>Ga0207695_10003314_pt1 | contig 22831 bp, 19 predicted proteins | sample KBSC54metaG_FD_184354 | JGI IMG/M metagenome (GOLD analysis project Ga0207695, IMG submission 184354) | Corn rhizosphere microbial communities from Kellogg Biological Station, Michigan, USA - KBS C5-4 metaG (SPAdes) (version 2) | ecosystem: Host-associated > Plants > Roots > Rhizosphere > Soil...
GTGGTCAGCCGCATGGCACATTCAAGTTCTTGTTCAACGGCATCTATGCACCGGTCAACCCGACGATGGGTGTCGTGCCGTAATCGCGCAGTACAATTATGGGATCCAGTAGTAAGAAACGCCCGCGCTCTCGCGCGGGCGTTTTCTCTTTGGTGTCCTGTCGATGGCGCGCCAACACCGTTCAGGTTTCCCTGTTGTCCATTCGTCCGGAGCGCCACATACTCGTGCACTGAGGAAACGCAGCATCCCCCTTCGGAGTAGCGCATGACAACCACTCGTCCCATTGTCACCAGCGTATGGGCTCTGTTGCTCGCCGCGTCGCCGCTCGCCGCCCAAAGTATCTCGATTGGCCTTCGTGGAACGGGAAGCATTCCAACTGGTTCGTTCGCTGAGACTGGATCTTCGAGCACGACGAACGCCGCGGTCATTGATGGCGCGAAGAACGGCTTCGGCTACGGGCTGGACGCGGGCATTGGCCTGGGCCCGATTGGGATCTACGTCGGCTTCGACCACATCAAGTTCGATTGCGAAACCACAACCTGTCAGAGCGACGGCAAGTACACGCTCGAGGGCGCGACGGCGGGCGTCAAGCTCTCGCTGCCGAGCAAGTCGATCGTTCGCCCCTTCGTGAAGGGCGGCGTCACGTTCCACGACCTCGAGGGTGGTTACGGCGGCTCACAGTCGAATTCGCTCTCGACCGAGAAGACGCCCGGATACGAGATTGGCCTCGGTGCCGACATCAATTTACTGGGCATCTTCAGCTTCACTCCCCAGGCACGCTACGTCGGTCAGCAGCTCAAGGCGAAGATACCCGGTGTGAACACTCCGGCGGCCGACGGAACTGGCGTGAACTATCTCAGCTTCGATCTCGGGTTCTCGGTGCACACGCCGTGGAAGTGAGTTGATCGGCGTTCGACGCGGATACGACGCGAACGCGGCAGCATGGCGGCTTGACAGGAAACTCGATGCGCGCGAGCGTTCGCTTTAGCGCGCATCGGGGCGCCTCCTGTCCGCGGCAAGGGAATCCTCCCACCCACCAAGGTTCGCAGCACGAATTGCCGAACCTTCTTCCTGCCTGTACTCAGCGGACTTCAGGCGTCTTGGGAGGAGGTTTGTATGAGTCAGGACCTGACGCGCGGCCGTAGCCTGGGGAGTTTTCGCAAAGAAGCGAAACGGTGGCTCAAGACCATTCGCGAAAATGACGCCGGCGCGCGTGCGCGCTTGGAGCGCGCACTTGGCAGGATGCCGGCCGAGCCGAGCCTGCGCGAGGTGCAGCACGCGCTCGCTCTCGAGTTGGGATTCGCGGGGTGGACTGCGCTCAAGAATGCGACGTCCGCGCAACTGGGATCCGGCGCGCCGACCGAAGCGGGACGCGCGGCTCTTGCCCAGTACGAAGAGATGGCGAGTGCGCTGTTGGAAGCGTATCGGACAGGAACATCCGAGGCGATGGCCCGACACTACGCGCACACGTGGCATCGGCGAGCATGGCCCGCGATGCGTACGTACGTGCAGCTCGACCTGGGAAAGCGACCGGCCGTTGACGGTGCGGATGTCGACATCACGATCGACGACGCGCGCAAGCTGGTCGCGCTCGAGTATGGGTTCACGGATTGGGACGCCGTGCGCTCCTTTGCGCTCGGCCTCGCGGATGCACGGGACATCGTACCCAAGCCTGTTGCGCTGACGACGGAAGATGGGGCCGTGCGGCGCATCGTTGCCGGCACGCGCGCGATCTCCGTCGCGGTTGGTCTCCTCGCCGAGGGGCAGGCGACCGGCCTCGACGCTCACGGGCAGATGACCGACGCGTTTCTGGAGGAGCTCTCACGAGCGACGAGCATCCAAGAGCTGCGATTAGGAAACTCGAAGCTCACCGATGACGGGCTCCGGCATCTGGCGCGGCTCGAGCACCTGCGGCATCTCGACCTGAGTATGACGGCGGTGACCGACGCCGGCTTGGAGGTGTTGCACGCACTGCCAATGCTCGAGTCGGTGAATTTGTCATGGACACGGGTGTCGGACGCCGGGGTCGCCCATCTCACGAAGTGTGATCGGCTTCGTAGAGTGTATCTCACGGGCACGGCCGCGGGAGACGGTGCGTTGCGCGCGCTCGTTGGAAAGCCGAATCTCGCTGTGTTGCACACGGGGAACGGTGTGACGAACGCGGGACTGCCGTTGCTGCACGAGTTCCCGGTGTTCAAAACATGGCAGGGTGGTGAATCGCGGATTGCCTTGCTGAGCGCGAACGCGCAGCCCAATCAACTCGCGTTGCGCGGGCGCATCACGGATGATGGGATCGCCGCGCTCTCGGGGCTGGATGGGCTGTTTGCTCTTGGCTTGGATGACCAGTCGCTTGCGATCACGGCGCGCGCTGTCCCGTCGCTCGAGTCGCTCGGGCATCTCGCGTGGCTCTCGATCGATCCAGACGACCCGACGATGGCCGCCGTCGCGCGCTTGCCTCATCTTCAGCACTTGAGTTGTCAGGACACACAAGCCGGCGACGCTGGATTTGCGGCTCTCGCGGCGTCACAATCGATCGAGTCGATTTGGGGACGGCGGTGCCACAACCTTCGCACCGCGGGATTCGTCGCGCTCGCGCAAATGCCAAAGTTGCGCGCATTGTCCGTGAGCTGCCTCAACGTGAGTGATGAAGGACTCGCGACACTTCCGTCTTTCCCGTCGTTGCGCGAGCTCGTGCCAATGGATGTTCCGGACGAAGGGTATCGGCATATCGCGCAATGCACCGCGCTCGAATCGCTCGTTCTCATGTATTGTCGAGACACGAGCGACCGAGCGACCGAGCACATCGCGACGCTGCCCAAGCTGCGAAAGTATTTCGCGAGCTACACGAAGATCACGGACCGGACGCCGGAGATCTTGTCGACCATGGATACACTCGAGGAGATCGAGATCTCTGGCTGTCCGGGACTCACCGATGCGGGCGTGGCGCATCTCGCGCGGTTGCCGCGGTTGCGGGACCTCAGCATCTCTGGGCAGAACCTTTCGCCGGCCGCAGCGGACGTCTTCCCTCCCAGAGTGAGGGTTCGATACAACCCCTGACCAAGTAGTTTTCTCGGATGGCAGAAATTATTCCGGTCAATTTTCAGAGCGACATTCTTCCCGAGTACCGCGGCACGCCCGCCGGACTTCTTCTCGAGTATCACAACTTGGGGCGGGCGATGGGGTCGGTGACGGTTCCGCAACTGCTCATTGGAATGTGCATGGACAGCCGCAAGTCACTGCGGATTCCCAACGACTTCGCGTTCGTGTTGCGCACGGCCGGGGCCAACATGCGGGACAACGAATTTCGAATCTCGTACGCGATCGCAGTCGGTGGTGTGCGGACGATCGTGTTGATCGCGCACACCGACTGCGGCATGGCGCGGCTCGCTCAGCGGCGAGACCAATTCATCCATGGTCTAATGGAAGCGGCGGGGTGGGATGAGAGCCGCGCCACGAAGCACTTCGAGGACTCGGCGCCGAAGTTCGGTATTCGCGACGAGGTGGAGTTCGTGCTTCGCGAGGCGGAGCGGTTGCGCGCGATCTACCCGCGGATCACGGTCGTGCCACTGCTGTATCGCGTCGAGGATGATCTGCTCTATCAGCTTCGGTGATCGGCCTAGCCGGCGACCAGCCGCACCCGAAAAGCGGTAGGCCCCGCCAACACGCCTGAAACATGAGCAAAGTCAAATAGGTCGTCGCTAGGCGTGTGAACTCCGCCGGCGACCCTACCGTGACGTTCGTGCAGAGGAGCGAGTTGTTGCGCGTGAAAGGTCGAGGTCTGGCTACATCTACCGGTTCAACCAGTACGCGACCTTGATGAGGAATGTATTATCGGGGTGCAGCGCGAAGAGATCGCGGTAGTCGCGCGGCCACGATTCATTCAAGTTCTCATTCAATGGACCGTCGCGCCCGTGCGCCCAAACGAGAAACAGAGTCGACCCCGGTCGATATTCCCAGCGGACTACCGAGTTGCTCCGAAGTTGCGTGAACTTGAAAGAGAGATCGGTGCCGGCCGGTGCTGTAAATGGCACGAACCGATCTGCGAACGCTGAGGCGCCCGGGTTGTTGCTGACCTCGCGCACGTTGGAGTATATCCCCGTCGAGACGAACGGCTGGCCGTAGAATTCGAACGTCAGGTTCGGCGTCATCGTGTAGTTGATCCGCGTGCTCATCGACACTGTGCGCTGGTCCAGATGCGCGAAGCTGTAATGTGTCCGCGGCGTGCCGCTATCGGTGAAATTGCCAAGCCACTGCGCGTCTTCGTGATCGCGCGAGATGCCACTGCCGATGTTGATTTGCAACCGCGACGACACAAGGAAGTTCAGGTACGGACTGAAGGACGCGCCGTGCGATCTTCCTTCATCGGCGAAATTGAGATTCATCCACACCCCGGTCGACACGGTCCGGCGGCTGTCGGAATTGAAGCCCGCCCACGGATAGAATGTGTGTGACTGCCTAAGAACCGGTCCGCCGCGTGTGCACCGGTCGCAGTAGCTCGCGGAGAGATGCCCGAACGTGCTGCCCGCGTGTACGTCCCAATTGTTCCGAAGACCCATGTGTCCGTTCAAGTTCACCGCATTCTCGAGCCGCGTGCCGGATGTGTTCCAGGTCTCCCAGTGATTGCCGTTCACCTGTGCCCAGTTGTAGATCCAGCGTGCGTCCTTGAACGTGAGGGCGCCCCACGTACTCCAATCGAGGACGTCGGCGCGACGCAGGTAACCGATGTCGTTCACCTCGAACCCGGCCGACTGACGTACGATGCTGGTCTCGAAGCGGGTAACGCCGCCGCCGTACTTGCCGAACTTGATCTGCTCTTCGTGGCCCGACAGTGACGTGCGCGTCGAGTCGACCTGTGGGTTGTCGCCCGGCTGCTGGAAGTAGTGCACCGCGCTTGTCTGGGTCTGCAGGATTGCCGCGGGCGATCCGGTCACGTACGAGCCGGCGAATTGTGCGGCGAGCTCGTAGCGACCGCTGGCGAATCGATTGCGGAAGGTCGCACCGCCGGTGTAGGCGCCGCGATGCAGGTACGGAGACGATAAATCATCGAGCGAGCGATTCACCGCTGTTCCAATAATGCTCACGTCTGCCTCGCCACCGCGAAGGTCCTGCTGGGCGCGGAGGACGCCGTAGTTCGCGAGCGGCTCGACCGTCCGATTTTGTGGACCTTTGACCTGGTCGGTTACAGCATCCAGAAGTCCGAAGGACAACCCGCTCTTGCTGCGGCCCGTGAGCTTTGTCGCGGCCGCGATCGGCGTCGCATTGGCTGTGCTCTGATCGCCATAGAGGTCGCGCAGCGATGGTGAACGCCCAATGCGGCGCGAATAGAAGAGACCTTCATTGGTGCTGCAGTCGACGACGATGTAGCAGTTCAACGCGAACTGATACAGCCCTGTCCCTTCGACGAAGAACGGTCGCTTCTCGGCGTAGAACGTCTCGAACGCGGTGAGGTTCACGACGGCGGGGTCCGCTTCGACTTGCCCGAAGTCCGGATTTACGGTCGCGTCGAGCGTCACATTTGGGGTGATGCCGAGCTTGAGATCGCCGCCAACGGTCATCTGCTGATCGCGTTGGTATCGTGAAGTCGCCGAGGTCCGCTGCACGTTCTTCGTGACGACGTAGGGGGCGATCTCCAAGCGTTGGCTGGCAGTAATCCCTCGTAGGCCGGTCAGCCGACCGAGCTGCGATACCAGTCCGTTGCGAGTTGGCACATACCTCGGCCACGCTTCGCGCTCGTTGTACCGCTCGATGTCGCGCCAGATGCCGAAGCCAAACGTATTGGACTCAGACTTTGCATACCGGAGCTGCGAGAGCGGAATCCGAAACTCGGCCGTCCAGCCCAGTGAGTCGACGCGAGTGGCGACATCCCAGATGCCGTTCCAGGATTCGTCTTCGTTGCCATCGTTGCTCATCGAGTAGTCCCGCTTTACGCCATCGGGATTGACGGCGAGCTCGTAACCGGTGCGTCGATCGTAGTATGAGTCGATGAGAAGCTTGATCTGGTCCGACGGGCCGCGCACGTCACGCCGCGTAAGCGCGTGCATGATGCTGTCGGGATGTGGATCAAACATGCGCACGAAGACGTAAAGGTTTCGGTCGTCGTACGCAGCGCGAAACTCGGTCCTGAGTGTTGGCGCGGAATCAATGCGCGGCTGGAACTGCGTGAAGTCGGAAAAGCGAGGCGTGCTCTGCCAAACCTCGTCATCGTCGCGCCCGTCGAGGCTGGGGGGATGCACGGCGCGTGTGGCGACCGCGGTCGCGACCGGACTCTGCGAGTCGGTCGATTTCGGTTCCTGCGCCGCGAATATAGAAGAGAGGGCGGACAGAGCAATGAGAGGCGTCAGCATCATCCGTCTGGATCAGCGATGCACGATTTGACAACCCGACCGCCGCTAGGGTTGGGAATCGTGATGGCTGCCGGATGTCGACGCAGGCAGACGCGTCGCCTCGCGCGGGGTGGCAGAAGTTCTTGGGCCGGACTGCAACCTCTCGTGGCAACATTGTTTCGTGGCGTGCCATCCCGCGAGTGCTAGGGGCGCCAGCCCAGCGTCTTGATGATGTACTTCGGCACCATTCCGCGCTCGATGTAGTCCACCTTGAGCGCCGTGGGCAGTGAACCGAATCGCTTGATCCGGCCGCGACACGGCCCGCCTCCACAGTTGCAGCGCATCGTCCAGATGTCGTCGTCGCCGAGCGTCGTCGAGTAATCGAATGTGATTTCGTCGCCGGACTCGATTGTTTGCGCGGCGAAAAGAAAGAGTTGGTTGTTGTCTTTACAGATGGCAGCGTTCGGCTCGCATGAGTGATTCAGATACCGCGACAACCCGTCGCCCGGATCGAGATAGGTCTCTGGCCCGAACCGAATGCAGTTGTCGGCGAATCTCCCTCCTCGCCTCCACAAAATATCCGAGTCAACCACTCGGCCGACGACCTTGATGATGGTCTGATTCGTCCGAAACGGTCGCGTGGCGCGGAGTCCGAGGCCGTTGCGCGATTTATCAACGGTGACAGGCGTTGAGCTGCCGATTCGTGGTCGAGGCATGCAAGCGTTGCGGGTATGAGAATTCCGAGAATCCCTCGGTCGAATTCTACATCGTGCCATGCGACCCACGGATTTCTTTCGCCCTGGCGGCCCGCTCTGGCGGCTCGCCTGACGCGCCGATAAGATCACGCCGGCTTCGCGAGGAATTCGCCCGTGCATCACTTCACGCGACGACCGTCTACGTCCATCGAGCAGGATAGGTGCGGATGAAAGGTCTCACACGGCTGTTCACTGCGGTCGCTCTCGTCGCGCTTTCGTCGCTGCCTGCTGGCGGTCAATCGCCGATGAACAACCCGACGGCGTCGTTACTGATCGATCTCATTCGCCTGAACACGAGCAATCCGCCGGGCAACGAGCGGCAGCTCGCCGAGCTCCTCGCGCCGCGCTTTCGCGCACTCGGCTTCGATGTCAAAGTGATCGAAACGCCGGACACGGCGAAGGCGATGATCATCGCGCGTCTCAAGGGCGATGGATCGAAGCGTCCGGTGTTGATCGCCGCGCACGCTGACGTCGTCGGCGTCGAACGAGACAAGTGGAGCGTCGACCCGTTCGCCGGCCTCGTCAAAGACGAGCACGTCTACGGGCGTGGCGCCATCGACTTCAAAGGCGGAATGGCCGTGTTTGCGCGTGCGGCCATGATGCTGGCGGAACAAAAGGTGCCGCTCGCCCGCGACGTGATCTTCATTGCCGAATCGGACGAAGAGAGCGGCGGTCCATACGGCACGGCGTGGCTTGCTCGCGAGCATTGGTCGGACATCGATGCCGAGTTCGCGCTGAACGAGGGTGGCTGGATCATGAAAGGCGACGACGGTCATGTGCGATACGTGAGCATCTCGACTGCCGACAAGATGTCAATCCCAATGACCGTGACCGCGCGTGGGACGTCGACTCACAGCTCGATGCCGCGGCCTGACAACGCCATTTTCTCACTAGCGCGTGCGCTCGCCAAGCTGTCGGCCTACGAGACGCCGCTTTCGATCACGCCCGACACGAAGCAGTTCTTCATGGCGCTGTCGCGCACCAGCGCGCCGCCGACGTCCGGATACTTTCGCGATCTCGTCGGCAGCGATCCTGCCCGCGCCCGACGCGCGGATGCGATTGTCGGCCGCGATCCGCTGCTGCATTCGCTCGTACGCAACACGATTGCACCGGTCATTATCCAGGGTGGCTTTCGAAACAACGTGATTCCGGGATCCGCGTCGGCGATGGTCAACCTGCGTTTGATTCCGGGTAGCGATCTGAACGCCTTCTTGGCGACGCTCCGCAAGGTCGTTGGCGACTCGACCGTCGAGATGCAAGCCAAGGCGCCGGCGTACGCGCAAGCGGCGCCGTCGTCGGAGAATACCGATCTGTATCGCGCGTTGGTCGCCGCGGCGCACGCGCAGTTCCCCGGGGCGGAGGTGACACCCTATCTGTTTCAAGCCGGAACGGACGCGGCTGCGTGGCGTTCACGAGGCGTGCCCGTTTACGGAATCTATCCCTACCCGATCGACGCCGACGAGCTGACGCGCATGCACGGCAACGATGAGAAAGTGAGCATCGCGTCGCTCGAGCAGGGCACGGCGATGATCTTCAAGACGCTCGTCGAGGTCGCCGGCAAGAAATAGCCCGGCGCCACCGTCCGCTCGGGCAGAGTGAGAATGAGGAGCGCCGGACCGCGTTCTTTCTCACGTGAGTGGACTTCTCCGATTTCCGCGATGCGCTTTACTCGCGCTAGTCGCACTGGCGCGCGCGATCCCGTGCGCGGCTCAGGCCGAGGCGAACGCCATTCGGAACGCGAGCCCGTTGCGCGTGACCGCGAATATCGATCGCGGCGGACCGTTGGCCGACGACGCGACCATAGACCTCTCGCTGAATCGGCCGCTCACGTCGGACGAAGGCGACCTCGCGCTCATCGTTGGCGGCATGGACGTGACGGCCGTGTCCGAGCGAACCGCGTCGCGGATCGTCTACCATCCGACCGCTGTTGCGCTGCCGATCGGCGAAACTGAGCTCGTACTCTTCAGCCGGACGGGCGGGCGATGGAATGAGATCAAGCGTCTGTCCGTTAAGGTGCTTCAGGCTGCGACCCCCTCCCACCTCTCGGCAGACAAGAGCGCGACGGTGGGCAACAAAGGACAGATCGCCGAGGGGCGTTCGCCGAGCGTGCCGGTCCCCGACCGGCGGACGTTCCAGGACTTCGTGTTGAATGCAGGGTTGAAGTCATCGCAGCAGCAGGGTGATTGGGCGCTGACGACGCAGTCGAACTACGTGGGCGTCACGCGACGACAAGAGGCGCTGCGATTTGGCGCGCGTGGCGACAAAGCGCCGATGTTCGATCTGTCCGACTACTCGATCGGCGCGCGATCGTCGAGCGTCGCGCTCAACCTCGGGCAGGTTTCGTTCGGGAGCAGTCGCCACCTGGCGAACAATTTCACGGCGCGCGGCAGCATGCTCAGCATCACGAGCGGCGCGACCACTGTGAGCGTTGGCGCGCTCAGTGGATCGTCGCAAGTCGGCTGGGATGACCTCACTGGTCTCGAGCGTCCGACGGATCGCGTGTTCGGTGCCGCGATAGGCCGAGAGCTTCTTGCGGGGCATCCGGGCGCATTGCGGCTCGACGTGAATCTGCTCGATGGCTCGAAGCAGCCGCGGCCTGCATTCACACAATCCGCGGTCGTCGACGCCGAGCAAAGTGATGGCGGCAGCGTGCAGCTGAGCGCGGCGCTGCCGAATCAGCGGATGCGTCTCACCGGCGGCTACACGCGCAGCCACTTCGAGAATCCGGCGCGCGATAGCCAGCTGCTTGCTGGCATCGTGCTTCGGCGACCGACTCCGGTCACGCGCGGCGCGCGATTCGTCGAAGCGTCGGCGGTGGTGCTGCAGAACGCGAACGTGCCGGCGATCGGCGCGGCCAATCTCACGATCGGTATTCGCGACGAGCGCGTGGACCCGCTCTTCCGCAGTGTGGCGGCACAGACGAGTGCCGACCGTCAGCAGGACGCGGCTGATGTGACGCTATCGCTCGGCGCGATCACCGCGCAGGCGTCGCAGACCCGAAGCCGGGACAATCTCGGACGCGTCCAGTCGATTCTCACGACGCTGGGCGACATCTCGACGGCGACGATCGCTGTTCCGGTTGCGCAATTGACCGGAGTACGCTCGCACTCGGCGCTGCTGCCAATTTTCACGATCGCGCTCAATCGCACGCATCAATTCGCCGACGGCGTTCCAGTGAATGGAGCGTTTCGACCCACGGATCTGCCGGATCAGGTGAGCAACATCGGCGACATCGCGGCACAGTGGCAGGTTGGGCAAATGCGACTGTCGTTGCGCGCGAACCAAGCAAACCAAGACAATCGCCAGGACACGCGTCAGAATGCCGACTTCGATTCGGGCGTCCGTGCGATTTCGGTCGGTGCGCCGGTCGGCACGATCGGCGACGTGTCGATCGACGCCGGCGACGAATTTCAGACGGCGAGGGAACGCGATGAGACGACCCGCGTGCGACGATTCACGCTCAACGGCTCGTTCCATCCGCGCGCCGCGACGAATCTGATCGGCGCCGTGTCTCTCGTGCGCAATCGGCCGCCGATTGGCGCGGCGACGATGAACACGGAGCAGCGTCTCGAGCTGTCGCAAAACTTCAGTCTCTGGCCGGAAGCGTCGGGCGCGCAGCGTGGCCAGCTCTTTCTTCGATATGCGCGAACAGGCTCGCTGCTGCCGGACGTCTCGTTGCTTGGCGTGACGAATTCGGCGCTGGTTCATCGTGCACAATGGACAATCGCCTCGGGTCTCAACTTGAGGTTGTTCTAATGCGACGGCTTGCGTTGCTTCTCGTGTCGTTCCCGCTGGCGTCGAAGGCGGCGGCTCAAGTTCGCGTCAATCCAACGGGTGTCAGCGTGAGCGCGATGTCGGCGACGACCGTATTCCTGACATTCGGCGGTCTGCACGATCAGCAGCCGGTCGACGCCTACTGGTGCGGCGAAATCATCTCGGCGGCGCCGGCGCGCGGCACGCGATGCGACCCGGCAACCCTGTACGGCAAGCTTCCGCTGAGGTACGATCTCTCGCAGCTCCGAGGAGGCAGCTTCACCGACATCATGTCGATTCCGCCATCGGTGGTACGACTCGCGTATCAGGCGGCGCAACGAGGAGCGACGTCGACGTTCTTCTACGTCCGTCATTTCCAGAGCGCGTCCGGCGGTCCGGACGAATACGTCGCGGTCACATGTCGGCTGACGGGCGGCGGCGCGCGGGCGCCATTCTCGCTCACCGATGTCCGTCTCGAATTCGACGGTCGCGATGTTCTGCCGTTCATCGCCCCGGGTGAAGTACCGCCGCCAATTACGGCGCGCATCACGTACACCGGTACTGGGCGCTTGATCGGTCGTTGGGAGGTCGTGCTGCCCGGCGAGGAGCTTCCCACCACGCGCGACCTCGTGGCGGAAGCAGCGCTGCCGCTCGACCAGCGCGGATCGCAGCGACGCTTCACGCAGCTCGAGCGGTTCAACATCTTTCTGGCGCCGGACGGACAGGTCACCTTGCCGGGTCCAGACATTCGAAAGCTCCCGACGGCGACAGAAGGCACGTATCGCGTACTGCTGCGAGTGGAAGCGACGGATGACCGCGAGGGCGATTCGAATCTGGCCGACGCCGGCGCTGGGACCGGAGTCGTTCACAGTGGCGCCGTCGCGGGATTTGCGCTGCCCGTGCTCCGGTATGTCGTGGCGGGGGCCGGCGCGCACAGTCACGCTGATGAAGCGAGTACGCTGCGTCTCTTGCTGCCGCGCGAAGGGGATTCTCTCTCCTCAACGAGTCCGTTCGTCGTCATGTGGTCGCCGAGCGTCGGGTCGATGGACGATTTCTATCGCGTGGACCTCGAGACTGAACGCGGTGAGGCGTTACTCAGCGCACTGCTCCCGCGGACCGCGCGACGCTACGAGGTTCCGACCTGGCTTGCCGCGCGCGCTGGCGACCAACCAATTCGATGGAGAGTCGTCGGACTTGCCGCTGACGGCGCTCATCTTCGCACGAGCGTCTGGCGCTCGGCGACGTTCACGGAGCGGTCGCGATGAAATCAGAGCCGCGTCCTCTTCGATTGGTGGAAGCTCCGCCCGCGATCACGAGTGGCGAGATTCGATCGGCCGCAGCGGAATCCACCGAGACCGATGGTGACGCGTCGAAGGCGCTCGAGCATGTCGTCGGGCGATTCGATGCGTTCATTCGCCGATCGGCGCGGCGGCATGGTCTCGACCGCGCGGAGGTCGACGAGGTCGTTCAAGAGCTGCGCGTTCGGATGTGGAAGTCGCTCGGGACAGCGGAGCTGATTCGTCGCGCGAAGGCGTCGTACATCTATCGCGCGGCGATCTCGGCGTCGATCGACATCATTCGTCGCCGGCGTGCGCGTCGATTCGAGGCGATGAGCCTCGACGACGGCATCGCCGATATTGCGCCTGATCCGCGGCGACGGTCCGACGCTGGGCTGGAAGAGGATGAGCTCGCGGCAACCGTGCACCGAGCGATCGGATTGCTCGCCGAATCGCGTCGTGCGGTGGTGCGCATGCATCTCGCCGGCTACGAGCGCGACGAGATCGCCGATTTGCTAGGCTGGACGGAACCGAAAACGCGGAATTTACTCTACCGCGGATTGGCCGACTTGCGGCAGATCTTGGAATCGTGGGGCATTCGGCCGGGCACGAGCGCGACCGATGAAGAACGGCGAAAGGGAGCACCGCAATGAACGAGGAACGATTGCGCGACGCCTACGGGCGCGGGCTGCCGCCGAACGATGGCGCCGCATCGCTCGACGATGTTTCCGCCGAGCGCCTGCGTCGATTGGTGGAACGGGAGGGAAGTGAGAGCGAGCGTTTACGAACGCTCGACGTGGCGCTGTCGAGCGTCGAAGGTCGGCGCGAGCTCGAGATTGCGTGGGCGGCGGCGAGAGCCGCGCGCCCGCGCCGACGATCGTGGCAGCGGTTCGCGATCGCGGCGTCGCTGCTCGTGGTCGCCGGCGCTTCGGGCATTTGGTTGCGACAGCGCGAGCGCGGTGTCGAGCAGGTAATGCGTGGATCGGAGTCGCCCGTCACGCTCCTCGCGCCACTCGGCGAGGTACGCGAGGATCGCGCAACGCGATTCGTGTGGCACGCCGTCGGCAAGGCGGACCGGTATGTCCTGGTCGTCGTGGACACCGCGGGGACGGAGTTGTTCGCGAGCGAGACGCGCGACACTGCGCTGGTGCTGCCCGACAGCGTGCGGCTCGCGCCCGGGCGGGCGTACCTGTGGTGGGTACAGGCGCGCTTGACCGATCAGTCTACGGTCACCGCCGTCACGCAGCGACTCGTCGTCAGGCGCCGGTGAGAAAGTTGTGACGGGCGGTGCGTTCGTACTCTGGGGATCACTCCCGGTGCGACGCGGCGGTGCGACGCACCTCTCCACAACTTTGCGGCGCTGGACGAGCGCCGCCAGAGGGAACCCACATGCGAACCGTTTCATCGCTTCGAGTGGCCGTGCTGGCCACTGCCGCCGGGATGCTCATGGTGTCGATCGTCGGCGCTCAAAACCTTTCTCAAACAGTCACAACGACGGGCGTCACGCTCAAGTCGTTCACGCCAATCGACTCCACGTACATCAACTCGCAAGCGCCGAGCTTTCCCATTACGCTCGTGCACACGGTATCCGGCACGCCCACCGAGTATCGTGTCAGTCGCTTTTCCGATTTCCGCGACGCGAGCTGGATTCCGTATGTGTCGCGACCGACTATCACCATTCAACGGACGGTGTTTCCCGCCGTGGTGAATGGCAATACGCAGATCACGCTCTACTTCCAAGTACGGGCGAAGAATCCCAACGCGGGCAGGCCGATGTCCAGCATTGATGGCAAGCTGACGGTGCAGCCCGACTTTTTCTTCAGCGATCCGTTGGGCCGGCGAATTCGGTTGATCTACATGGGCTGATTGGAGCTCATCGGCGCGCGCTGCATTCAGCGCGCGCCGGTAGTGCCGCTCCTGCTCGTGTCTCGGGTCGGCTGCACCAAATCATGAAGCCAATTGAGCGGCGTCAGCTTGCGCGGCTTGAGCGGTGGATGCATCGATGCATCTCCGATCACCGTGAACGCGGCCCAATCCGAGATGCGTGCTCCGTCGCGAATCGCCGCCAGCTTCGTCTGACGCAGTGCGTCGCCGACGCTCTCTCCCGACGCCATCGCGGCGTAGAATCGATCGATGAACGGCAAGACGCTACGGTCGCCGATCGACCAGTGCGTCACGACGATCGCTCGCGCACCAGCTTCGAACAGCGGACCGGTGAGCCCTCGCAGCCCTTCGCCGCCGAGTATTTGGCCGCCAAGCGATTGGCAAGCCGAGAGGACGACTAGGGAGCCGCCGAAGTGGAGTGTCGCGATTTCCGACGTCGTTAGAAATCCATCATCGGAGCCGCTGGGGGAGAATGCGAGCGCGGTGCGCGATTGGCTCTCACCAATCAGCGCGTGCGTGGCGAAATGGACGACGCCGATCGTCGACCAATCGGCCTCTCGAATCGCCATTTTGGTGGCGCCACTACCCGTCAACACGATGCTCCGAGCGCCGTACTCCGCGACGCGGCGCGCCTCTTCCGCCGACTGTGGCAGTCGAACGAGTCTTGTCCCTGCGAAGCGGGCTGTATCATCTCCGTGAATAAGTGGCTCGCGGCGAAAGGTCGGGTCGCCAACAGCGATGATGCGAGTCGCGCCGCGCGCCGTGTGCATTGCGTGCAGCATGCCTGCCACAGTCGCGGACGGCACGAGCGACACCGTTAGGCGTTCGACAACGTAGCGACCATCGGCGAGGCGCAAGGCGTCGAACGGAATGCGAAACAGATCGCCATCGGGGGAGATCGCCAGACGAGTGACTCGCGCCGGCAGCAGCGCAACAATCGGCTGAATCAATGCCGCACCGAGCTGCCGGCCCAACGCGATAGGCTCGATTCCCGTCGACGCGACTCGCAAGTAGTGATCGATGAGCGGGCCGAGAACAGAGCGCGCCGGCAGCGAGACCGCGGTTGCTGTGTCATTTGTCACGACGATCGCGGTGGTTGGTGCGCCGGCAACGCCGAGTGTCAGGACGACCAACGCTTCATCGCGCAGCATGTGTTGTCGCACTTCCTGAAGGCTGAGCGACTGCGTCGACGGCGAGACGCGGCGGAATTCCGCGAGCGCCGCTGAAGAATCCGCGATGCGCGCGATGGTGCGCAATGCGGCGTCGGCGATCTCGCGCGCGCGAATACCTTCGATGAAACGGAAAGCCGACTCGATTCGCCCACCGGCAACGAGGCCCGCCACCATCTCCGGATAGGACTCGCTCAATCCGCCCCATTCTCCTCGGAGCTGCGCGAGTCCCGCGCGGAGATCTCCGTTGCTCAAGTCTCGCCGGTGACGCGCAATCGCCGACGAGATGAACGCGATCGCGCTGTCGGCGGTAGCGACGCGGTGCATGCGAAGCGCGAGCTGGGCCTCGAGCACCGCAAAGGACACATTGAGAAGTTCAGTCGAATCGACACTCCGCCACGGGTAGCGAGGACGTGCGATCGCAACGAGCGAATCGGCGCCATGAAGATCGCCGCGAAGCATCGCCAACTTCGCCAGATGCACCGGCAGCTCCTCAGCCCAGCCAGCATTGCCGGAGGCGCGGGCTAATTTCGTCGCGTCGTCGAGCGCCTTCTCAGCGGCATCCAACCGGCCGGCACTCATGTTCGCCACAGCGAGAAGCCGGAGCGGCTCGACCGCATTGAATGCGAGACCCGCGCGACGATACGCCGCGACGGCATCGGCGAGCTTGGCACATGCTTCGTCCAAATGACCTTGCGATTGAAGGACGAGGCCCTCAAACCGACGATCGATCGCAAGACCCCACAGATCGCCATACGCCGTGTGCAACTCCGCGGCGCGCACTGCCTGTTCGTGCGCCGCGGACGCCTCCCCGAGCGCGAGATAGATGTCGGCGAGACTGGCGCGTGCCCACGCTTCGAGGTTGCCAAATCGAGTCACTTGTGCCGCGCGAATCGCCAGCCGCAGGTCGTGCTCTCCATCGGCAAAGAACCCTCGCTGAGAGCGAACATAGCCGAGCCATTCACTCGCGTTCGCGACGCCCGGGAGGTAATGGACGGCCTCGAACAGCTCGACCGCTTCGGCTGCTGTGCGCGCCGCAAAATCGAATTCGCCGATTCGTTCCGCGGTTTGCGCAAGGAAGACGTCGCATCCCGCGAGTGCGCGTCGCGCACCGGCGGCTCGCGCCAGGTCACGCCCACGAAAAACGAGCTTGCGTCCCGTCGAATCGCCGAGCTGCTCCATGAAGGAGCCCTCGAGGCAAAGGGACTGCGCAGCCTCATCAGGCGTGGGACGCGTGAGAGCGGCGCGCGCCTCACGGACGAGCTGCAGCCCGACCGCCGGGCCGGCCCGTCGGCCGCGAATCTGCGACAGTCCGACCAACGCCTGGGATTCGGTACGCCGGTCGCCGGCCGCGGCAGCCTCTGCGCGGGCGCGGGCGAACAGCGAATCAGCTCGCGCAATCTCGACACCGAGGGCGCGCCAAGCGGCCATACCAAAGTGCGCCGATGCGGCATACTGCGATGGCAATGAGTCCAACTTTAGAATTCGCTCATAAAGCGAATCCGCGCTCTCGTAGCGATAGCGAAGACGCTCGAGCGTGGCGAGGGCGAGCAGCGCGCGATAATCGGCGGGACTTCTCGCGGCGGACGCGCGCCATTCGTGCTCGAACCGACGGTCGGTTGCCATTTCCACCGCGATCTGAGCCGCGTGGACGATCTGCCAGGCGTCACCGGACGCAGGTTGGGAGGAAAAGGCGAGAACGATCGCCAGTGGCAGGATCATGATATTGAGGGGCCCCCGAGAAAGCGCGACGTCAAGGGACGACCGCGTGCCCAACCGGCCCCTCGTCTGGCCGTGGTGCCTGACCGGCGACGACGGCACAGATGTTCGCGCCGAGAACATTGCTCTCGACAGTCGCCGGGACGAGGTGGCGCTGGCCGTCGACGATGCGGACTTCCTCGCCGACACTAGCTCGCACCTGCAGGTACAGCGTCACGCGATGCGATGAATGGGACGCGTGGCAGGAGGCGCCGGATCCCTCGTACCAATCGCGGATGGTCAGTGGCGCGGCATAGGGAACCCATCGCGCACCAGCGAAATCAGCCCGATGACTGACGCGAAACTCCATCGGTCGAGCGCCGACGACGGTGTGCGTCAACACCACCGCGTCGGCGGCGGAAGACACGCTATCCGCGCCCGCGTTAATAGAGAACGCGGTGAGGACCGGCGGTTGCTGCTTCACGCCCTGTCCGGGCGCGAGCGCTGAGGTGAAGCTCACAAGCGCCGTGACGACGAGCAGGCGAACTACCGCTGGGGTGGATGGGGGCATACGCATGGAAAAGACGCATCGCCCACTGCGAAGTTCTCACTCTTCTCGGCTCGACGCTCGGCAGGAAGATGCAGTCCGATCACGGCGCCGCTAGCATTCGGTGGCGGGCACGGTTCCCGCAGCGGCGCACCGTCCAAAATCACTCGAGGCTCGCATGTTAGCAGATCGGCCCGCTGTCGCCACGGTTGCCGTCAAGGATCTCGCCGTCGCGAAGCGATTTTACGAAGGGGTTCTCGGCTTGACCCAGATCGGGTCGCAAGGCGAAGAAACGGTGACCTATGCCGCGGGCGGCGCCAAGCTGCTGGTGTATCGCTCGCAATTTTCCGGAACGAACAAAGCGACTGCGGTGACGTGGTTGGTCGGCGACGATCTCGAGCGCATTGTCGAAACGCTCAAGTCGAAGGGACTTGCCTTCGAGCACTACGATCTGCCACAGCTAAAGCGGCACGGCGACATTCACGAAGGTGGCGGAATGCGTGTCGCGTGGTTCAAGGATCCCGACGGAAACATCCACAGCATCGCGAACGGCTAGGACCCTGACCGGTTCTAGGCTCGAGCACGGCGCTAGCCGATCGCCTTGTCTACCGCCGCGGTCGCCCGCTCCGCATTCTTGCGCGCTTGCGCCAGAAGTTGATTCGCCTCTTCGACTAATCCTGCGCCGCGAGATCGATCCTCGAGCGCCGCGATGTTGATGCGAATATTGTAGACCGCGCCGCGACACGCCGCTTCAGCGAGCAGGGCGGCGACGCCGGCATCGGACACCGCGTTGGTGTTTCCCTTCAGCGCGCACGTCGCCGCGAGCTCCGTGACGCTCGCACAGGCGCGTGCTGTTTCCAGCGGAACTTCAGCGGCGCCGAGCAGCGCATCGGTGATCGCGGCTTTACGTTTGTTCGCGGCATCGTCGGGCTCGTTGGGCATCTTGTACGCGGCGGAGACGGCGCCGTATGCGTCGGCATCACGCGTGACGAGCGTCGACAGCTCGTTCACGAGACCTGCAGCCTGCAGTCCGAGCTCGCGCATCTCGGCGTCTACCGCGACGTATTTCTTTCTGCCCGCGGTGAGACCGGAAACCATCTGCGCGAGCGCCGCGGCGAGCGCACCGACGAGCGCCGCGACGCTTCCGCCGCCCGGCGTCGGCGACGATGACGCGACCGACGCGACGAATCCCGAGAGCGATTCGCCACCTTGAATCGCCGTGCGAACTTTATTCTCGAGCACCATTTCGGGTTTGAAGTCGCGCAACTGGATGTGGCGCGCGGCCGTCTCGAACAATGCTTTCTCGGGCACGAGTCCCACGATCTCGCTCCACGTCGGCGACACACCCTGCGCCTCGGCCTCCATCTTCACCATGTCGTACGCGCGATAGAGTGGCGTCTTTTCGGTATCGACGAGGTTCATGGAGACCTGCGCTTGACCGTCGACGTCGAGCCCCAAGCCTTTGACGTAACGCAACCCACCGGACGACCCGCGCACAGCTTTGGCGACGGACTTCGCGACTGGAAGATTCGACGCCGGTCCGAGGTAGACGTTGTACGCGACGAGAAACGGTCGTGCGCCGATGGCGACCGCGCCGGCTGTCGGATGAACTCGCGACGGACCAAAGTCGGGAATGCGATTCGCCGCGCCCGCGCCCATCTCGTCGCGAATGCCTTCGAATTCGCCGCGTCGAACGTCAGCCAGGTTCTCGCGCTCTGGTCGTGTGGCCGCGCGCTCGTATAGAAACACAGGAATCTCGAGCTCGCGTCCAACGCGTTCGCCGAGCGTTCGCGCGAGGACGATGCAATCCTCCATCGTCGTTCCCTCGAGGGGAATGAACGGGACGACGTCGGTCGCGCCCATGCGCGGATGTTCGCCGGTGTGATGATTCAAGTCGATCTGCTCGCGCGCGATGCGAATTCCGGCGACCGCGGCGTCGACCGCGCGATCGACCGGGGCGACGAACGTGATGACTGTACGGTTGTGCGATTGGTCCGACGAGACGTCGAGGACGGCGACGCCGTCGACGCTTGCAATCGCATCACGAATGGCCGCGACGACTTCGGGACGTCGGCCTTCGGAAAAGTTCGGAACACACTCGACGAGTTTCATTTTGTTTGACGCGTGGCGGTAAGAAGTGGAGGAAAGCTAGCCGCGGCTGCTGTTGCTTGGCGCCGAGAGGTGCGGCATGTCCTCGCCGCACGCTTCATCCGCCCAGCGCGTGCGTCCAGCAACGAAGAGACTCACGCCGCGGGCGTACCGGGCTCGCCGCGCACCCGCTCGAGCAACCACGCGTGCATGTGCGGATTCCCCGCCACGAGACTCGTATGATCGATCGGGCAATTCTCGCCGGCGATGTTGGTTACGATGCCACCCGCCTCGAGAATCAGCAGGATGCCCGCGGCGATGTCCCACGGTGCGAGACGCAGCTCCCAGAACGCCTCGAAGCGACCGCACGCGACGTCGGCGAGGTCCAACGCGGCTGAACCGGGTCGACGGATTCCTGCCGACTCGCGCATGATGCGCGGCAGCATCTGCAAATACTCATCGACGCGACCTTCATTCTTGAATGGGAAACCCGTCCCGATCAACGAGCGAACCGGATCGGTGATCGGCGAGACCGAAATTGGCTGTCCGTTGAGTCGCGCGCCGCCGCCGGTCGTCGCCGTGAATAGCTCGCCGTTCGGGACATTGAGAATCGCGCCGGCGGTCAACTCACCGTCGACCATCGCCGCAATCGAGACCGCGTACCACGGGAAGCCGTGAAGGAAATTCGTCGTACCGTCGAGCGGGTCGGCGACAAACACCAACCCGCGACGATCGTTCATCGCCGGCGAAAGCTCCTCGCCGAGTATGCGGGCGTCGGCGTGGCGCGCGAGGACAAGCTCGGTGATTGCGTGCTCGGCGTCGCGATCGACGTCGCTCACGAAATCCGCGTGCGACTTCGTTTCCCACTCGATCGCGTGGCGGTTCGTCGCCCGTTCGCGAATGATTTGCGCGGCGCGCGCCGCGGCGGCAACGCAGGTCGCCAGCAGCGCCCGGCTCGTATTAATTTGCGCAGATGTCACGGATCTTCACAGGAATCCAGCCGACCGGGGAATTGCACCTCGGCAACTACCTCGGCGCGGTCAAGAATTGGGTGCGGCTGCAGCACGAGTTCGACACGATCGTCTCTATCGTCGACTACCACGCCATCACGATCGCGTACGAGCCGGAGCAGCTGCGCCAGCGTCGTCACGATCTCGCGGTGACGCTGCTCGCGGCCGGCATCGATCCCGACGTCGCCGCGCTCTGCGTGCAGTCGCAAGTTCCGGAACATACCGAGCTGGCGTGGATTCTCAACACCATCACACCGTTGGGTGAGCTCGAGCGCCAGACGCAATTCAAGGAGAAGTCGCGGCAACAGGAGAGCGTGGCCGCGGGCATTCTCAACTATCCGGTGCTCCAGGCCGCCGACATTCTGCTCTATCGGGCCGACAAGGTGCCGGTCGGCGAGGATCAGGTGCAGCATCTCGAGTTGTCGCGTGTCGTTGCGCGAAAGTGGAACGCGCTGTTCGGCACGCCGACGGGGAGGCGTCTCGAGGACGGATCGGAGGAGCGTGAGCAGTTTTTCCCCGAGCCGCAGCCCGTTCTCACGCCCACGCCGCGCGTCATGGGCTTGGACGGCAAATCGAAGATGTCGAAGTCGATGGGTAACACCATCGGCTTGCTCGAATCACCCGAGTCGATCTGGGCGAAGCTGCGTCCGGCCGTGACGGATCCCAAGCGCATCAAGAAGACTGATCCCGGGACACCAGAAGTTTGTAATATCTATCACTTGCACAAAGCGTTCAGCACGCCCGCGACGGTCGAGCATGTCGCTGTGCAGTGCAGGACCGCGGGCTGGGGCTGCATCGATTGCAAGAAGGTGCTTGCGGAATCGATGGAGACGGAGCTGGTGCCGATTCGCCGCCGTGCCGCTGAGCTTGCGGCAGCGCCACGCCGGATCGACGACGCTCTCGCCGCCGGTGCGGACCGGTGTCGCACGCTCGCACATGAGACGATGCTCGCCGTCCGCGACCGGATGGGCTTCTGATGTTGGTCCTGTTTTTGTCTGACGCGGCATGAGCCGTGCATTTTGAGCGCGCGGTTCCTTTCCGACATTGCGGTCCTTTATGCGGTTCCTTCGCTGGCAGTTTCTTCATCGTCTCATCGAGCGCATCAAGGCGTGGCGCATAGAGCGTCGTTCGCCTCGTCCGTTCCTCATTCCGCTGGACATGAATGTCGGTCTCTTTCACAGCGCGGCGATTCATCGCGACGTGACGCCGAACGGTGTCCGCGTGTACAGCGTGTGTGCGAGTTGCGGCGCACGTTTGCAGTCGAGCGCGACGCTCTGCGAAGAGTGCGCGCAGAAAAAGAGCCGGCAAGCGCGCCCGCACTGATTGAACTGACTGAACTGAGCGACATCTGGGCATCATTGCGTTCGCGCTCGTTGCACCTTGGGTCTGGTTGATCGTGCTCGACCGCATGGCGCGACGGCGTCGCTGAGTGTACGCCGGCCACGCTGCTCTGGCACTGCTTGCCAAAGCCAAACGCCCACGAGTTCCGATCGCGTTGCTCGTGCCGATCGCGTTCGCTCCCGACTGGATCGAGTGGATCGCTGACGCGCTTGGTCACCACGATCGGGCGATCTCACATTCACTCGTGTCCGTTGGCATCGGTGCCTCTCTCACCGCGCTGATCTACTGGCTCACGACGCGTCAGCGGGCTGACGCGGCGATCGTATGGCTCACGTACGTGTCGCACTGGCCGGCGGATTTCATCACCGGACTCAAACCCACATGGCCGGGCGGACCGATGGTCGGTCTGCTCCTCTACACGCACCCAGTGTGGGATGCGCTGCTCGAGTGCGCACTCGTGGTGGCCTGCTGGTTGGCCTATCGCCGGACCCTGGCCGCACGGACCCGGCGGCGCGCCATTCTCCTGCTGATTCCGCTCGGGCTTATCGGGATGCAGATCGCGTTCGAGGCAGTCCAATACGGCAGGGTGGAGGGAAGGACTGCGCCTGCGGCGCTTAACGGCATGAGATGGATCGGTGGACGGAATAACATTTCTCTGCGGGCCGAACTGCGCCGTCAACGTGTTGGTCGTCGCCGGCATCGCGAATTCCAGCGTGAGCTCCGGCTACACGCCGTGAGCCTTCAGGGTGGAGCTCTGAGCCGGTGGCGGGCCCGATACCGGCTCATCGCTCCCCACTAATCGCTCAAAGGTTAAAGCTTGGGCTCACGCTGGAATTCGCGATGCCGGCCAAACGAATCGAGGAATGGATGCCTTCAAACCTGAATGCCCTATAGCCAGGCCGGCGTAGCCCAACGTGCCTCGGCCCTCCCTTTCGCCCCCGCGGCCGCATAGCTTTTGCACCGTTCGCCTCCGGACTCAACCAAGG
>Ga0207695_10003321_pt1 | contig 22803 bp, 18 predicted proteins | sample KBSC54metaG_FD_184354 | JGI IMG/M metagenome (GOLD analysis project Ga0207695, IMG submission 184354) | Corn rhizosphere microbial communities from Kellogg Biological Station, Michigan, USA - KBS C5-4 metaG (SPAdes) (version 2) | ecosystem: Host-associated > Plants > Roots > Rhizosphere > Soil...
TGTAGGGGCTACTGCCGCCTTTATGGCTGGTGACAGTTGGATATCCAAGCAGATCCCTTTGGGCAAGGTGCAGACGAGTAAGACTTTCTCTGATTACGGCGCTTATTCGCTGATTGCGGCTGGCGGCGGAGCATTTGTTTTGGGCCACCTCACAGGGGATGACCACATGTCAGAGGCAGGACTGCTCAGCGGGGAAGCGGCCATTAACAGTACCGTGGTTGCCTATCTATTCAAGAACGCGACGCAGCGCCCTCGTCCTTACCAAGCGAATGGAAGTGGGACCTTTTTTCAAGGAGGCAGTTCCTTTCCGTCGGAACATGCTGCTATTGCTTGGTCAATAGCCAGTGTCATGGCGCACGAATATCCCGGGACACTAACAAAAATCCTGGCATACGGTCTAGCAACCGGCATAAGTGCGACACGTGTGACGGGGCAACAGCATTTTTCGTCCGACGTAATCATAGGCAGTGCCTTGGGCTGGTACTTCGGCCGCCAGGTCTATCGCGCCCACCACGATGCTGATCTTGGTGGCGATTCCTGGGGAGATTTGCTGCCTGAATCTTCAGGAGACAAAGAACGCAATCCTGCCAACATGGGCTCGCCGTATGTTCCGTTAGATAGCTGGGTGTACCCGGGTCTCGAACGACTGATCGCGCTGGGTTACATCAAGAGCGGCTTCTTGGGCATTCGTCCCTGGACGCGACTGGAATGCGCGCGCATGCTCGAAGAAGCGGAGCAGAACATCGCCGATCAGGACGACATGTCGTCGGTGGCTACACGTATTTATAGCGATCTGGCCCAGGAGTTTTCGCCGGAAACAGGCCGCCTGAATGGCGCTGCAAACCTCGGCGCGAGTCTTGACTCAGTTTACGCGAGGGCGACCAACATTTCCGGCCCACCACTGCGCGACGGCTACCACTTTGGCCAGACGGTCGTGAATGACTACGGGCGACCGTACGGGGAAGGAACCAGTTCGATTGTTGGATCCTCTGCGAGTGCCGTTGCAGGGCCCTTCGCGTTCTACGTGCGGGGCGAGTATCAGCAGGCGCCTGCAGTAGCGGCGTTTACCTCGGGGCAACTGCAAGCAATGGCGAGCGCGGATCTGGTGCCTTCTAGTGCAGCCGGTTTTTCGGTCAATACTGGATCCTTCCACCGTTTCGAGTTGCTGGAAGGTTCAGTCAGCTTGACCTACAAGAACGTGGAATTCTCATTTGGTCGTCAGAGCACATGGCTCGGCCCTACTGGATCAGGGCCATTCCTTTTCAGTAACAACGCCCCGCCTATCACGATGTTCAAGATGGATTCAACGAGCCCATTTGAGATTCCCCTTATCTCGAAACTCCTAGGGCCGGCGCGAATAGAGTTCTTTCTCGGCAGGCTGTCAGGCCAGCAATGGATCAATTCTCCGCCGACGGTATACGGACCTTACCCATCAGATCAGCCGTTTGTTCATGGAAACAAGATTAGTTTCAAGCCCACTCCAAACCTGGAGTTTGGGTCGGATTTCACCGCGGTCTTTGCCGGAGCCGGTATTCCATTCACCTTTCGCGAGTTTTTTCGGACCTACTTCTCTCATACGAGCCAAGTCGCCACAAATCCGGGGAAGAGATTTTCAGCTTTTGACTTCAACTATCGAATCCCCGGTCTGAGGAACTGGCTTACTTTTTATATGGATTCCCTGGTAGTGGACGAGTACTCTCCCATAAGCTCCAGTCGCCCATCGCTCAGCCCAGGCGTGTACATGCCCCAGGTTCCAGGCCTTCGCAAACTGCAGTTGCGGGCAGAGGGTGTAAGGGAGGCGTTGACCAGTGAATTCAATCCTGGTTTTATCTACATCGATCTCCGATATCCAAGCGGATATACCAACGACGGGATTCTTATGGGCAACTGGATTGGGCGAGCGGGGTGGGGAGGACAAGGTTGGGCAACTTACTCCTTCTCCAGTCGCAGCAATCTGCAGTTCAGTTACCGTGCACAACGAGTTTCCAGCAAGTTCCTGCAAGGTGGTTCGTTGAACGATATTCGCGCTCAGTGGAATCAGACATTCAGAAACACGATCAGTCTGACCGCGTCTGCCCAATATGAGAATTGGCGCTTCCCGTTATTGCAGCCCGGCAGGCAGGCCAACTTCACCTCGTCAATCCAACTGGTTTATTGGCCGCACTGGAGTGTGGGACGATGAGGACCTTCAGTTGCAGGTTGATCGCGTATCCGGTACAGGCTAGAGATTGTAAGCGTCGATGAAGACTACTACATCAGTAGCGGGCACAGAACCTCAACTCGAGCCCGGTTTCGAGTCTCCCCGAATGCGGGACAGCGCAAGCGGAGAGACTCTCATAACTCATTTGCGGCTGCTGTGGGCCGCCAGGGTTCTCGTGTCTAAGGTTGCACTCTTAGGTTTGTTCGTTTCCGTGCTCATGGCCTTCATTCTTCCCAAGCGATATCAATCGACAACCGAGATTATGCCGCCCGACATGCAATCTTCTGGGATGGGAATGCTTGCATCCATGGCGCGGAGCACGAGTGTTCTCGGTACGAGTGCACTCGACCTCCTTGGCACAACCGACAGCGGCTCTACATTCATTTCCATACTCCAGAGCCGCACGGTGCAGGACGGGTTGATTGATCGCTTTGATCTCATGCGTGTATATGGTTACCGATACCGGCAAGACGCTCGCAAGAAGCTCGCCGAGCGCACCTCCATCGGAGAAGATCGCAAGAGCAGAGTCATCAGCGTTACCGTTACGGACCGTGATCCTACACGCGCGGCTGCTCTCGCCCGAGCTTATATCGATGAACTCAATCGGCTTTCAGCTGAGTTGAACACCTCGGCAGCTCATCGCGAACGGGTGTTCATTGAGGATCGCCTGAAATCTGTGAAGCAGGATTTAGACCAGGCATCCAAGGAGTTCAGCGAATTTTCCAGCAAGAACACTGCCATTGATATCAAAGAGCAGGGGCGGGCTATGGTCGATGCTGCCGCAACCCTCCAAGGACAATTGATCGCCGCGCAGGCCGAACTTCAAGGTCTGGAGCAAATCTACTCGAGCGGAAACGTGCGGGTTCGCAGCGTGAAGGCAAGAATTGAGGAGCTTAAGCGACAGTTGGACAAATTAGGTGGAAGCGATGCCAGCCTGCAACCTAATACAGCGTCAACTTCCTCAGAGCTATATCCATCCATCCGCAAATTGCCTTTGTTGGGCGTCCAGTATGCGGACCTCTATCAGAAGACGAAGATCCAGGAAACCGTTTACGAGTTGTTAACGCAACAGTATGAAATGGCCAAAGTCCAGGAAGCCCGCGACATCCCCAGCGTCAAAGTCCTGGATGAAGCGGAGGTGCCGGAAAAGAGATCTTTCCCTCCGCGCCTTTTGATTTCACTGCTCGGCTTCCTGCTGGCGGGCAGCTTTGCTTGCGGTTGGGTAATTTTCAAAGAGCGGTGGAGGAACCTGGATGAAGTGAATCCATGGAAGCAGTTTGCGCTCGAGTTTGCAACTAATGTGCGCAATGACGGTCGGTCGCTCTGGCGGCGAGTGCATCCGGCATCTCGGCTCACTGCCGACGAAATAGATTGGCACGGATCCTCCAATGGGCGGAACGGCAACAATAGCTAGCTCTTGTACAACTGAACTCACGCTGATGACGCGCACAGAGAAGTTAATCCTTTTGAAGAACGTCGTCGCGAATGTGCTACGCGGCAGTATGGCAGCACTTGTGGCTGTCCTTCTGCCTCCGTTTCTCACGCGCCTGATGTCCCCCAATGCGTACGGCGCGTGGTCGTTGATATTGCAGATTAGCGCCTATGTGGGATACCTCGATTTCGGCATTCAAACTGCTGTGGGTCGATACGTTGCTCACTGCAACGAAACCGGCGATGTTGATCGTCGCGACAGGATTGTGAGCACTTCGTTGGCGGCACTTACGTTCGCGGGCGTAGCGGGGATCATTGGCACCCTCCTTGCGGCGAGCATTTTGCCAGCAGTGTTTCGACAGATGCCCAGTGCATTGCTGGGCGACGCGCGCGCGGCGCTAGTGATTGTCGGCATCTCCCTGGCGGTTGGCCTTCCCGCTTCACTGTTCAACGGCGTTTTTGTCGGGCTTCAGCGATACGAAATTCCTGCCATTACCGTGGGAACATCGCGTGCCTTAAGCGCCGTGTTATTGGTCGTTGTGGCGCGTCGCGGGGGCAGCCTTACCAGCATGGCTGTAGCTACAGCGGCCGTGAACCTGATTTCTTACGCATTTCAGTTTCTGCTGTACCGAGGCTCTGCGCTCAAGCTTCGCTTGTCTCCCGGACTGGTGTCGCGCGCGGCCGCAAACGAGTTGCTCAGTTACTGTTTCAGTTTGACGATCTGGTCGTTTGCCATGCTGCTGGTCACCGGTCTTGATTTGATGATTGTGGGGCATTTCCAGTTTGAGGCTGTCGGGGCATATGCGGTGGCGGCCACCCTGATCACTTTTCTGGTTGGGCTGCAACAAGCCGTGTTTAATGTGATGATCCCGTCCACCGCTGTCCAGCACGCCAGGGGCGGCGCTGATTCCTTGGGTTCACTGATGATAACTGCAACCCGATACGGACTCTTCTTGCTCCTGCTTGGCGGCCTTCCCTTGATCCTTGGCGCGCGACAACTGCTTACCGTCTGGGCAGGTGCTCCTTATGCAGTGCGGGGGACGACGGTGTTGCGCCTGCTTGTCGCTGCCAACATCGTGAGATTATCTGCCGTACCCTACGCCATGACCTTAATCGGTACCGGCCAACAAAGACTCGTAATCGCGACACCGTTGTTTGAGGGATTTTCCAATCTTCTGGTCAGCTTCTTCGCCGCGTATTACTTCGGAGCCGTGGGTGTGGCGGTTGGTACGCTAGTCGGTTCGGTGATCGGTGTGCTTGGAAATTTCGCATACAACATGCCACGTACTATCGGCTTCAAGCTGAGCAGATATCTGTATATCCGGGATGGTCTTTTGCGTCCTTGCTTATGCGCCATTCCAGTGACTACCCTAGCATTATTAGCTGAATTGCATATCTCTCCATCCCGAGCCGAGAGTTACGTGGTGTTCGGCGGGGTCTTATTTACCACACTCTTGCTGCTTTGGCGCTGGGGACTGATTGAACCTGAACGTACCAAATTAAGAAACTTGAAGTTCGCCATCTGAATAATGCTGCGAAAGATAGTACATTTTTGGCGAGAGCCCCTGCTCAACAAGGTCTACCATCTAGGCACGGCCTACTATAAAGCAAAAGGATTCCTGCTTTACCGACTGCTGTTTGCAGACTTTGGGAATGGTTCCTATATCCGACGGCCCTTACTCATTCTATATCCGAACTTTATCCAAATCGGCAAAAAGGTTGGCATTCGCGATGGTGTTCGGCTGGAGATTGTTCCCAGCGGTATCCGCGTCCCTAGCCTTGCGATTGGTGACAACACCAATATCGAGCAGAACGTGCACATAGTCTGCCGCAACCGTGTACATATTGGATCTAACGTATCTATTACGGCTAATTGTGCCATTGTAGACGTCACTCATCCCTTTGAAGATGTAAGCGATCCAAACAAGATTGGGAGTAGGGTCCGTGACGACGAGTCATTTGTGGAGATCGGAGACGGTGCATTCCTAGGGTTCGGCACGGTTGTTCTTCCAGGTGTGCGCATCGGGTCCAAAGCTGTGATTGGCGCAAACTCAGTTGTGGTTCGGGACGTTCCTGACTATTCAGTCGCGGCGGGAGTACCAGCAGTCGTAAAGCAGGCGTATGATTTTGCAAAGCAGGAATGGACAAGGGTGCCGGCAGCTGACAAACGGGAACAAGTCAAGATATGAGCCATGCGGTTGCTAAGTGTGTCGTTTGCAACGGGGAGAATCAGAAGCCACTATTTGCTGCAAGAGACCGTCACTATGGTATTCCAGGTGTGTTTACCATCGTTCGTTGTGAAGGCTGCTCTCTGGTGTTTCTCAATCCCATGTACTCCGATATGGAACTAGCCGGTCTGTATCCGTCTGATTACTATGCTTACCAGGACAACTTCAAGGTGGCGCCCTGGAAACGCTTGCTCAAAAATGCTCTGTGTGGTCGCGTGGGAACTAAAGATCCGTATTTTTCCAAAGCGGGGCGCATGCTTGATTTGGGCTGTGGCAGCGGATGGTTTTTGGCGTCAAAGCGCGATCTTGGTTGGGAGACGTTCGGGGTCGAAATCAATGAATCAGCTGCGCAGTTAGGTCAGACTGCCGCGGGCTTGAACATCTATGCCGGAACTCTGGCAGAGGCGCAATTCCCGGCGAGCTATTTTGACTATGTCAGATCCAATCATTCTTTCGAGCATATGACACAGCCGGGGGAGACGTTGGATGAAATCCGGCGCGTATTAAAGCCAGACGGGAAAGTGCTGATCGGAGTTCCAAATTTTGAGAGCCTAAACGCAAAGCTCTTTGGGCAATACTGGTGGTACCTAGGCGCCCCTGTACATCCCTTTACATACTCGGCGAAAACAATTGCGCAACTGCTTGAGCGCCATCGATTTCATGTGGAACACGTAAACTACAACTCCGATTGGGGTGGCATCTTGGGAAGCGTGCAAATCTGGCTTAACCGCTCCAACGGTAGGAAATCTACAGAGGGCTGGTTGATTAATAACCGCCCTCTGAGAGTAGTTTGTTACTGGGCGGCCAAAGTGCTGGATGCACTTCGGCTTGGCGATGCAATAGAGATAACTGCAACGAAGGCGGATGCCTAAATTGAATGTCCTAGTCACGGGTGGTGCAGGCTTTATCGGAACACACTTAGTGCGCCGATTGCTGCACGAAGGCTGCACAGTCGCTGTGCTCGACAACTTCAATCCGCAGATCCACGCGAGCTCGCAGGAGCTTGCCTCCGATCTGGCCGGGCATGTTGAGCTTTTCCGTGACGATGTGCGGGACCGCGACCTACTGAGACGCGCCTTAATCAACCGAGACGTAGTTGTTCATTTCGCCGCAGAGACCGGCACCGGGCAGTCGATGTACGAAGTCGTCCGTTACCAGGAAGTGAACATTGGCGGTACGGCCGCCTTGATGGACTCGCTCATTAACGACAGTAAGTCTCGAGTAGAGAAGATCGTCGTTGCATCCTCGAGAGCTATCTACGGCGAGGGTAAATACCGTTGCCCGCAGCATGGAATCGTCTACCCAGGTCCACGCGGCATTGATCAGCTTCGCCAAAATCAATGGGAACCGGTCTGTCCCCAGTGCAGCGTCCCGTGCGCGCCTATGGCTACGGACGAAGCCTCGCCACCCAGCCCGCTTTCTTTTTATGGGCTCACAAAATATGTACAAGAGCAGATGACACTGATGTTTGCGAGGACACGCGGCGCCTCGGGCTATGCGCTGCGCTACCAAAACGTTTATGGCCCGGGCCAATCGCTGTCGAATCCTTACACGGGCATCCTGGCAATCTTTTCCCAGCTGGCGAATGACGGTTCCACCATCGAGATCTTTGAAGACGGACTGGAGAGCCGCGACTTCGTTTTTATCGATGATGTCGTTGACGCGACCTGGCGCTGCATTCAGCGAGAGGGAGAGTTTGTCGAGAGCCTTAATGTCGGGTCCGGAAAGCGCACCACGGTTCTCGACGTCGCCAGGGAGGTTGCTCGTACTTTGGAAGCTGAGTGCAAGATTACCGTGACTGGCGCTTACCGGCATGGAGACATCCGCCACAACTCCGCGGATCTTGGAAGAATCCAGGGCGCTCTTGGTTTTGAACCGCGCTTCTCGTTCCGAGAGGGGCTGCGGATCTTCTTGGAGTGGGCAGCAACGCAGAAACCATCCACTTTGAGATACGAGTGTTCTTTAAATGAATTGCGGGAACGAGGTCTTCTCCATGGCTGATCCAGCGCGAGTGGGCGTGGTTACTGTCACCTATAACAGTGCGCCTGTGCTGCAGGAGTTCATGGAGTCGATGCTTCGGCAGGATTACGGTGATTTCTTGTTGTACATCGTTGACAATGCGTCTTCAGATGAGACTCTGCGGTGTCTTTCCCGGTATGAAGACCAGCGGATTGTGATACTCCGAAATCCGGTGAATTCGGGGGTGGCAGAAGGCAACAATATTGGAATCCGGGCGGCGCTGCAAGGCGGGTGCTCTTCGGTACTTCTGATCAATAACGACACCGTTTTCGGTCCCTCGCTACTCTCTGACCTGCATTCGGGCCTGCATCAGCATGAATGCGAAATGGTGGTCCCCAAAATCCTCTACTTCGACGACCCCACGATCATCTGGAGCGCTGGGGGATATCTCAGCTGGATTCGAGGATCCGCCCGGCACTTTGGCTTTGATGAAAAAGACAGCGGCAAGTTTGATCACGATTGTGAAATCAACTACAACCCCACTTGTTGCATGTTAATCAAGCGAGAAGTGTTTGAGCGAGTGGGGCTGATGGATGCGAAGTATTTTGTGTACTTCGACGATACTGATTTCTGCCTCCGGGCACACCGGGCGGGAATGCGACTGTTTTATGTCGCGAAAGCCGAACTGCTCCACAAGGTCGGTAAACTGACTGGCGGAAGTGAGTCGCTCTTTACCATCCGATACTGTACTCGGAACCACGTCTACTATCTGCTGAAGCACTTCACGAAGTGGCAGGCCTGGGGCTTGCTGCTGGCGTTCCAGGCGCACATCACTCTTAAGTATTTGCTGCGCGGCAGAAACATCACGGTTTTCTTTCTCGCCCAGCGGGCATTCCGAGAAGGTCTGGAACTGTCGGTGCAACAACTCAGTACTCAGGATGTCATAACAGAGAGTGCGTAAGCGGCTAATGTGCCTTCCACATTAACTTACTGCGAATCTCCGTGGCTATAACGTTTGTTGGTTGGATTCTGATACCGCTCGGTATTGCATTCTATTGCTGCCGAAAACAGTATTTGTATCCGCTGACGATTTTCCTGGTTCCGTTTTCTGCCACGGCGGTAATGAATGTCGGAACGGGAGATTCTGATTCGGGGCTGCCGGCTGCTCTGTTTGTCGGTTGTCTGTGGATTGCGACGGAAATCCGATCGCGCTCACTGTCAATGACCGGCGAGTCCCACCTCAACAAATCTAGGCGTCGATTGCAGAGCTTTTTGGTTGTAGTTTTTATTTCATTGCTGATGCCACTTTGGATTAACGGGGGGCTTGAAATCGAGTCGGCGATGCTGTTGGACACGACTGCGACTCCACTGCGGTTTAGTCTCAAACATGTTACCCAGACGCTTTACCTGGTATATGGGATTCTGCTGTCTCTCAGTATCGCCCGAAAGAATGTGGTTGTTTCGGAGTTTATGCGTACGCTGCGCATATTCGTTTGCTCGGCTATGTTTGTAAGTGTGTGGGGGTTCTTTCAACTCGGATGCTCCTGGCTGAATATTCCTTACCCAGCTTTCCTCTTTAACTCTAGTTCCACGCCGAGTGCCCAGGGGTACGCCGAACTGGTCGATACTCTCGGTACTCAGCGTATCTCGTCGGTTACGACCGAGCCATCGATCTTTGCCGTATGCATGTTGATCGCCTTGACCTTTGTGCTGTTTGCCACTGTGAGCCGAACGCCAATCATCTCAAGGATTTGGGATCGGTTGGCTACAGGCATCTTGATATTGGGGCTGATACTTTCCACGTCGACGACCGCTTATCTCGGGCTTGCATTCGTGCTGGCTCTTTATTGCTGCGCCCTCATTTATGTCCGCATCTTGGGCCTCCGTCACCTCCTAAAGTTGATCGTTTTTTTTGCGATTTTGTGGGGCATTTACTTGGTTTCCCCCCCGGTTCGCGACCTGGTCGGTGCGGTGCTAGTGAACAAGGCTGAAACGTATTCGGCGTTAGAGACAATGAAAAGCTACATTCTTGCGTGGAGCTACTTTCGAGCGTACCCGATTCTCGGGCTCGGGTGGGGGAGCGTCACGTCGCGAGATCTTGTCCTCAAGCTGTTGTCGAATACCGGGGTACTGGGATGTGCGGCATTCTTATGGTTTTTGCTGAGGAGCCTCTTGTCGTTATGGCATGCAGCGCGGGTTAATACAGTTCCCAACCAGGCGAGAAGATGGTGTGCGATTAGCATTTGTAGTGCATTCCTGGCGGTGATCGTTCTCAATGTGATTACTGGTTTCGAGTATTCGTACGCGCAACTATGGTTTGTAATTGGGTTAGCTATCGCGGTGCCAGCAATGAGCGCCGAGGCGCTGCAGGCACCACCGCGAGTTCACCTCCGAACAACATGAAGATTGCTTTCCTGACAGGCCCCTGTCCTCCTGGTGAGTGTGGTGTCGGTGACTATGTTGTTCTGTTAGCCGAGGCGCTTAACGAAATCGACGTGCGCACGGAGATTGTAACCGTTCACGACTGGACCATCGTTGAGGCAATCAGGGTCCACAGGAAGCTAAAAGAATTTGATGTGGTGCAGATTCACTATCCGTCGCTTGGCATCGGTACCAAACTAGGTCCGCAGCTCAACGCATTATTGCGCCGATCCGTGATCGTGCTCCATGAAGGAAGCCAGGTACATATTTTGCGCCAGTTGGCTCTCTATCCTTTCAGTGTGTTCCCGAAGCACGTGGTCTTCTTCAGTGAGTTTGAGCGAAGATTCGGCATCCGATGGGCGCCGTGGATTTCTTCGATTACTTCTGTGATTCCTCCGCCAAGCAATATTCGAGAATGCGAGTACCATGGACCCCGCGATCTCAACGAAATCGTCGCGTTCGGCTTAATCCGTCCTGGTAGAGGGCATGAGCAGGTTGTGCAGCTTGCCGAGCTTATAAAGCTCTCCAATGCTCCTTTTAGGATACGAGTGATTGGGACACCTCAATCGTCCGAGTTCGTTTCGTACTTCGATGGCTTGCGAGCCAATTCCGCCAATCTCCCGATTGTTTGGGACTCCGGCCTCAGCGAGCAACAGGTCGCAGAAAGGCTGACACGGGCGGCAATCGCCTACTTGCCTTACCCTGACGGCGCGGCTGAATTGCGCAGCACTTTAAAAGCCGCATTACTGCACAAGCTGGCCATTGTTACGACTCAAGGGCGACACACGCCGCACAATTTGGCTGACGTTGTGTGCTTCGCCCAAACGCCCGCCGAAGCGCTTATTGCGATTCGCCGAATCCAAGAGAACCCCCAGCTCCAAGAGGCCCTGTCGCGAAAAGCCGCCGCTTATGTCAAGGACTGGACATGGGACGCATCGGCGAGGAGCTATGCCCGGCTTTACGAACATTGTTTGCAGCCGGGTCGCGCAACGACGGCAACACAGATCCACAACGCATAAGTTAGTTGATTAGCTAATGTTTTCACACGTTACTGCACTTACTATCCATTTGCTTCCGAATGGGTTCCACACAGAGACATGGGGATGGTGAGGGAGGTTCAATGATCCTTCGCGTAAGAATTTACCGTTTGTTACTGAAAATCGGGATATACCTTCTTCCAATAATTGCATTTCCATTGGGGCGCTGGATGTGGGTGGCTGCTTGTGACCTTTTAGGTAGAAATGCTCTATTTGCCCCCAGCGAACATCTCATCGACATGTTTTTGGCGACCTTGGTCTGGGCTTTCATTTCGGAGCACTATCGCGTCACGAACTTCGACGAGCTGTTCTACGAGCGGACCGGAGCGAAGGCAGCAGGCACCGCATGTATGGTCACCTTCTTCGTACTTCTGGCAATTCTCTACTTCAGCCGTAATGAGGTGTTCCCGCGAGGGTTGCTGGTGTTTGACACGCTGAGTCTGCTGGTCCTCTGCGTCTTGGTGCACGCAGTCTTCCGGGTGTTTTGCCGAACTAGGTCATATCTTGCGCGGCCTACACGCCTTCTCGTCATTGGTGCGGATGAGTTCGCTGTGAAGTCGGCCGCGAGATTGAAACGGTTGTCGTTCGCCCCGTGTGAGATCACCGGTCATGTTCAACTCGCGGGACAGCACGTTCACGTGACGGGGTGTCCTGTGTACAACTTGGAAGAGATGGGTACCATTCCAATTAGTAATCCGACGGATGAGGTAGTGATCGCCATTCCTCCGGCCGAGTTCTCCCGCCTTCCTTTTATTGTTCGCAGTCTAGAACATTTATGCCTGCCAACCAGGGCCGTGGTTGATTTAGGGGAGGGGCTTGCAGTCCGTCAAAAGCTATTCCAACTGGGCAATATCCAAATGCTCGACCTTACTTCGACCCCGACCGAGTCGCTCGATTACGCCCTTCTCAAGCGTGGGTTTGATGTACTGTTCTCGCTTCTGGTTTTGATATTGACAGCGCCCCTGTTTCTGCTGATTGCGTTAACGATTCGTTTGACCTCTCATGGGCCGGTGTTCTTTGTGCAAGAGCGAGTGGGGCTGAACGGGAAGACTTTCAAAATGTATAAGTTTCGCACTATGCATGTGAATCACAAGGCAAACAGCGACATTCAGTGGACCACTGTCGATGATCCCAGAAGAACAGCTCTCGGCGCACTATTACGCAAGACGAGCCTGGACGAACTTCCCCAATTCATTAATGTGTTGAAAGGGAACATGAGCGTTGTCGGACCTCGACCGGAGCGCCCACATTTCGTTGGCAAGTTCCTGCAAGAAGTGGCACGTTACAATCACCGTCACACACTTAAGGTTGGTATTACGGGATGGGCTCAAGTAAATGGATGGCGAGGGAATACTTCAATTGAAAAGCGAGTTGAGTACGACCTCTATTATCTGCAGAATTGGAGCTTTGGGTTCGATTTGAGGATAATTCTTATGACTCTTCTTGTAGGCTTCATCAATAGGCATGCATATTAAGGCCCGCAGCGTGCTGAATATGCTTCAGCTAGGCATAGAATGAATCGTCACCAAGTATATTGGAACGACGCACCGGAGCGCGATCCTGGAAACAGGTCTGGGGGCCATCAGCTTACCGCTAAAATTGTCGATGGCCCTCTGGAGTTGCCGCACTCGCTCCGTAATCTAAGAATTGCTATCGTGCACTACTGGTTCCTCAATGGCCTGGGCGGGGAGAGAGTGACTAGGATTCTGGCTGGGATGTTCCCCCAAGCAGACGTATTCACGTTGCTTGCGAACTACAATGCCATGCCCTCTGATTTAAGAGCCCATCGCATCAAGACATCGTTCCTACAATGCATTCCGGGCGCAAAGAAATGGCACCGACATTTACTCCCGCTTTACCCCATTGCTCTTGAACAGTTTGACTTGTCCGAATACGATCTGGTGATCAGCGCTGAAAGTGGCCCTGCAAAAGGAGTGATCACTTCACCCCGCACTTGTCATATCTGCTTTTGTCATTCTCCCATGCGGTATGTGTGGGACATGTATCACGAATACCGCGGAGAACCTAGCCTTGGACTTATTGGCCGAGCGCTTTTTTCCTTGAGTGCGCACTATGTTCGAATGTGGGACATCGCTGCAGCTGCTCGCGTGGACTATTTTGCCGCTATATCCAATCATGTTGCCAGTAGAATTCGCAAGTTTTACCGGCGAGAGGCCACCGTCATTCACCCGCCGCTCAAAGTCGATGGCGCGATTGTGCAGTCGATAGGCGACTACTACCTCATCGTAAGCAGACTTGTAAGCTACAAGCGAATTGAACTGGCTATCGAAGCGTGCAATCGATTAGGTAGAGAACTGCACGTCATCGGAGACGGCGAGCAAGGCAATAATCTGCGGAAGCTCGCGGGACCAACCGTTAAGTTCTTCGGATTCCTTCCGGATGACCAAGTGCGCGAACAGTTTGCGCACTGCCGCGCCTTTTTGTTTCCTGGCGAGGAAGATCTTGGGGCTACGCCTGTGGAGGCGCAGTCATTCGGACGCCCCGTGATTGCTTATGCAAGGGGCGGAGTCCTTGACACAGTGAATGGTTTAAGACAGGGCGAGGACGTGAACTCGTTTCACAGTGGTGTGTTTTTCGACAGTCAGGATGCGAGCTCAATAGTTGACGCAATTCTTCTGTTTGAGAAAGTTGAGTCGCAATTCTGTCGTGAGGCGATACGAGAGCGAGTGCTTTGGTTCGGGGAGCCTCGATTTCGGCAAGAGATGTACAACTACGTTGAACAATGCTACGCCGAGTTCGTTGCGGCAGAGCGTTCGAAAGACCTGGCTGGAGTTTTTTAAGGCGCCCCCCCCGGAGTTGTCTTACGTTCCATTATTAAATACTGCGCTAATGTGATTTCGTTTGTGCAAAAGCAGCTCTGACAGCTCTGATCATTGTGAAGGTAAGTCATTATTCTTGAGGAGTATCGAATGATCACAACACGTACGCCTCTTCGCATTTCGTTTTTTGGGGGAGGCACTGACTATCCAGTGTGGTACCGAGAACACGGCGGAGCCGTGCTGTCGACCACGATTAACAAGTCTTGTTATATAAATTGCAGGTGGTTGCCTCCGTTCTTCGAATATCACACCCGAGTTTCTTACAGTAAGGTCGAAAATGTGGGGCACAATAGCGAGATTCAACATCCATCGATCCGTGGATGCCTGCAATATCTTGGAATCCATGATGGCATCGAAATTCAGCACATCGGGGACCTGCCGGCCCGCGCTGGATTGGGTACAAGTTCTGCTTTCACGGTAGGGCTACTTCTGGCTTTGCACGCCCTTCAGCATCGCACGCGGGACAGGCACAAGCTCGCGGCTGAAGCTATTCACGTCGAACAAGAACTCTTGAGTGAGGCCGTCGGCGCGCAGGACCAGGTTAGTGTTGCATACGGCGGCTTCAATCGGATTGATTTTCTGCCGGACGGGGAGATCGGTGTTCATCGCGTTGTCGCGTCTCGCGAAAGGCTGACGGAATTGGAACAGCATCTCGCGTTGTACTTTACCGGTTTCTCCCGCATTGCTTCGGAGGTGGCGAAAGAACAGCTCCGGGTGACGCCAGAAAAGCAGGCAGAACTGGAAACGATGTTGCAACTGGTGGACGAGTCCGAATCAATCGTCACGACCCCTCATCGCTCCCTGGATGATTTTGGCAAGTTGCTGCACGAGGGCTGGAAGATCAAGCGATCGCTAACCCAGAAGATTACGAACTCCCGTATCGATGAGATTTACGAAACTGGATTACGCGCTGGAGCCTTAGGCGGCAAACTGCTTGGAGCCGGTGGCGGTGGCTTCATGCTTTTCTATGTTCCTCCTGAGCGCCGCCAGAGTGTGCGTGAGTCGCTGAAGAAACTGCTCTGCGTGCCGTTCGCTTTCTCAAATCGTGGCAGCGAAATCATTGTCAATGAGCCAGAGGAGGTGTATGACAAGGCCCTAAGCTCAGAGCGATATATGGCATATGCGTAAGATGCCGAATGCAATCATTCTGTGCGGCGGTGCTGGCTCGCGCTTACGCAGCATCACAGGCGATGCGCCGAAAGCGATGGCGCTCATTGGGAGACGCCCCTTCCTGGAATTGTTGTTATCGCAATTGGCCCGCGGCTCCATCCGCCGAGTCATCCTTGCCGTGGGATTTCGCAAAGAAGCGATCATGTCGCACTTTGGTGATCACCACAGCGGGTTAAAGCTCGTGTATTCGGTCGAGTCGTCGCCGCTCGGGACTGGTGGAGCTTTGCGGAATGCCGCCGAACTACTCGACTCTGAGGTAGCTTTGGTGCTGAACGGCGACAGCTACATCGATGCTGATTTGAATCAGTTGATGAAGGACCACCACGACAATGAAGCCGACGTGACAGTATTGCTAACGAGAGACGAGTCCAGAAATGACTGCGGATCCGTGCGCTTCGACGAGAACGGTCGCATCACCAACTTTCAGGAGAAGATCTCGTCCCCCGAGCCTTCTTACGTGAACGCCGGTGTATACCTAATTTCACGCACTCTCTTGTTTGGCATACCAGTCGGGAATCCCGTATCGATAGAACGCGAACTTTTTCCGCAGTGGCTGCGAGACAAGAAGCTTGTTCGCGCGGCATTGAGTCCCGGCGCGTGTGTTGACATCGGGACCCCAGAGCGTTACCTCTTGGCACAAACGGCGCTGGCGCACGCGGAAACCTCGAAGTGTGGTCCTGACTAAGGGTCAGCCAACATTATCGCAGTTGTGGCGAGCATCCTCGGTGTGAAAGTGTTAGGTCGTGCCTGTGGAGACTCCTAATATGACGTATTCTGCATCAACGCTGCTGGAGTTAATGCGCGAGCGGATCGCAGTCAACATCGATCTGCATCGGAAGATGCTCGGGGACGAGTGCCTTCAACAAACGCTCCTCGATATTGCGATGGAAGTCGTGCAATCGCTGCGGAAAGAAGGGAAGGTCTTGCTCTTCGGCAATGGCGGCAGTGCTGCAGATGCACAGCACCTCGCGGCGGAGTTTACGGGCAGGTATTTGAGAGAGAGGCATGCCCTGCCAGCCCTCGCTTTGAATGCAAACACATCCGCAATTACGGCGATTGGAAATGACTACGGGTTTGAGTGGGTATTTGCTCGCCAAGTGGAAGCGCTAGGGCGACGCGGCGACGTATGCGTCGGGATTACCACTAGCGGAAACTCGCCGAACGTTCTTCGAGGGCTCCAAGTTGCGAAATCGAAGTCGATGATCACGGTCGCAATGACAGGTTCTTGTGGAGGCATGGCTTTCCAAATTGCCGATTACGCCATTCGTGTTCCTTCCTCAGAAACCCCAAGAATTCAAGAGTGCCATATCTTGGCGGGACACATGATCTGCGAGATCGTTGAGCAGGTTCTTTGCAGTAAACCCGAGTGTCAATGCGATGGCGAAAGCCGGGTGAGTGTGCAAGAGCTGCAGAAGACCGTTCTTGACTAGACGACACAGATGCGCCTTATATTCTCCAACTCCAGCACAACGACTTCTCCTGGGCACCCCGCAGTTTTCATTGACCGAGACGGAGTGATCAATCTCAGGCGGGCCGGAGACTATGTTCTGCATTGGGAACAGTTCGTCTTCATGCCTGGCATTCGAGATGCCTTGCGGGATATAGCAGGTCTAGGTGTTCCGCTGATCGTCATCTCTAATCAATCTGCTGTGGGAAGGGGCTTGCTTAGCCGCCCAATGCTGGAAGTAATCACACGCAACATGCATCAGAAACTCAAGAACCACGGTGTCTCCATTTTGGCTGTGTACTATTGCACTCATAAGCCACAAGACGAATGCATATGCCGGAAGCCCAATCCGGAGCTACTCTTGAAGGCCGCCGAAGATTTTTCTGTTGATATGAGTAAGTCGGTATTCATCGGCGATTCAGATGCAGACGTAAGAGCAGCTGCGGCCGCCGGCTGCCAGCCGGTCCTTTTTGGCCCCGGACTCACAGCTTGCTCACCTTCCTCTGAGTGGAAGAGTGGCATTCCAGTTGCCAGAACGGCCCGTCAACTTCCGAATCTAGTAGCCAGGCTCCTCAAGAAGATCCCTTCCCCAGCAGACAGGCAAGCCCTTCAGAAGTCCTAATCACGGCCTAGCACTCTGCTAGCTTGATCATCTCGCCCTAGCATTCTTCGACAGGCTCAGTTCCCCCACATCACTGCATTGAAGTGCTTTGTGCAAACTGCCTTGGACACCTTTCGGACACCTTGACGAAGTGGTGTTTGTATCTGCTTGATTCTGCTGTGTCGTGCATGGAGTAAGCTGGACGTGCAAGTTGTAATTTATGTTTAACCTGGCGCCTCTTTTAAGGCATGGGTCGCAAAGGGCGGCATGATGCGACTATGGTGTCCGGCTCGGACCGGGCCCATTCACTAGGACCACGCAATTACCGGTCCCGTTCACACCGGAGTCGCGTAGGATCGCTCAATCTGTTTTAACGTCAAAGCACCACGTCCAGGAATGGTGAGCACCAGCTAATATCGGCGGAGCTAGACCGAGCTTATTGGTCCATCGTGGTTTAACTTGACAATGCCTGCACAACGTAATTAAGTTGAATTCACAATCCTCACCAGCGTGGCTCCGGAATTGCTGGTGGTGGACTTGCAGGTTGCGACGAGCGCCGCACGATTGGCAGCGCCAGCCGTCGCGCCGAAGGACTTGTTGCCACAGCTCCTGGTATTCATGTCTGGATAGCCGCAGCGGCGTGGTCTTGCGGATGCTGGGACTCATGCTGATTTCTGCTGAACTGATGTCAAAAATTCATGCTGCTCTTGTCTGGACAAAAACTTGAAAAAATACAATGCCGAGCGTAGTAGCTGTTCTGGTTGTGCATGATCGAGATTTGCGCCGGCCAAGAAATCTGCACAGATCATTTCAAGGCAGTACCCACGTGATTTGTCGCTGCCGAGCATCAGGGCTGCAGTCTCGATCGCCTGCTCGATCACCGGAATCTGGCTTTTGTACACCTTAAAGTAAATCAGCTCAGAAGGTTCTGAATCCTTTCCCGTCAGTTCCTTCTCGACTTCGTGACGAAACTGTTCCTTAGGGAGTACCCGGGCCTTGTGCAACCAGGTTGCACAATCGAAGTCCTGACCGTCGTTTCGTCGAGCGAGTTTCGCTAACTCCAGGCCCTTGCTCCATCCCACCTGCTTGAGCTCCCGTTTCGCCTCGGGGGGAAGGTGTTCATGGATAGACATCAGATAGTAGGCCTTACGGCGGGATTCAGGGAAGCGCCTCTCCAGGAAATCATCAAATGATGACAATTTCTCAAACCGCCAGTACTGTCCAGCGCGCACTTCGCACAAATAGTGTCCAAGCTCGACGAAGCGCGTGTCTTTCTCTGCTTCCTGACGCCTCTCCCACGCGAGTATCTCGTCGATCTTCGACAGCACGAAGAGAGCTCGCTTCTGGTTCAGCTTCGGTGCCATAGGCGGTGTACTAGTACGCAAGCTCGTCAAACACACCAAGGTCGTGCGCTCCTGGCCGGCGGATCAAGCCAGCTTCGATCAACTGCGGCTTCTGGAGGCACAGCCCGATGAACGGACAGGTGCTGCAGGGATTTTGCGGAAAACGAATGCCACTGTGCGGCAGGAACTGAGCTGACTCGATTTGGCGAATGGTTTCATGGACGAGAGCACTAAATTCACGCCGCTGCTCGTCGGCAATTCTGGTTCGAAAATACTGAACCTCCACCAGTCGCTTACGCACGAAGACCACCTGCGCGACTTCGGAAATTCCGGTCATCCAGGAATAACAAAGCAGCTGTGGATCGAGCGCAAGGATCCCTTCCGGTTGTTCCGGATAGCGGCTCGATGTTGTTTTCCATTCCAGCAAACACCCGAGGCCATCAAGCTTGCCAATGGCATCGACGTAAGCAACGAACTCATTGCCATTCGGCAGTGGGCGAGCGAACTTGATTTGGAGATTCTTTCGCGGTTGACGAACCTGAATGCGGTCTTCCTGGCAGAAGCGCTCGAGTAGCTGAACGCCCTGTTGCAGCATGCCGTCCCAGCTGTCCCGTTCCGAGTAGCGAAGCGGTTGTGTTTTGTATGCAGCCCATTCCCGATATAGCGCCAGGGCGGCATCTTCCTTGCGAAAGTAGGCGGCCAACGCTTGCTCAAAGGCTCGGCCGAAGAGCATGGCTGCGCGCGTGTCCTTCTCCTGCCAGCCATCGAGATAACGATGGCGGTACCGGCGCGGACAGCCAAGATAATGGCTCAGTTGAGTGAAGCTGTATATCATGATGCGACCTGCGTAGCATTATTCGGCCGGTTCGTTTCGGTGGACAATTCGGCCCAATGATCGCGAGGTGCAAAAGCATCGAGGTTGGGCAGGGAAGTGCCGTTCACCACCGTATGGCTGACCTTGACGACCCCACAGAGCCCGACGAGGTTCTTGTCATCAATCTCGTCACGTCCGAGTAGCTCTGGGGTCCTAGCCAAAATCGCGCAGAAACCAATTGAGCTTCCAAAGAGTCTTAGCGGTGGCGTAAAGCCGGGCGGTGAACCGCCGGTCCCCCAGATCCCTTGGCTCAAGGACTCGGAAGAGCACAGAGAAATACAATTTCTGCGCATGCCAGCGATGTTGGGCGCGCTCAACTCGAACCAGAAATATGCCGTCTGTTATTGCCTCATTTGGCCGGGTATCAGCCTTGCTGATTCCTGATATGTAGCGCTTCGCGCGGCACCTGCCTGTGGGCGCGAGTAGCTGTTGAGCTGGCAAAGCAGAGCATTCCTATCCTTCTCCGCCCAGTCCGCCAGATGAGCAACAAAGGATAAATCGCGACTTGGTTGAAACCAGAATAGCTAGCTTTTTTGAGGCGTTGGGATGGAGCCGACGATCGACTTGAACCGATGACCTGCCGATTACGAATTCGTTGCGGCGAGTAGCTCCAGGCTACCCCCCCATTTGTTTTCAATGGCGACAGGCACTGTGCATTGGCCTTCGCATCTCTCATTCTGCAGAATTGGGACAGCAAAATAAAAGCGGTTCAGCCTTTGTTTCCGCCTCGCTCAGAAAAGCAGTCATCGACAAATGCCAGTTCGACGTTGTCCCGGAACAACCGCACTGATGCATTGTTTTTTCTCCATTGTGGCAGTTCATCTCAGCAAGGCAGATGCTGCCCATAGCACCGGAGCTTGTCCGTGCATATCGCCGGTGTGACGCGGACGAGTCAGGTAATACTCCAGATCATTTTTCTTCCCGGTACCTACGCAGACATTCGTCACATCGGCATTCTGATCGATGTACCCGACCAACGCGATCCACGCTTTCCGAGCGGCCGGACCATAAGTGTTCTCGTCGAGCCAGCCATTCTTTACACCGGTGATCATGGCAAACGTGAACATTCCTGTCGAAGAGGTCTCCGGCCAAGCTTCGGGATGATCGATCAGCTGACGCCACATCCCATCGGCGCCCTGGTTCGCGAGTAGCGCTTTCATCATCTTTCGATAACCTTCCAGAATTCGTCCGCGCTCGGGATGATTGGGTGGAAGCGAGCGTAGCATTTCGGCCATCCCCGCAGCAAACCACCCATCGCCTCGGCCCCAGAAAAATGGGACATCCGGCGCGTGGAAGAAGAGACCATTGGGTTGCTGCAGCTTGTCGAGGTACGCGACCATTTCCAGTGCAGCACGGTCAAGATACTTCGAGTCGCCGGTGGCGCGGAATGCTTGCATCTGCAAAATCGTGCTCATGTACATGTCGTCGACCCAGAAACGAGTTTCGGGCGTGAGTCCCGGCGCTAAAGTCTCAGGCTTGATACCGTCGCTTACTTGAACGTCCGGAGGCAGGGGATCCCACTGCGTGTCCGCAAACGACTTGCCCAGCTCCAGATATTTGGGATCTTTGGTTTCGATATAAATTTCCAGCGGCACGGCGCCAAAAACGGAGTAATCTACGTGCCGCTCGCGATGGATCAGTTGCGAACCCGGTGGCGAAAGCAATGGCTCAAATCTCTTGATCAGGTCAGCGGTTAACTGCTTATTGCCGGAAAGTTGAGCGAAGGTCAGCGCGCCGTACCAGGTGCAAACCTCGGGGTACACGATCCTCTCCGGGTCTTGGTGAGGGCTGGTGACAAAATGTTCGGCCACTCGCTTGCCAACTTCCTGGGGAGAAGTTCCGGCCGGCCAATTCGAGAAATACTTGTCCTGCGCCAAGCTGAGTGGGACAGCAATTAATAGAAAGCATGCGGCGATAAGTAAATGGCGGTAATTTCTATTCACGTTCACGCTCCCGTCGAAATCAGATTAATTTGATTGCTTCCATACGTCATTACTGCTCTGCTCAAACACCAGGTGCGGAGATGCCAGCATACCCGATGGCAGCGCCTTGATGTCCTCTAAATCCTGCGATAACGACTTCAGCCCGCGGAAAGCCGCTCATGCCGCAAGGATCGCAGGCCGTAGCCTTGCTGGTGCGCGGAGATCGCGCCGTGCTACGCCACGTCAGGATGCTGGGAGCGCAACACACGCTGTACCTGGGGAGCAAGTCTTGCGCCTCCGAACAGGGACCGTGCGTTCCGGCCCGACAGTATCTCTCGGACTGCTACGTCGAAGGCAATGTGGATTTCATTTTCGGCGATAGCAAAGCAATGTTCGAACATTGTGAAATTCACGCCATCGCGCATAAGCTTATATTCCTGACGGCCCAAAGCAAGCACTATGCGCAGGAAGCAAGCGGCTATGTTTTTGATCACTGCCGTGTAACCGCGGATGCAGGAGCCGAACACATATTCCTCGGCCGGCCATGGCGGCCGTATTGCACGGTAGTATTTTTGAATACGATGCTCGACGCGCACATTGAGCCAGCAGGATGGCGCGAGTGGCATCCGGGAGAAACGCACTCGTTCGAGACTTCCTTCTACGCCGAGTTCCATTCGAGCGGAGTTGGAGCGAGCCCACAGAGTCGCGATTCTCACTCGAAGCAGTTGAGCCGGGATGAAACACAACCGTATTCCATTCGGGTTTTCCTGGCTGGGAACGACCGCTGGAATCCGAAAACAATAAAGTGAGTGGATTCGCTCACGGGAGGGTAGACATCATGAGCACACAAGCGATGAGCACAATGGATCAAATGGTTTTTCGCAAGACCAACCAGCACGTCGGGCGGCGGATTTCTGTCACTCCCGCGAACAGCACCAACCGCCACTTGTCGTACGGCCGCATCATCTTGAACTCTTCTCAGCCGTCGGTCACCTTCACCAACAGAGGCCAGGAGACCGGACTCGTGTGCCTTTCTGGCAGCGCACATCTGCGAGTCGGCGGTGAGCAGTTCGAAGTATCGCAATACGACTCACTTTATATCCCGCGTGATCGCCAGATCGAAGTACGGTCAGGGGACGCCGTAGACATCGCCGAGTTCTCTTCCGATGTGGAACAGATCTACCCGTTGCAAGTGGTGCGCTACGCCGACCTGCAGAAAGATCCATCGCTGAAATTTACGACCGGAAAGCCCGGGCAGCAACGTCACCTGAACATTTGCATCGGCAAGAATGTCGACGCTGGACGGCTGGTGCTAGGCTTCACTTTCTCC
>Ga0207695_10003324_pt1 | contig 22796 bp, 22 predicted proteins | sample KBSC54metaG_FD_184354 | JGI IMG/M metagenome (GOLD analysis project Ga0207695, IMG submission 184354) | Corn rhizosphere microbial communities from Kellogg Biological Station, Michigan, USA - KBS C5-4 metaG (SPAdes) (version 2) | ecosystem: Host-associated > Plants > Roots > Rhizosphere > Soil...
TGCCCGGATCGGGCGCGAAGCCCGGCTGCATCGCGAACGGCGCGCGGTGGCCCCACCAGCCGGACAGCGGCTGCGAGAAGTGCGCGTGATGGCGCTGCGGCACCCACACGAACGCGGGCGAACCGGGGCCACCGTTCAGGTACTTGTACGTGCAGCCGACCGCGCCGTCCGCGCGCGCGCCGTTCAGGTCGACCGGCACCGCGCCGGCCGAGTGCGCGAGATCCCACAGCATCAGCGCGCCAGCGTCGTGCACGAGTTGCGTGACGGCCGGCATGTCGTGCATGTAGCCGGTGCGGTAGTTCACGTGCGTGACCATCGCGACGGCCGTGTCCGCGCCGAGCGCGTCGGGCAGGTCGGCCGGATCGTCGATCAGGCGCAGCTCGTAGCCGCCGCCGAGCTGCTCGATCAGCCCCTGCGCGATATACAGGTCGGTCGGGAAGTTCGAGCGTTCCGACACGATCACGCGGCGCTCGGGCGCACGCTCGGCCTGGTGGCGCAGCATCGCCGACAGCAGCTTGAACAGGTTGATCGAGATGGTGTCGGTCACGACCGTTTCGCCGGGCGCGCCGCCGATCAGCGTCGCGAGCTTGTCGCCGAGACGGCGCGGCAGCGCGAACCAGCCGGCCGTGTTCCAGCTGCGGATCAGCCCTTCGCCCCATTCGGCGCCGATCACCTGCTGCGCGCGGGCGGCCGACGCGCGCGGCTGCGCGCCGAGCGAGTTGCCGTCGAGATAGATCACGCCGTCGGGCAGCGCGAACTGGTCGCGCAGCGGGGCGAGCGGGTCGTCGCGGTCGAGCGCGAGCGCGTCTTCACGGGTCTTGATCATGATGTGGGGTCGTAGGTCGGGGTAATCAGGAAGCATGCGCGGGCAGCGCGCGCAGCACCGCGCGCACGGGGCTCGCGTCGAGCGTCGCGAACTTCAGCGGCAGTGCGATCAGTTCGTAGTCGCCGGGCGGCACGTCGTCGAGCACGATGCCTTCGAGGATCGCCATCCGGTGCGCACGCACGCGGTGATGCGCATCCATCGTCTTCGATTCCTGCGGGTCGAGCGACGGTGTATCGATGCCGATCAGCTTCACGCCATGTGCGGCGAGCAGGTCGATCGTTTCAGGCGCGACTGCGCAGAAGCCGGGGTCCCATTGCGTGACCGGCGCTTGCGCACAGGTGCGCAGCAGCACGCGCGGCGGCACGCCGTCGAGCGCGGCCGCGATATCGGCCGGCTGCACGACGGGCGATGCGCCGATGCAATGGATCACGCGGCACGGGCCGAGATAGGTGTCGAGCGGCACGGCGCCGATCGGCGCGCCGTCGGCGTCGTAGTGCAGCGGCGCGTCGCAGTGCGCGCCCGTATGCGGCGACAGCGTCAGGCGCGCGACGTTGACCGGCGAGCCGGCCTCCATTCGCCACACGCATTCGACGGAAACCGGCGTATCGCCCGGCCATACGGGAGTGGCGGGGCTGACAGGCGGCGAGATGTCCCAGAGTGTGTCCATGGCATGACGAATCGGTGAGTCGATGCTTCGAATGATAGGTGGACGCTCGCAGAAAGTGCTTGCGAAATAAACATGGACAATCCGCCAGATTGGCAGATAATTCGACTGAGAGGGAAAACGGGGACCAAAAATGCACGCGATCACGCTCGATGCCACCGACTGCCGGATTCTGGCGGTACTGCAGGAGGAGGGCAGAATCAGCAATCTCGATCTGGCGGAACGGATTTCGCTTTCGCCGTCCGCCTGCCTGCGCCGCATGCGCCTGCTCGAGGAGCAGGGCGTGATCGAGCACTATCGCGCGTGCCTGAGCCGCGAGAAGCTCGGCTTCGAGCTCGAGGCGTTCGTGCAGGTGTCGATGCGCAACGAAGAGAATCAATGGCACGAGCGCTTCGCGGAAGCGCTGCGCGAATGGCCGGAGGTGGTCGGCGCGTTCGTCGTGACGGGCGAGAGCCACTATCTGCTGCGCGTGCTCGCGCACAACCTCAAGCACTATTCGGATTTCGTGCTGAACCGGCTCTACAAGGCGCCCGGCGTGATGGACATCCGTTCGAACATCGTGCTGCAGACGTTGAAGGACGAAGCCGGCGCGCCGGTCGGGCTGGCGCGCACGGGTGCGATCAAAGCGGTGTAAGGCCGTGGAAGCCGCCGCCGTGGAACACGAGCGGCGGTGTCTCGTCCGACGCGGCGCGCACGCCGCAGCGTTCCACTTCGCCGACGAAGATCACGTGGTCGCCTTCGTCATAGCGGCTGCGGTTGTGGCATTCGAACCACGCAAGCGCGCCGTCGAGCACGGGCATCCCCGAATTGCCGGCCACATGCGCGATTCCTTCGAAGCGGTCGCCCTTGTAGGTCGAGAAGCGCTTGCACAGGTCGAGTTGCGACGCCGCAAGCACGTTCACCACGTAATGACTGTTGCCGCGAAACACCGGCGTCGACGCCGATTTGTGCGCGAGGCTCCACAGCACGAGCGGCGGATCGAGCGATACCGAGTTGAACGAGCTGGCGGTGATGCCGATCAGTTGCCCGGATGGTGCGCGCGTCGTGATCACCGTCACGCCCGTCGCGAACTGGCCGAGCGCCTGGCGGAAGGCGGCTGCGTCGAAATCCGGCGGATTGGCGCGGCTCATCGGGCGGCCATCCGGAACGAAACGGGCGGGCGCGGCGCGACGCGGGGGTGACGGGCGCGGCGGACGAAAGGCGACAAGGCGGTCGGTTGGGAAGTGGTGCGCATGGCCCGATTTTAGCGGAATCGGGGCCGCCGGGCCCGGCCGGACGGCGCATCGCCGGGATAGGGTGACGTAGCGAACACTGCGGCGCGCTGCCGGGATCACGATGGCGCGCGGTCGGCATGGCCGTTCTGTCGCGTTTTTGTGCGGTGCCGCCGGCCTGTCCACCTGCCGATCCGCCGATCCACCCCATCCGCCACGCGCGCTATCGATGCCCGTGCTATCGCGTCGCCGCCAGCCCGAGCGACAGCGCGCCCGTCACGATCAGGCTCGACGCCCACACCGCATCGAGATTGAACCAGCTCCGCGACACGAATTTCAGCCCGAGATAGCGGTACACGAGCCACGCGAGCCCGCCGCCGGCGGCGATCATCGCGGCCGCATGCACGGCCGCGACGACGAGCGCCATCCCGAGATGCGCATCGACGAGCGTGGCCGCCGCGCGGTGGCCGGCGTCCATGTCGAGCCCGCAAAGCCCGAGGTAGATCGGCACCAGCATCAGCCCCGCGCCGTGCGCGATCGCGACCGCGAACGACCACAGGCCGAGCCGCGCCGGCGGGATCCGCGCGAGCGCACGCGGATGCCGGCGCCGGATCAGCAGCACGGCGCCGAAGCCGATCACGAGCGCGCTCGCGCCGATCCGGATCGCCGACTGCCACGCGAGCAGCGCGGCGAGCAGCCCGAATGGCAGCATCACCGCGAATACCGCGAGCGCATGGCCGAGCGCGAGATAGCCGAGCGCCGCGACGAGCGCGCCGCCGCGGCGCGTCATCAGCGCGTTCGACACCGCGAGCGGCCAGCCCATCGCGGGATTGAGCCCGTGATACACGCCGCTCGCGAGCACGGCCGCCCACAGCGCGAACTGCGCGTGAAGTCCCGTGTTCAACGCTTGACCGACGGGTAGCAGAACGAGTCGGTCGAGCAGTCGCCGCCTTCGAGCCGGATCTGGTGCGCGCGATAGCCGTCGGGGAACTCGACCCAGTAATCGTCGGCGAGCGTCAGCCCGCCGTCCGGCCCTGCGTGCGCGAGCACCTGCGCGGCCGGCACGCCGTCCGGGTAGAACTGGTCGTCCCACGTCGAATAGAGCGAGTTGGTCCAGTACACGCGCCGGCCGTCGCGGCTGATCTCCACCATCTGCGGGCCGCCCGCGAACGCGCGGCCGTTCGTGTGCGGCGCGCGGCGCACGATGCCGCCGATCCGCACCGACCCCGCGAGCACCGGGTTATGCGGATCCGACACGTCGTACTGGCGCATCTCGCCGGTGCCCCAGCACGACACGTAGAGGAAGCGGTCGTCGAGCGACAGGTCGATGTCGGTCACGAGCGGCGGCACCGCGCCGAACGCTTTCAGCAGCGGCGGCAGTTCGTCGGCCGCGGCCGGCTCGGCCGGGATCGTCGCGGTCTTCTTCACATGGAACTTGCCGTCCTCGCGCCACCAGGTCCAGATCGAGCCTTCGAGATTCGTCGTATCGACCACCACGCCGACGAATCCGTATTCGCGCACCGGGTCGTGCGCGGGCCGCACTTCGAGCGCCATCTGGTGCTGCGCGCCGAGATCGATCGTCTGCACGTTGCGCCGCGCGCGCAGGTCCCAGAAATGCAGCCGGTGCCCGTATTTGTTCGCGAGCAGATCCTCGGGCACGATGCCGTTCTCGAATTGCGGCGGCAGCGCCCATTCGCTCGACACCATGTAGTCGCGCGGCAGGTTCCACCAGAAATCGTAGTGCTTGTCCTGCGGGCCGCGATCGATCTCCCAGCGGCCGAGCACGTCGAAGGTTTCGCAATCCATGATGAAGATGCCGGGCGCGCCGTCGGTGCCGTCCTTGCCCGCGCCGCCGAGCGTGCTCACGTAGATGCCCTCGGGGCCGCAGTGAACGGTGTGCGGCCGCGAATAACCGGTCTTCGCGAAGATCTCGTCGGGCTCGATGATCTTGTGGATGCGCGCCTGCGTCGGGTGCGGCTTCGTGTCGATCACATAGATGCGCGACGAGCGCAGGCCGGGGATGATCAGGAAGCGGCGCTCGAGGAACGCATGGCCGGTCAGCGGCGACAGCGCCGATGAGCACGCATTCCAGCCGAAGTGGTGAAACTCGTCGCCGGTGTTCGGCATCGTCACCGTGTGCACGATCTTTCCGTAGGTCGGCGAGCCGGGCTTCACGTCGATCACGGCGAGCGCGTCGGGTCTGGAAAAATCGGGGCTCAGCAACAACGTATAGGCAAACTCTTCCGCCGGCGCCTGCATCGCAAGCTCGGGCGAAGCGTGAAACGTCGGGTCAGGCCGCATGCTCATGGTGATGCCCTCTCGGTGGTATCGGACTACTGACGCACGGCCGTGCGCTGCGGGCGTGCGGGTCGAGGTGGCCGCACGGCGCGCATCTCGCCGGCGGGCGCGATCGGCAGGCGGATGCACGCGTCGGCGACACGCGCGGCGCCGTGCATCAGATCGTGAAAGCGGGTGAAGACGAGGTGCGGGATCGTCGCGCCTGCGGTGACACGGGCACACGGCGTCGCGATGGTGCGGCTGAAGCGTCGGCTCGCGACGTGGCGGCGACCGGGCCCGCGACGCGGACGATGTCTGTCAAGACGTGCATATCGATGTTCCGGCAGATGATGGGTGCATCAGGGTCGGGCGTGCATCGGACGCTTTGCGTGGCCGGACGGTTTGCGCCGCGGTCACGCGTGCCTAAGTGTAGTCGAGAAACGTGCGGTCGGTCGCGCGCGGCACCTGTGCGATCTGCCAGGTTCGCGCGCGAGTGAGATACTTGCCGAAGTGCCGCTGCGTCGCGTACCACGGATGCGCAGCGGCGAGATGCAACGGTGGCGCCGGCACCTGCGTGCCGGCTGCTGTCATCAACGAGGGTCTGATTTCATGGGGAACGAAATGCTTGAAACCGCGACGTTGGGAGGCGGGTGTTTCTGGTGCACGGAGGCCGTGTTTCTCGACGTCGATGGCGTGACGGCCGTCCAGTCGGGCTACGCGGGCGGCCACACGCGCAATCCCGGTTATCGCGACATCTGCGAAGGCGACACGGGCCACGCGGAAGTCGTCAACGTGACGTTCGATCCGGCGCGCATCGGCTATCGCGAGATCCTCGAGATCTTCTTCGCGACGCACGATCCGACCCAGTTGAACCGGCAGGGCAACGACGTCGGCACGCAGTACCGGTCGGTCGTGTTCACGCATTCCGATGCGCAGCGCGACACCGCGCTCGACGTGATCCGCGAGCTGGAGCGCGAGCAGGTGTTCGGGCAGCCGATCGTCACGCAGGTCGTGCCGCTCGACGGCAACTACTGGCCGGCCGAGGACTATCACCAGAACTATTACGCGCGTAACCCGGGGCAGGGCTACTGTTCGGTCGTGATCGGGCCGAAGCTCGCGAAATTCCGGCAGAAGTTCTCGCACCGGCTGAAGTCGCTGCGCGGCGCGTAAGCGAGCGAACGGCGGAAACCGGCGAAACCGGCGAAACCGACGTTAAGCCGCCTCGCCGCGCCACTGCGCGCACGCGGCGGCGATTTCGCGCGCGAGCGCGATGCACGACAGCGGCGCGGAGCCTTCCGCCTTGTTGTTGATCGTGATGATCACCGGCTGACCGGCCAGTGCATAGCGCGCGGCCAGTTCGGCGAGCGCCGAGCGCGTGGCCGGATCCTCGTCGACGAGCTTGTCGAATGGCTCGTACTTCGCTTTCGCCTGTTCGTACTTGAAGCCGCCGTGCAGGCTCCAGCGCACGATCAGCGGGCCCGGCGCGTCGCCGTCGAGCAGCGCGAGCGCGGCGGCCTGGCGCAGCGGGTCGGGCATCCGCGCGTGCAGGCCGACGCAGTAGCGCACGCCGAGCGCGGCGAGCGCGCGAATGAAGCGCGGCGTGAGCAGGCTCGCGTCGCGAATCTCGATTGCGTAGCGCGGGCCGTCGGCTTCCGGCGGCAGCGGCGGCAGCGCCGTGAAGAACGCGGCGAGCCGATCGATCAGCGCGGCCGGTTCGGCGAGCAGATGATCGGGCAACGGCGAGAACTGGAACACGAGTACGCCGGCCTTCCGGCCGAGCCCTTCGAGGCACGGCTGCACGAATTCCCGGGTGGCGAGCTGCGCGTCGAGGAAGGTCGGGTTCGGTCCCGACGGCTCGCCGCGCCGGCCGCGCACGACCGCGTCGGTCACGGCGGCCGGCGCCTTCACGACGAAGCGGAAATCGTCGGGCACCTGCTGCGCGTAGCGCAGGTAGTCGGCCACCGACAGCGGGCCGTAGAACGACCGGTCGAGGCTCACGCTCTTCAATAGCGGATGCGCGCCGTACGCTTCGAGCCCTTCGCGCGACAGCTTCGTCTGCGCGAAATCGCCGTCGTAGACGATGCCGTTCCAGCCGGGGAAATACCACGACGACGTGCCGAGCCGGACATTCGGCGGCAGGCCGGCCGCTGCGTCGGCGACGTCCGCCGCGATCGGCGCGGGCGGCACGCCGCGCCGGCGCTGGCTTTTCTTCGGCGGCGCGGCCGGCGGCGACGGGTCGTCCCACAGCAGGCCGGAGGCGGGCGGCGTTGGTTCGTCGGAAGGGCGGCGGGAGGCTGCGCGGGCGGGCGGCGCCTGCCGCGCATCGTCATGCGGGTTCGAAGTCACGCGTTCATCGGCGTTTGCAGGGGGCGTGTCGTCCGCGGGCGACGACGCGCGTGCAGCGTCCACCGGCACGCCGAACAGGTCGAATTGTCCGTCGGCGTGCGACTCGTCCGTGTCGTCGCGCTGCTGTCGTTCCGGCGGCGCCTTGCGCCGCGTCCTGCCGTCACCCATGCATGCCCAGCGTGAAGCGCCGCCTAGCGCGGCAGCGCGTGTTCGTACATATAGCGCCGCGACCACGGCAGCGTTTTCGCGCTGCGTCCGGCCTTGCGGCACACGATCTGGAAGATCGACACGTCGTCGTGTTCGAACGCATACGCGCAGCCGGCGAGATACACGCGCCAGATGCGGAATTTTTCGTCGTCGACGAGTTTTCGCGCTTCCTCCGCCTTCGCCTCGAAGTTTTCCGTCCAGATGTCGAGCGTGCGCGCATAGTGCCGCCGCAGGCTTTCGACGTCAACCGCTTCCAGCCCGCCACGCTGCGCCGCTTCGAGCGCGAGGCTGATGTGCGGCAGCTCGCCGTCCGGGAACACGTAGCGGTCGATGAACTCGCCGCCGCCGAGTGCCGTTTCGCCGCTTTCCGCGTCGGTCGACGTGATGCCGTGGTTCATCGCGATGCCGTCGTCGGCGAGTAGTTCGCGCACCCGCGAGAAGTACAGCGGCAGGTTCTTGCGGCCGACGTGCTCGAACATCCCGACGCTCGTGATGCGGTCGAACTGGCCGTCGATCTCGCGGTAGTCCTGCAGGCGGATCTCGATCTTGTCCTCGAGCCCGGCGGCCTTCACGCGCGCGGTCGCGAGGTCGAACTGGTTCTGCGACAGCGTCACGCCGAGACACGTCGCGCCGAACTTCTGCGCGGCGCGCAGCACGAGCGCGCCCCAGCCGCAGCCGATGTCGAGCAGGCGCTGGCCCGGCTGCAACTGGATTTTCGTGAGGATGTGGTCGATCTTCTTGATCTGCGCGGTGGCGAGATCCTCGTCGCCGTTCTCGAAGTACGCGCACGAGTACACCATGTTCTCGTCGAGCCACAGCTTGTAGAACTCGTTCGAGACGTCGTAGTGGTACTGGATCGCCTTCTTGTCGGTGTTCTTCGTGTGGTTGAAGTAGCGCTTCACGCGCGCGAGCTTGCTCGCGCTCGTCACCGTGCTGCGCGCGAGCGAGTAGCCGATGTTGATGATGTCCGACAGCTTGCCCTCGATGTCGATCTTGCCCTTCACGTACGCCTCGCCGAGATTGTCGAGGCTCGGTTCGAGCAAGAGCGGCAACGCCGACGCGCTGTTCACCTTCAGCGTGACCTGCGGCGCGCTGAAGGTGCCGAAATCGAGTTGTTCGCCGTTCCACAGCACGAGGCGCGCCGGTATGTTCGCTTTCGCCCGTACTTCATCCGCCCACTGTGCCAGCTTCTTTTCCCAGAACATTTGGATTCTCCGTTTGTTCGTTGAATCGAATACAGCCAAGTATCTTGACGGCGCCCGCCGCTTGCGGCGCGGGCGCCCGGATGCAACACGAGACACGACCGGCGTGTGCCGGCGCCGCGCTTACGGCGACAGGCGCGAAATCGTCCAGCCCGGCGACGTGTCGGCGTCGCGCGTATAGAGCAGACGGTCGTGCAGCCGCGACGGGCGCCCCTGCCAGAACTCGATCGCGTCGGGCACGAGGCGGTAGCCGCCCCAGTGCGGCGGGCGCGGCGGGGTGTCGCCGTAGCGTTCGCTGACGGCCTTTTCGCGCGCTTCGAGCGTCGCGCGGCTGTCGATCACCGCGCTCTGATCGGACGCCCATGCGCCGATGCGCGAGCCGAGCGGGCGCGACGCGAAATAGCGGTCGCTTTCTTCGGCGCTGGTTTTCTCGATCCGGCCTTCGATGCGCACCTGGCGCTCGAGCTCGATCCAGTAGAACAGCAGCGCCGCTTGCGGATGCGCGGCGAGATCGTGCCCCTTGCGGCTTTCGTAATTGGTAAAGAAGACGAACCCGCGTTCGTCGACGCCCTTGATGAGCACGATCCGGGCAGACGGCCGGCCGTCGGCGCCGACGGTCGCGAGCGTCATCGTGTTCGGCTCGGGCAGTTTGGCGGCGAGCGCCTCCTTGAACCAGCGGTCGAACTGGACGAAGGGGTCGGGGGCGGCATCGGCTTCGTCGAGCGAAGCACGCGAATAGTTGATGCGGAGATCGGCGAGAGTCGTCATGTTATGCAAACGCTTCAATCTGGGGCCAGTATAGCGAACGCGCAAGAATCGTGCGTGCACAGTGGCGTGTGCGAGCGGGGAGTTCAGGCAAAATAGAGGGCTGCTCGACTTACGTTTTCCTTGCTGCCATGTCCGCTGCCGACACTGCCCCGCCCAGTTCTTCTGATCTTACCCCGACCCCGGCAATCCAGCTTGACGTGGATCGCGAACGGCGTTTCGGCGGCGTCGCGCGGCTGTATGGCGCGCCGGCGGCCGCCGCTTTCGAGCGTGCGCATGTCGCGGTGATCGGGATCGGCGGCGTCGGGTCGTGGACGGCCGAGGCGCTCGCGCGCAGCGCGATCGGTACATTGACGCTGATCGATCTCGACAACGTCGCGGAAAGCAATACGAACCGGCAGATCCATGCGCTCGACGGCAATTACGGCAAGCCGAAGGTCGACGCGATGGCCGAGCGGATCGCGCTGATCGATCCCGCGTGCCGCGTGAACCGGATCGAGGATTTCGCGGAGCCCGACAACTTCGACGCGCTGCTCGGCGGCGGTTTCGACTACGTGATCGACGCGATCGACAGCGTGCGCACGAAGGTCGCGCTGATCGCATGGTGCGTCGCGAAGCGGCAGCCGCTCGTCACGGTCGGCGGCGCAGGCGGGCAACTCGACCCGACGCGCATCCGGATCGACGATCTCGCGCTGACGATCCAGGATCCATTGCTGTCGAAGGTGCGCGCGCAGTTGCGCAAGCAGCACGGCTTTCCGCGCGGGCCGAAGGCGCGTTTCAAGATCAGCGCCGTGTATTCGGACGAGCCGCTGATCTACCCGGAAGCGGCCGCATGCGACATCGAGGACGGTGCCGAGCCGTCCACGGTCGCGCACGTCGCGGGGCTCAACTGTGCGGGATTCGGTTCGAGCGTATGCGTGACCGCGAGCTTCGGCTTCGCGGCCGCCGCGCATGCGCTGCGCGCGATCGCGGCGCAGGCCGCGGGCTAATCGGCGACGCGCGGGCGTTGCTTCATGCTGCGGCGCGGGACACGCGCTGCCAGCGATACGGCGACCGGCCGGGCCGTTGCGGCCCTGCCGGTCGTTCGTCAGTTGAGCGCCATGCTCAGCTTGCGCCGCCATCCGGCGACGATATCGGGGCGGTCGCCCGCCAGCTCGAACACCGAAATCATCGTCTTGCGGCCGAGATCGTCGCCATACGCGCGATCGCGCAGCACGATTTCCAGCAACTGCTCCAGCGCGCCTTCATACTCGCGCCGCGCGATCAGGCTCTGCGCGAGGTCGAAGCGCGCGTCGAGATCGCCCGGGTTCGCTGCGATACGGGCTTCGAGCGCGTCGGTCGGCGGCAGGTCGGCCGTTGCGTCGAGCGCGTCGAAACGGGTCTTGATCGCCTGGTAGCGTGGATCGCCGCCTTCCACGATCTGCGGTGACAGGCGCTCGGCCTCGGCGCGTGCGACTTCGACCTGGTTGTTCGCGAGCAGCAGTTCGATCAGGTCGAGGCGTGCGTCGTCGAAACCGGGGTTCAGCGCGAGCGCCGCTTCGAGGTGCGTGAGCGCGTCGTCGTAGCGCGATTCGGCCATTGCGTACTGCGCGGCGCGGCGTTCGGCTTCCTCGGGCGCCGGCAGCAGCCGGTCGAGGAACGCGCGCAATTGCCCTTCGGGCAGCACGCCGACGAACTGGTCGACCGGGCGCCCGTCCGCGAACGCGATCACGTGCGGGATGCTGCGCGTCTGGAAGTGCGCGGCGAGTTCCTGGTTCTCGTCGACGTTGACCTTCACGAGCTTCCAGCGGCCTTCGTAATCGGCTTCGAGTTTTTCGAGCAGCGGGCCGAGCGTCTTGCAGGGGCCGCACCACGGCGCCCAGAAGTCGACCAGCACGGGCGTGTCCAGCGACGCCTCGATGACGTCTTTCTCGAATGTGGCAAGCGTGGTGTCCATGTCGTTCTCTTCCGTTCGAATATCGTCAGGATGGGGGCGGCGCGCCCGTTTTTCAACGCGGCTTCGACTCGGGCAGTGGAATCCATTCGGTCTCGCCCGGCACCTTGCCCATTTCCTGGCGCGTCCAGGCTTCCTTCGCGCGCGCGATCGCGTCGCGGCTGCTGGCGACGAAATTCCATTCGATGAAGCGCTCGCCGTCGATCTTGTCACCGCCGAGCAGCATCGCGCGCGCGCCGCGGGCGCTCGTCAGCGTGACCGCCGCGCCCGGCGCGAGCACGGCCATCTGCTCGGCCGGAACCGGCGTGCCGTCGATCGCGAGATCGCCGTCGACCACGTAGACCGCGCGCTCCTCGTGCGACGCGTCGAGTTCGATGCGGCCGCCGGCCGCGAATTCGGCCGCGACGTACAGCGTGCGCGAGAACGTCGTGACCGGCGAGCGCAGCCCGAACGCATCGCCGGCGATCACCGTCAGCGACACGCCGTCTTCGTCGCGCTTCGGCAGCGTGTCGGCCGCATGGTGCTCGAACGACGGCTCGGTGGTTTCGTGCGCGCGCGGCAGCGCCACCCAGGTCTGGATTCCGTGCACGGTGTGGCCGTTTGCGCGCTGCGCATCGGGCGTGCGCTCGGAGTGGACGATCCCGCGGCCGGCCGTCATCCAGTTCACGTCGCCCGGCACGATTTCCTGCCGCGAGCCGAGGCTGTCGCGGTGCAGGATCGCGCCGTCGAACAGGTAGGTGACGGTCGCGAGCCCGATATGCGGATGCGGGCGCACGTCGAGCCCGGTGCCGGCCGGCAGCGTGGCGGGCCCCATGTGATCGAAGAAGATGAACGGGCCGACGAGGCGCGCGGCGAGCGCGGGCAGCGTGCGGCGCACCTGCAGGTTGCCGATGTCGCGCACGTGCGGCTTCAGCAGGGCTTTGATCGAGTCGGTCATGGCGGGTCCGGTGATGCAATGGGGATGCAGGTCATTGTAATAGCCGCCCGCCGACGATTCCATGCGCGCCGCGCGGGTATCGGGCCGGGCGGCGAAACCCGGTAGACTGACGCGCTTCGGAACAACGATTCGACAATCGAGGAGACGCCGATGATGGCCCCGAAGGACTTGCTGCTCGCGCTGGTCGTGATCCTGGCGTGGGGCGTTAACTTCGTCGTGATCAAGGTCGGCCTGCACGGGATGCCGCCGATGCTGCTCGGCGCGCTGCGCTTTACGCTCGCGGCCGTGCCCGCGGTGTTCTTCGTGCGCCGGCCGCAGATTCCGTGGCGCCTGCTGGTGCTGTACGGCGCGACGATCCAGCTCGGCCAGTTCGTGTTCCTGTTCACCGGCATGTACGTCGGCATGCCGGCCGGCCTCGCGTCGCTCGTGCTGCAGTCGCAGGCGTTTTTCACGCTGGTGTTCGCGATGCTGTTCCTCGGTGAGCGGCTGCACGTGCAGAACCTGGTCGGGCTCGCGATCGCCGCGGGCGGGCTCGTCGTGATCGCGGCGCAGGGCGGCCGTGCGATGACGCTCGCGGGTTTCCTGCTGACGATCTGCTCGGCCGCGATGTGGGCGTTCGGCAACATCGTCACGAAGAAGGTCGGGAAAGCGAACCTCGTGTCGCTCGTCGTATGGGCGAGCCTCGTGCCGCCCGTGCCGTTCTTCCTGCTGTCGCTGTGGTTCGAAGGGCCGCAGCGGATCGCGACCGCGCTCGCCGGGCTCGACGGCGCGTCGATCTTCGCGGTCGTCTATCTCGCGTTCGTCGCGACGCTGCTCGGCTACGGGCTGTGGAGCCGCCTGCTGTCGCGCTACCCGGCCGCGCAGGTCGCGCAATTTTCGCTGCTGGTGCCGATCGTCGGGCTCGCGTCGTCGGCGCTGCTGCTCGACGAGCACCTGACGCGCGCGCAACTGCTCGGTGCGGCGCTCGTGATGGGCGGGCTCGCGGTGAACGTGTTCGGCGGGAAACTGATGCGCCGCTTCGCGGCGTCGTGACGCGCCGGCACGCGCTGCGTGCCGGCGGCGGGGCGGGGTGGCCGGGTACGGCCGTCAGGCCATCCGGTTCTTCGCGAGCGGCGGATTCGCGGCGAAATAACGCTTGATGCCGCGGAAGATCGCGTCGGCCATCTCGTCGCGATAGCTGTCGTCGTTGAGCCTGCGCTCTTCGTCCGGGTTGCTGATGAACGCGGTCTCGACGAGGATCGACGGAATGTCGGGCGCCTTCAGCACCGCGAACCCGGCCTGTTCGACCGAGCCCTTGTGCAGCTTGTTGATGCCGCCGACTTCCTTCAGCACGTAGTTGCCGTAGCGCATCGAATCGCGGATCTGCGCGGTCGTCGACATATCGAACAGCGCGCGGCTCACGGCCGCGTCCTGCGTCTTGATGTTGATGCCGCCGATCAGGTCCGACGAATTCTCCTTGTTCGCGAGCCAGCGCGCCGCGGCGCTCGACGCGCCGTGATCGGATAGCGCGAACACCGACGAGCCGCGCGCGGACGGCGTCGTGAACGCGTCCGCGTGGATCGACACGAAGAGATCGGCGCCCACGCGGCGCGCCTTCTGCACGCGCACGTTCAGCGGCACGAAGAAGTCGGCGTCGCGCGTCATCATCGCGCGCATGTTCGGCGCGCCGTCGATCTTCGCGCGCAGCTTCTTCGCGATGTCGAGCGCGATGTGCTTCTCGTACGTGCCGCCGCCGCCGATCGCGCCCGGATCCTCGCCGCCGTGGCCCGGATCGATCGCGACCGTCAGCAGGCGTACGGTGCCGCCCTTGCCGGATTTCGGTGCGGTGAACTTGTAGGTGTCGCCGTCGTCGTCGCTGTCGTCGCGGCGCGCGATGACGGGCGGCGGCTTGACGGCCGGCTTCGCGGGCGTCGCAGGCGTTCCGGCAGCGGGCGGCGTGTGCGGCGTGGCCGGCGTGTTCTGCGCGAAGCGCTGGAAGAACGCGTCGCTGTTGTCGTTGCCCGCGACGGGCGGCGTCGCCGGCCCGTTCAGCGCGCTCGGCGGCTGCATCTGCTGCGCGCGCGCCGTGTCGTTGAGCGCCTGTTCCTTGCGTTCCGTCTGCGCGATCAGGTCGGTCAGCGGATCGGGCGCGACGGCCGGATACAGGTCGAACACGAGCCGGTACTTGTAGGTGCCGACCGGCGGCAGCGTGAACACCTGCGGCTTCACCGAGCCTTTCAGGTCGAACACCATCCGCACGACGTGCGGCTGGTACTGGCCAACGCGCACCGACTGGATCTGCGGATCGTTCGGTGCGATCTTCGACACGAGGTCGCGCAGCGCCTGGTCGAGATCGAGGCCGCTCAGGTCGACGACGAGACGGTCGGGACCCTGCAGCAGTTGTTGGCTATTCTGCAGCGGCTGGTCGGATTCGATCGTGACGCGCGTGTAATCGCGCGCGGGCCACACGCGCACGCCGAGCACCGACGACGCGTGCGCGAGCCGCGGGGCGACGAGGCCGAGCACCAGCGTCGACGCGCCCGCGCGCAGGATCTGGCGGCGCCGCCAGTTATGCGTCGCGGTGGCCGCCGATTCGATCGAGCGGAACGGTTTGATCAACATCTTTCGAGACATGCCTTTCCTGAAGCGCTGTACGCCCGGACGGTGAGGGCGCGGCCGTCGCCATCCACGTCGAGCGAGAAAACCAGATCGGGCACGCCGAGCAGCACGCCCGCCTGTTGCGGCCATTCGACGAGGCAGATCGCGCTGGAATTGAAATATTCGCGAAAGCCTGCGTCGGACCATTCGGCCGGATCGTTGAATCGATACAGATCGAAGTGATAGACCTCGAGTTCCCCATCGCTGCGTTCGAGCGCGTACGGCTCGACGAGCGTATAGGTCGGGCTGCGCACGCGTCCCTGGTGGCCGAGGCCGCGCAGGATCGCGCGCACGAGGCTCGTCTTGCCCGCGCCGAGATCGCCGACCAGCTGGATCTGCAGCCCGTCGAACGCGTGCGCGCGGGCGAGATCGATGCGCGCCGCGTCGAGCGCATGCGCGAAGCGCGTGCCGAAGGCCTCGGTCGCCGCTTCGTCGGCGAGCGCGATCACGCGCTCCGCGAGCGGGGCCGGCAGCGTGGCGGCATGAGGCGTATGGGACGTGGCTGGCATTCTCGTAAAATAGTGCGATGAACCGATTACCGGAACTCGCCGCATCCGACAGGCCTTCGACTCATGCCGAAGGCGCGGCGCCGTGCGCGCTCGACGATGCGGCCTTGACTGCGCTCGCCGCGCGCATCAGGGCGTGGGGGCGCGAATTGGGTTTCGGGGCGATCGGCATCAGCGATACCGATCTCTCGGATGCCGAAGCAGGCCTCGCCGCCTGGCTGGAAGCCGGATACCACGGCGAAATGGATTATATGGCGAAACATGGGATGAAACGCGCGCGGCCGGCCGAACTTGTGGCCGGTACGCGACGCGTGATTTCCGTGCGGCTCGCCTACCTGCCGGCCGAAACGCTCGCCGCCGGCGCACCCGACGGCGAGCCCGGCGCGCTCGCGCCGCACGACTGGCGCGCACGCGAACGGGCGCGGCTCGACGATCCGCAGGCGGCCGTCGTGTCGATCTATGCGCGCGGCCGCGACTATCACAAGGTGCTGCGCAACCGGCTGCAGACGCTCGCGGAGCGCATCGAGCGCGAGATCGGCGCGTTCGGCTACCGCGTGTTCACCGATTCGGCGCCCGTGCTCGAGGTCGAGCTCGCGCAGAAGGCCGGCGTCGGCTGGCGCGGCAAGCACACGCTGCTGCTGCAGCGCGACGCGGGTTCGCTGTTCTTCCTCGGCGAGATCTACGTCGATATTCCGCTGCCGACCGACGCGCATACGTCGCCCGATACCGCGCCCGAGACGCCCGGCGCGCATTGCGGCAGTTGCACGCGCTGCATCGGCGCGTGCCCGACCGGCGCGATCGTCGAGCCGTACCGCGTCGATGCGCGCCGCTGCATCTCATACCTGACGATCGAACTGAAAGGCAGCATCCCCGAGCCGCTGCGGCCGATGATCGGCAATCGCGTGTACGGTTGCGACGACTGCCAGCTCGTGTGCCCGTGGAACAAGTTCGCGCAGGCCGCGCCCGTCGCCGATTTCGACGTGCGGCACGGCCTCGACCGCGCGACGCTCGTCGAGCTGTTCGGGTGGGACGCGGAAACGTTCGATACGCGGATGCAGGGCAGCGCGATCCGGCGCATCGGCTACGAAAGCTGGCTGCGCAATCTCGCGGTCGGGCTCGGCAATGCGCTGCGTGCGAGCGCGGACCGGCTTTCGCCGCAGGCGCGCGACGCGATCGTCGCCGCGTTGCGCGCGCGGGCCGACGATCCGTCGCCGGTCGTGCGCGAGCATGTCGAATGGGCGCTGCGCGCCGCGTGAAGGCGGCGTAAAGTGTCGTCGGCGCGCGGCGGTGCCGCGCGCATCCATCGCTCAGGAGAGGGCAATGTTCAATGCAGTCATCGACGCGCCGTTCGGCAAGGTCGGCATCCGCACGGACGCCGCGGTGGTGCGCGAGATCGTCTATCTGCCCGAATCGGTGAAGTCGGTCGATCCGGATTCGCCGCTGGCGAAGCGCGCGGTCCAGCAGATCGAACGTTATTTCGAGCGTGCGTCGGCGCGCTTCGACCTGCCGCTCGCCGAAGTCGGCAGCGCGTTCCAGCACCGCGTGTGGGACGTGATCAGCGATATCCCGCCCGGCACGGTGCTGACCTACGGCCAGGTCGCGAAGCGGATCGGCAGCGCGCCGCGCGCGGTCGGCCAGGCGTGCGGCGCGAACTACTTTCCGCTCGTGATCCCGTGCCATCGCGTCGTCGCGGCAGGCGGCCTCGGCGGCTTCGCGAACCACGACGACAACGGTTATTACCAGAAAGTGAAGCGCTGGCTGCTGGCGCACGAGGGCGTGCCGTACCGATGAGCGAACCGCTGATTTCCCCCGAAGCCGACGACGATGCCGCCGCGGCATCGCCCGCGCTGCTCGCGAGCCGCGCGTCGATCGACGTGTTCTGCGATGCGCTGTGGCTCGAGCACGGGCTCTCGCGCAACACGCTCGACGCGTACCGGCGCGATCTGGTGCTGTTTTCCCGATGGCTGGCCGCGACGCACGACGCGCCGCTCGATTCGGCCGACGAGGCGATGGTGACGGGTTATATCGCCGCGCGTAGCGACGGCAAGGCGACGTCGTCGAACCGGCGGCTGTCGGTGTTCCGTCGCTATTACGGCTGGGCCGTGCGCGAACATCGCGCGAGCGCGGACCCGACGCTACGGATCACGTCCGCGAAACAGGCGGCCCGGTTTCCGTCGACGCTGTCCGAGGCGCAGGTCGAGGCGCTGCTCGGTGCGCCCGACATCGGCACGCCGCTCGGCCTGCGCGATCGCACGATGCTCGAGCTGATGTACGCGAGCGGGCTGCGCGTGAGCGAGCTCGTGACGCTGAAGACCGTCGAGGTCGGCCTCAACGAGGGCGTCGTGCGCGTGATGGGCAAGGGCTCGAAGGAGCGGCTCGTGCCGTTCGGCGAAGTCGCGCACGGCTGGATCGAGCGCTACCTGCGCAATGCGCGGCCGGCGCTGCTCGGCGCACGCGCGGCCGATGCGCTGTTCGTGACCGCGCGCGGCGACGGAATGACGCGCCAGCAGTTCTGGAACATCATCAAGCGCCACGCGCAGCAGGCCGACGTGCGCGCGCACCTGTCGCCGCACACGCTGCGGCATGCGTTCGCGACACACCTGCTGAACCACGGCGCCGACCTGCGCGTCGTGCAGTTGCTGCTCGGCCACAGCGACATCTCGACCACGCAGATCTATACGCACGTCGCGCGCGAGCGGCTGAGGACGCTGCACGCGCAACACCATCCGCGCGGCTAGCGCACGGGGGGCGCGCGATTCCGGCACGGCGCGTTCTTCGCAGCGCGCGCCGGCCGGCGTCAGGCCAGCTCGCGCAGCTTGTGCTTCAGCACCTTGCCGGTCGATGCGGCCGGCAATGCGTCGAGCACGCGGATGCGAGCAGGGCGTTTGTAAGGCGCCAATCGCTCCGCGCACCATGCGTGCAATGCCGCTTCGTCCGCCGCCGCGCCGGGCACCAGCTCGACGAACGCGAGCACTTCCTCGTTGTCTTCGACCGCGCGGCCGATGACGGCCGCCTGCACGACGTCCGGATGCGCATTCAGCACCTGTTCGACTTCGACCGGATACACGTTGAAGCCGGACCGGATGATCAGTTCCTTGCTGCGGCCCGCGATCGTCACCGCGCCGTCGGCTTCCTGCCGCGCGAGATCGCCGGTGCTCAGCCAGCCGTCCGGCGACACGGCCGCGCGCGTGGCGTCCGCGTTGCGGTAGTAGCCGAGCATCACGTTCGGCCCGCGCACGCGGATCTCGCCGACTTCGCCTTGCGGCACGTCGGTGCCGTCCGGCGCGACGATCCGCATGTCGACGCCCGGAATCGGCACGCCGACCGAGTTGTCGGCGCGCGGCGCGTCGAGCGGCGTCTGCGTGATCGTCGGGCTGCTTTCGGTCATCCCGTAGCCGTTGTGCAGCGGCACGCCGTACACGCCCTCGACGCGCGCCTTCAGGTTCGCGTCGAGCGGCGAGCCGCCCGAATACGCGAAGCGCAGGCGCGGCGCGTGCCACGCGTGGCCGTGCGTGTGCAGGTGTTCGAGCAGCTTCGCGTGCATCGCGGGCACGCCCTGGAAGATCGTGACGCCTTCGTCGGCGAGCGCGATGCGCACGGCCTCCGGCGCGAAGCGCGGCGCGAGCCGCAGCGTCGCGCCCGCGTACAGGCTGCCGAGGCAGACCGACGCGAGCCCGTACACGTGCGACACGGGCAGCACCGTGTAGACGACGTCGTCCGGCGACACGCGGCGCAGCGTGCTCGACGTCGCCGCGATGAACAGCAGGTTGCGGTGCGACAGCATCACGCCTTTCGGCGCGCCGGTCGTGCCGGTCGTGTAGATCAGCGCCGCGCATTGCGCGGCACCGTCGGCGGCCACCGGTTCGGCAGGCGCGCTCGCATCGACGCGATACGACCATGCGCCGATGTCGACCGGCAGCGCGCCGGCGGGTGTTGCGCCGAGCCGCGCCGCGTGGGCACGTGCGTCGGGCGATGCGTCCGTCGCGAACGCGATCAGCTTCGGACGCGCGTGCGTGGCGATCGCATCGAGTTCGCCGGCGGACAGCCGCGCGTTCGACACGAGCGCCCACGCATCGACGCGGGCGGCCGCGAACAGCAGCACGATCTGCGCGACGCAGTTCTCCGCGACGATCATCACGCGGTCGCCGCCCTGCACGCCGAGGCTCGCGAGCCGCGCGGCCGCCGCATCGACGGCCTGCGACAAGTCGCCGTACGACAGGCGGCGCGCGTCCTCGATCAGCGCCGGGTGCGCGGGCGCCCGCGCTGCCCAGCGCGCGGGCACGTCGGCGATGCGGCCGGGCAGCGCGGCGAGCAGCGCATCGACGTCGAGCGACTCGGATGAACGGATGGGCGAGGGCATGGCGTCTCCAGAAAAGGGCCGGGCGGTAGCGTGACGATGTTTGCGAACGATCGTGCCATGACGATGCACGCGCCACAATCGGCCAATCGGGCAATAGCGTTTCGCGATGTCTGCAATGATGATGGGCGGAATCGCCACGGCGACGCCGCGGGCCGCCCCGCGGAAAACGGGCCGTGAGTATACCGCCGGCGCGGGCACGCCATCGCGCGCGCCGGTCGTTCGCCATTAGAATGCCGCCATGAGCAAATCCAGACACGTGTCCGAAACCCCTGCGACCCAGCTGTTGCGCCGCCACGGCGTCACGTTCGGCGAGCATCCGTACGAATACGTCGAACACGGCGGCACCGGCGAATCGGCGCGCCAGCTCGGCGTCGACGAGCACAGCGTCGTGAAGACGCTCGTGATGGAAGACGAACACGCGAAGCCGCTGATCGTGCTGATGCACGGCGACCGCACCGTGTCGACGAAGAACCTCGCGCGGCAAATCGGCGCGAAGCGCGTCGAGCCGTGCAAGCCCGAGGTCGCGAACCGCCATTCGGGTTATCTCGTCGGCGGCACGTCGCCGTTCGGCACGCGCAAGACGATGCCCGTCTACGTCGAGGCGACGATCCTCGAATTGCCGGCGATCTACCTGAACGGCGGCCGTCGCGGCTACCTCGTCAGCCTCGCGCCGGCGGTGCTCACGTCGCTGCTCGGCGCGCAGCCCGTGCAGTGCGCGAGCGTCGACTGAGGGTTTCACCTTCGTGGCAGGCCGCGCTCGTTCGGTAGAATGGGCGCCGTTTCGGCTTGCCGCGCACAGAGCCGTCCCTTTACCGATACGTTGAAAGAAGAGTCCTCCGCATGCAGATCCTGCTCGCCGCCCTCGTTGCCTACCTGATCGGTTCGGTGTCGTTCGCCGTCGTCGTCAGCGCCGCGATGGGCCTGGCCGACCCGCGTTCGTACGGGTCGAAGAATCCCGGCGCGACCAACGTGCTGCGCAGCGGCAACAAGAAAGCCGCGATCCTGACGCTCGTCGGCGACGCATTCAAGGGCTGGATTGCCGTCTGGCTCGCGCGGCGCTTCGGCCTGCCCGACGTCGCGGTCGCATGGGTCGCGATCGCCGTGTTCATCGGCCACCTGTATCCGGTGTTCTTCCGCTTCCAGGGCGGCAAGGGCGTCGCGACCGCGGCCGGCGTGCTGCTCGCCGTACACCCGGTGCTCGGGCTCGCGACCGCGCTGACCTGGCTGATCGTCGCATTCTTCTTCCGCTATTCGTCGCTCGCGGCGCTGGTGGCGGCGGTGTTCGCGCCGGTGTTCGACGTGTTCCTGTTCGGCACGAGCCACAACCCGGTCGCATGGGCCGTGCTCGCGATGAGCGTGCTGCTCGTGTGGCGTCACCGCGGCAACATTTCGAAGCTGCTCGCAGGGCAGGAGAGCCGGATCGGCGACAAGAAGAAGGCGGCCGCGGACGGCGGCGCGCAGGACGGCGGGAAAGCCTGACGAAGCGGTGCTTGCCGCGCGCCGGGCGCGCCGCGTGTGCGGGGCCCGGCGTGATGACGGGACGGATCGGCCGGCGATCAGTCGCGGAAGTTGTTGAAGTCGAGCGGCGTATCGGTCACGTCCTTGCGCAGCATCGCGATCACGCTCTGCAGGTCGTCGCGCTTCGTGCCCGCCACGCGCACCGCGTCGCCCTGGATGCTCGCCTGCACCTTGATCTTGCTGTCCTTCACGAGCCGCACGATCTTCTTCGCGAGATCGCCCGTCACGCCTTTCTTCACGGTGACGATCTGCTTGACCTTGTCGCCGCCGATCTTCTCGACCTTGCCGTAGTCGAGGAAGCGCACGTCGACGTTGCGCTTGGCCAGCTTGCCGATCAGCACGTCCTTGACCTGGCCGAGCTTGAAATCGTCGTCGGCGAACAGCGTCAGCTCGCGTTCCTTCTGCTCGACGCGCGCGTCGGAGCCCTTGAAGTCGAAGCGCGTCGAAATTTCCTTGTTCGACTGCTCGATGGCGTTCTTCACTTCGATCATGTTCGCTTCGGAAACGACGTCGAACGATGGCATGGCATTCTCCCTTGAAATGCGGGCACCCGGCTCGCGCGCGGGCACTCGCTATAATTGCGGACTGTTTGCCATTTTACCGATGCCCCTCCGTTTGCCCAAGGCCGGCCATTCGCCGCCCCGGGCCGACGTGACCGCGAATGCCGATGCCTCCTGACGATTCCGCCCTGTCGCTGCTTCCCGACCATCCGCTCGCCGCGCACAACACGTTCGGCATCGCCGCGACCGCGCGCTTCGCCGCGCGCATCACGCACGCGTCGCAGTTCGAGGCGCTGCATCGCGACCCGCGCGTCGCGAACCTGCCGCAGCTCGTGCTCGGCGGCGGCAGCAATGTCGTGTTCACGCGCGATTTCGACGGCGTCGTGCTGCTCGACGAGATCGCGGGCCGCCGCGTCGTGCGCGAGGACGACGACGCGTGGTACGTCGAGGCCGGCGGCGGAGAGAACTGGCACGACTTCGTCGCGTGGACGCTCGAGCACGGGATGCCGGGCCTCGAGAACCTCGCGCTGATCCCGGGCACCGTCGGCGCTGCGCCGATCCAGAACATCGGCGCGTACGGCCTCGAGATGAAGGTGTATTTCGATTCGCTGGTCGCCGTCGAGCTGTCTACGGGGCGCAGCGAGCGCTTCGACGCCGCGCGCTGCGCGTTCGGCTATCGCGACAGTTTCTTCAAGCGGGAAGGGCGCGGCCGGTTCGCGATCGTGTCGGTGACGTTCCGGCTGCCCAGGCAATGGACGCCGCGGCTCGGCTACGCGGACGTCACGCGCGAGCTCGACGCGCGCGGCATCGCGCCCGATGCGGCGACGCCGCGCGACGTGTTCGACGCAGTCGTCGCGATCCGCCGCGCGAAGCTGCCCGATCCGCTCGTTCTCGGCAACGCGGGCAG
>Ga0207695_10003327_pt1 | contig 22782 bp, 19 predicted proteins | sample KBSC54metaG_FD_184354 | JGI IMG/M metagenome (GOLD analysis project Ga0207695, IMG submission 184354) | Corn rhizosphere microbial communities from Kellogg Biological Station, Michigan, USA - KBS C5-4 metaG (SPAdes) (version 2) | ecosystem: Host-associated > Plants > Roots > Rhizosphere > Soil...
CAGCACCGACTCCAACCAGACCGCAACCTTGCAGGCCTTCGCCGCGAAAATCGAACCCCTCCTCGATGGACGCAGCACACCGCCCGAAGAGCTTGGATGGTTCCAACCTGAAAATCAGGAATCCGCAAAGCTCGTTCCCGAGAGCGTTCTCGGACTCAAGATTCTCAAGCGCGGCTACGTCGCGAAGTACCCGCAAGGCCAGGCCTTCATCGTCGTCGAACAATCACCCGAATCCGCGGCAGAAGTCATGAACAAACTTCGTGCCCGCTTCGAAGGCTCTACCCCTGCGCATTTTGGCGATGAAGCCTTCCAGGTAAAAGCGCCCTATCTCGACGGTGTTTGCGTCTTCCGCAAAGGCCGCATCATCAGCGGATACACCAATCTTCCAGATCCCGCAGAAGCGGTCGCACAGTCCGCGAAGCTTCTGGAACGGATTCCCTGATTCGCAATTTCAACGGATCGAAGATCTTTTTCGGCCGTCTGGAACTCGGTCTCGGAGTTGTCAGACTCTCGCTTCCGCCAGGAATCCGCTAACTTGCCAAGAGACTAACCGCCTGTCTCACCGCTCTGCACCGATCCTTCCGAATCCACTCGTGCATCCGTCAAAGTCTCACGGAATCAGCCTGCTGATCAGCCCCGTGATCACCGGCCTTGTGATGGGTCTAACAGGTCGTATCGTGCGCCGGCGCGGAAAAACCCCCGTCCAGATCGAGAGCTTCGCCTACGGATTCACCTTCGCGTTTGCCTTCGCCCTGATCCGAATCCTGATGGTCCGCTGAAGCATCTCTTAAGTACCGGATTAGGCACCGCATCGTGAAGTTTCGGAACTCCTTCTCCGCTATACTGGAGCCAGCACAACCATCGCCCCATCTTCCGTAAACCATGCCAAATACTGCAATTAGCCGCGAAGTTGTCCCGCCCTCCGTGTCTCAGAACGCGAGTGCGCGAAACATCATCAGCTTCACGGCCCTCAGTTTCGTGGTTTACCTCGCAATCGGGCTGCCTCTCGCCGTTCTGCCCGAGTACGTTCACTTGCGCATGGGCTATCACGCTTCGCTCGCGGGCGCAGTCATCAGCATCCAGTACATCGCCACGTTTCTCAGCCGTCCCTGGGCAGGCCGCATCTCCGACCATAAGGGCGCGAAGATTTCTGTCCTCTGGGGAATGGCAGCTTGCACCGCCAGCGGCATTTTGCTCTTCGGCGCCGCAGCGCTTCACCGCAATCCCGCCCCTCATCGTGTATGGCTCAGCCTCACCATCCTGATCGTTAGCCGCCTTGCGCTCGGCGTCGGCGAGAGCCTCGGCTCGACGGGAGCAACCTTGTGGGGCATCTCCAGCGCCGGCCCCGAACACACCGCCAAGGTCATTTCATACAACGGCGTCAGCACCTACGGCGCACTCGCTCTCGGAGCACCCCTGGGCGTAGTGATGGAAACACACTGGGGCCTGACCTCGGTCGCGATCCTCACGGTTCTCGTCTGCGCTGCTGCTTATGCCTGGGCGGCAATGAAGCCTCCCCTGCCGGTCACTCCCGGCGAACACCTTCCATTTCGCAGCGTTCTTGGCCGTGTAATGCCTCATGGCACTGGTCTCGCGCTCGGCGGAGTTGGCTATAGCGCGCTGGCAACCTTTGTCACCCTCTTCTATGCGAGCCGTCGTTGGGACGGCGCCGCACTTTGCCTTTCTGCATTTGGATTTGCTTTCATCGCCACGCGCCTCGTCTTCATTCGCACAATCGGCACCTTCGGCGGATTCCCCGTCACGAAGATCTGCCTCATCGTCGAATCCCTCGGCGTGCTGCTCCTCTGGCTTTCTGTCTCGCCGTGGATGGCTCTCGCCGGAGCGGCCCTCGCCGGTGCCGGATACTCACTCGTTTTCCCGGCGCTCGGCGTCGAAGCCGTCGCAAGGGTTCCGGTTGAGAATCGCGGAACAGCACTCAGCGTCTACACGGTTTTCGCCGACGTTTCGTTCTTCATGGTCGGCCCCGTCGCCGGAGCAGTCATCGGAGCCTTCGGCTATCGCAGCGTCTTCCTCTTCGCACTCGTCTGTGTGATCGCAGCGCTCGGAATCGTCTTCGTCCTCGCCGGCAGGAAGGCGCACACCTTCGCGCCAGTCGAGAAATCGCAGCGTCGCGAGATCGAACGCTGCACTTCCTAGCTCCGTTAAACGCGCGAAGCGCGCTAGCTCCGCTGCTCCAGTAAACTGACTTGTGTGGCATCGTCCTTCCACATCGAAAACTTCGGCTGCCGTGCGGCACGCGCCGACGGCGAAGCCATAGCCGCCCTCCTCCGCAATTCAGGAGCCGCCGAGAGCCTCCCCGCCCAAGCCGATGTAGTCATCGTCAACACCTGCAGCGTCACTGCCGAAGCTGACCGCGAAGCCCGCGCCTTCATCCGCCGCGCTCACCGCCACAATCCAGATGCCCGCATCATCGCCACCGGCTGCTACGCCCAACGCGCACCTCAGGAACTGGCCGCGCTTCCCGGCGTCGCCGCCGTAATCGGAAACAGCCACAAAGCCCTCACTCCCGAAGTCGCGCTAAGACTGATGCCCGTCCGCCGGGCCCCGACGAATGACCTGATCCAGATTCAGGCGTCATCAACCGCGGCTGCCGCACCGCAGGTGCTGCTCGCCGACGACTCCTTCGCCCACTCCTTCCTCGAAGAAGCCCCGATCACGCCCGGCACCCAGACCCGTCCCAACCTCAAAATCCAGGAGGGCTGCTCAAACCGCTGTTCTTTCTGCGTCATCCCGCAGACACGCGGTCACTCGCGCAGCCTTTCGTCGTCCGCCGTACTCCAGCACGTGCGCCACTTCGTTGAAGCCGGCGGTAAGGAACTCGTCTTCTCCGGAATCAATCTCGGCCGCTGGGGACGCGACCTCGATCGTTCAACCTCCGGACCCCGCACCCTGGCCGCTCTCGTCCGCGCCATCTTCGACCAGACCACCCTCCCGCGCCTCCGCCTCAGCTCCATCGAACCCATGGACTGGGACGCCGACCTCATTTCAGGAGTGCGGGAATTTGCAGGCGGCCGTCTTGCTCGCCATGCTCACCTCCCACTCCAGTCCGGCTCCGACTCCGTCCTCCGCCGCATACACCGCCGCTATCGCCCCTGGCACTACGCACAGAAAATCGCCGAACTGGTCAGCGCCGCGGGCCCTCAGATCACGATTGGCGCGGACGTCATGGTTGGCTTCCCCGGTGAAACCGGCCGCGAGTTCCAGGAGTCCTGCGATTTCATCCGATCTCTCCCCTTCGGATACCTGCACCTCTTCCCGTTCTCACCCCGTCCCGGCACCCGCGCCTGGACGCTCCATTCCGAAAATCCAGTCCCCGCTCCAGTCATCAACGAACGAATGTTCGCCTTGCGTGCGCTCGCCGCCGACAAGACCCGCGCCCATCGAATCCAGTTCATCGGCGCCAACCTTGAAGCCATCACCCTCCATACCCCCGCAGCCCTCGCTGCTTCCCGCCGCACCTCTGCCCTTACCGACAACTTCCTCCCCGTCGAACTTGATCTACCGCTCCCGGCCAATCAGCTGGTCCAGATCGGCATAACCGGCCTCACCGCAGATAACACGCTTCTTGCATCGCCCATTCGCGCAGCCGATTCCCAAAGCGTTTCATTCCCAGGCTCCTTCCCCCGACAAGCCGGGCAGGCTCTGGAAACCGCCTTCTAAGTCTCACCTCTGCAAGGGAAACCAGCATCAAACCAGTGCTATACTCAGGGTGCGTTCGCGCGCCCTCGAAAGAACTCCGGACCAGCTCCGGATACGGGCGCCCGGCCCATTTGGAGGATGTACCATCGCACTCGATAAACGCTCGGCCAAGTCTTTTATCCGCATCAACGATCGCATTCGCGCCCGCGAAATCCGCGTAATCGACGAAAACGGCGAACAACTCGGCATCCTCGCGCCCTTTGAAGCGCTGAAGATTGCCCGCGAACGCGGGCTCGACCTGGTTGAAGTCTCTCCCACCGCCGTCCCACCCGTCTGCCGCATTCAGGACTACGGCCGCTTCCTTTACGAGAAAGACAAGTCCGAACGCGCCGCGCGCAAAAAGCAGAAGGTCATCATCGTGAAGGAAGTAAAGTTCTCCGTCACCGTCGACGACCACGACTACCAGACCAAGAAAAATCAGGCAGTCAAATTCCTGCAGGGCGGCGACAAGGTCAAGGCCAGCCTCCGCTTCCGCGGACGCCAGATGGCCCACCGTGACCTCGGCTACAACATCATCAACCGCCTCATCCAGGACATCGGCGAGATTGCCGTTGTCGAGTTCATGCCGCGCATGGAAGGCACCATCCTGCACGCCATCCTCGCGCCCAGCAAAAAAGCTGAAGGCCAGAAAAAGCCCCAGCCACCCGCTCCGCCGCCGCAACCTCCGCGCCCGCCGGCACCTGCAGCGCAATAGCCAGATTCAAACCCAAGGCCGCCTCTCGCAGGCGGCCTTTTGATTTGCAGCAATCTTCGCGACAAACCCGCTGACTTGCTGACTCGCTACGTGCGCAGCACGCTAACTTGCTAAAAGATTAAACCTCATCTCAAACTGCCGGTGCCGACTCGAGCCTGGCTCTGCTAACGTGCAAAGCACGCTAACCCCGCCCGCTCCGTTGTATTCTGACCCCATGCTTCCCTACAGGCGTGCAGTTCTTCTCCTTGCGTGTCTTACCGTCGCTTCTGCGCCCCATCACATAACTGCTCAAACGGATTCCAAACCAACCGAAGCGCAGCAGACCGCCCCGCATTTTCCCACCAACGAAGACCTCCGCCACCTGAAGTCGCTTTCAAATCCCCAGCTCTCGCCCGACGGCAAGCAGATTCTTTTCACCGTCACCCACGCCACCGCCGACGGCGCAGCAAGCCATCTCTGGATCGCCCCCGCACCCGGCAACGGCACTGACAAAGCCCGCCAGCTTACCTTCTCGCCACCATCCGACAAGCGCGGCGAACACGATGCCCAGTGGGCGCCCGACGGCTCCGCCATCTTCTTCCTCGCCAAGCGCGGTGACCATACCCAGCTTTTTCGACTCGATCTGCGCGGCGGCGAAGCCTCTCCATACGATCTGAAAATCATGCCTCCCATCGACGTCTCCAAAGACAAGGACGCCATCAACCCTCCACCCCCGCCCATCACCAGCCAGAAGAAAGACGAAAAGAAGCCCGACGAAAACAAAGTCGAACCACTCCCCATCGACGTCTCCGGATTCGCCATCAGCGAAGACAGCAAGTACCTCGCCCTCTGGGCCCATGACCCCGAAACCCCCGGCGAGAAGAAGCAGAAAGACGCCAAGATCGATGCATCCTGGGTCAATCATGAGCGCCACCTCACGCGCCTCTATCTCGCTTCGCTCAAGCCCGACGGCACAATCGATGGCGATCTGAAGACCACCGCAGTTCCGCCCGACATACACGGCGTCCTCTGGTCCCCTGTCGATGACAGACTGCTCGTCGTCACTGAACCACCCAACGATGTCACCGACCTCGGTCCCGCTGCTTCCGCCTTCCTGCTCGAAGTTCCAAACCTCGACAAGCCGCAAAAACTCAATGCGATTCCGCCAACTGTGAGCCGCGCCGAATGGTCTCTCGATGCGCAAACAATCCTTTTTCTCGCTCAAACACCGCAGGACGCTCCTCCGGGATATGAGGAGTTGTTTGCATTGCCCAAACAGAGTTCCAGCCAGCAGGTGATCCCGCTCTCCTCCCGCTTCGACGGACAGTTTGGTCCCTCGGCCCTCATCTCCACTCCCGATGGGTCGCTCATAGCGCAAGCAGGCATCGGGACGCGTGCTTCAGCGGTGCGCTTCAAAATTGACGGAAGCGGATCGCCCCAGGTCCTGGACCTTGGTACACCCATGGTGCTGGGCCTGACGACAAACCACTCACGCACCGCCTGGGTCTGGCTCGCCGATTCCGGTGGCCACCCAACGCGTCTCTGCTACTCGACCCACCTTGGCGACGCATGCACCGCCGTTCCCACGCCTGACCTCGCCCCCGCCAATCTCCGCACCGTCGAACCAAAGCTCGTCCAGTGGAAGTCCGGCCCGTTCACCGTCGAAGGCCTGCTCTATCTTCCGCCCGATACTGCCTCTGCAAAAATCCCTCTCGTCGTCGACGTGCACGGCGGCCCCTTCGGAGCCTGGTTCGATCAATATAGTCCGTTCGACGACTTCCTCATTGGCCACGGCTGGGCAGTTCTTCTCCCCAACCCGCGCGGCTCATCCAACTATGGCGTCAAGTTCGCCGCAGCCAACAAGAACGACCTCGGTGGCGGCGACTATCAGGATGTGATGTCCGGCGTCGACTACGTTCTCGCCCACTTTCCCATCGACTCCGCGCGCATGGCCCTGATGGGCTACAGCTACGGCGGAGAGATGGCCGGCTTCGTCGAAGGCAAGACCGATCGCTTCAAAGCCATCATCAGCGGAGCGCCCGTCATCGACCAGTTCAGCGAATACGGCACCGAAGGCGGCTCCTGGTACGACCGCTGGTACTTCGGCAAGCCATGGGAGCACATGAACGACGCGTGGCGTCAGAGCCCGTTGTCCGGCGTTTCCCATGCGAAAACTCCCTTTCTCCTTCTGCAAGGCGAATCCGACACCACCGACCCCGTCGGCCAGGCACAGGAAATGTATCGTGCGTTACGCCAGCAGGGCGTCCCCGTCGAACTCGTCACCTACCCGCGCGAGAACCACGGACCGCTCGCCACTGGCATGTTCGGCCGTCCCTCGCCCGAACCATGGCACGGCTACGATGCTCGCCAGCGCATCGTGAAGTTCATCGAAGACGCTTTCTCAACGTCGAAGCCCTAGCCGCCTTCACTTCGCAACAAGCCATCGAGCGAGAGCGAAGAAAAATCCGCACACGAAGAGTGTTCCGAAAATCGCCTTGTTGTAGCGGGCAAGCCACATGGGCAGATAAATGTCGAAGTTGGCTTCGCGATCTTCGGTGTAGTGCGCCGCAATCGACGTCAGTGGACACTTACCTCGATTCATGGCGAGCACGGCGCATTCAATCAGGACCACCCCGGTGAGCACCGCCGAGATCTGAAATCGTCCAAGAAGAGACGTCAACGGGATCAGCAGGGTGCAGATTGCCATGAAGAGCCAGACAGCCGAGTGCAGCAGCTTGATCCTCGTTAGAACGCGAGCGTGGTGCGCGGGATGAATCACCGCGGCCGCATTCCCAGTCTGCTCGCTACTCTCCATCGGCCACTTTCCGAAGATCACTGGGCCAAGCATAGAGTGAAAACATTGTCGTCGCCAGTGACAAGGCACACTGCGCATACCGCCGTGCTAGACTTCGTCCGTCATGAGAAAGTCACTTCGAACCCTTGCGTGCATTGCTTTGTTTTCGGGCATTCAGGTCATAGCCGTATCGCAGCAAAGCTCCGCTCCACACCTTGAAAAGCGCGGCTCCGCCACCCAACTCATCGTCGACGGCAAGCCGTTTCTCATCCTCAGCGGCGAACTGCACAACTCCTCGTCATCAAACCTCGACTACATGAAGCCGCTCTGGTCCGGCCTCGCCGGCATGGGCCTCAACACCGTCATCACTCCGCTCAGTTGGGAACTCGTCGAGCCAACAGAAGGCCACTACGACTTTGCTCTCGTCGATGGTCTTCTCGCGCAGGCTCGCGAATCGCATGAGAAGATCGTTTTCCTCTGGCTCGCCTCGTGGAAGAACGGCATGTCGAGCTACCCGCCTGCATGGGTCAAGCAGGATACAAAGCGCTTTCCCCGCGTCGTCGTAAAGGGCAGGGAAGTCGAAGTCCTCAGCCCCGCCGCATCCGAAACGCAGAAGGCCGATGCCCGTGCCTTCACGGCGCTGATGCAGCACATCAAGCAGGCCGACACTGATCACACCGTGCTCATGATGCAGGTTGAAAACGAAGTCGGAGTCCTCGGCGACTCCCGAGATCGCTCCGCCGCTGCCGATCGCGAATTCAACTCACCGGTCCCCGCCGAACTCACCCGCTATCTGAAAGCCCATCACGACACGCTCTATCCTCGCCTCCGCGAACTCTGGGACGAGAACGGAGACAAAACCAACGGCACCTGGCCCGAAGTCTTCGGCGACACTCCTCATGCAGACGAAGCCTTTATGGCGTGGCACTACGCCCGATTCATTCAGGCCGTCACCGCTGCCGGCAAATCCGTCTATGACATCCCCATGTATGTGAACACCTGGCTGGGCGAAGAAGGTGGCGCTCCCGGGAATTATCCGAGCGGCGGTCCCGAGCCATGGGTCACCGACATCTGGCGTGCAGCAGGCACAGCCATCGATTTCTACGCCCCCGATCTCTACGCCTCCAACTTCGTCGAGTGGTGCCAGCGTTATCACCGCGACGGCAACCCTCTCTTCATGCCTGAAACGCGCGGCGGCACTCCCGGTGCAGCCAACGTCTTTTACGCCGTCGGGCAGGAAGCTGGATTTGGTTTCTCTCCGTTCGCTATCGAAGACGATATGAATCCAAAGCAGGACCTCGCCGTCAGCTATCGCGCCATCCAGGCAGTCGCTCCGCAGCTCCTCGAGCATCAGGCCGCAGGAGACGTCCACGGATTCATCCTCGACCGCCAGCATCCTGCCGCCGAGTTCACCATCGGAGCCTACGTCGTTCACGTTTCGCTCGACTCCATCTTCGGATCCCACACCGAGTCCGGCTATGGCCTGGTGATGTCGACCGGACCAGACGAGTTCCTCGGCGTCGGCAAAGGCTTCCGCGTCCTCTTCACGGCTCCAGCCCAAAGCAAGACCAAACCCGGCATTGCCTCCATCGACGAGGGCGCCTTCGAAGACGGCAAGTGGGTCCCAGGCCGTCGCCTCAATGGCGACGAAAACGACCAGGGAGCCTACTGGCGCTTTGACCCTCGCAAGGTAAGTACCGAGAAAGTAAAGCTTTACAGCTTCGAGTGACGTAAACAGGCGGGTCGTTCCATCTCGCGAAGTTAACGCCGGGCTTCGGAAGAGATCTGCCTCAATCACTCCGGGTGCTCGGGTCGCGGCTAAAACGCGATGAGCTAGAAGCTAAGAGCTAGAAGGTAAAGGCTGTTTTCTGTATACTCAGTAGAGCCTCTCAGGGGCAGGGAAGCCCCTGTTCTACAGCGGCTTGCGACTGGGCCACCAAACCCCGTCCGAACAAACGAGAAGACAATGCCCAAGTTGAAAACCCATACGGGCGCGAAAAAGCGCTTCAAGAAAACTGGTACCGGCAAAATCAAGCGGGGCCAGACCAAGACGCGCCACATCCTTTCGTCCAAATCGCCAAAAGTGAAGCGCAAGCTCGGCAAAATCGTGCTTGTCTCTGATGGCGACTACGCGAAGGTAGCGCGCATGATCCCGTACGCTTGATCGATGCTTCGTGCATCCGGGCCGGAGAAATGGCCCCCGCCGGTTAAGAACGCGTCCTGACCGGTGAGAGATCAAGCTTGATGAAGCGAGTGAAGAGGTTTAAAGCGCAACAGCGCCTCCTGCCTCCAGCCGCGATGACCCAGGAACGCAAAATGGAGAACACCAATGCCTCGCGTAAAACGTAGTACCAAGCGGAATGACCGCCGCAAAAAAATCCTCAAACGCGCAAGCGGCTACTTCCTCACGAAATCCAAGCTATATCAGGCAGCCCAGGAAGCCGTTGAACGCGGTCTGAAGTTTGCCTATACCGGCCGCAAGCAGAAGAAGCGCCAGTTCCGCTCTCTCTGGATCGTGCGCATCTCCGCCGCCTGCAAGCTCAACGGCACAAGCTACTCGCAATTCATCAACGGCCTCAAGAAGGCCGGAGTTGATCTCGACCGCAAAATCCTCTCCGACATCGCCATCCACGACGCCGCAGGCTTTACCAGGCTGGTGGAGCAGGCCAAGGCCGCTCTCGCCAGCTCTGCCGCATAAGCGACGGGCATATCTAACCGTATCCACGGCCCGGAGCTTAGCTTCGGGCCGTTTCTCTTTTCGCGCACCAGCTCTCGGCCTTCACCACATGTATCAGGGCGCGACTTCAGTCGCGCCGTATGAAGCACCAAAATATGGTCGGGCTTCAGCCCCCTGAACTCAACATCCACCAGTCATTTATCCTTTGGATTACGCAATGACCCAAGATGCAATTCCCGCATTGCCGGAGTACAACGACTCCGCGCTCGACAAGGCCTTTGCCGCGCTCGCTCAACAGGCCACCGACGAGGCCGCCGCAATCGGCTCCCCCGATGACCTCGAAGCCTTTCGCCTCCGCTGGGTAGGCCGCAAGCAGGGTCGCCTCAACGACGTCTCCGCTCGCTGGCTCAAAGGTGCTCCGCCCGAAGCAAAGAAATCCGTCGGCGAACGCTTCAAAACTCTGAAGGACCTCATTGAAGGTCTGCTCGACAAGGCCGCCGGCGCGGGTCCCAGCGACGCCGCACTCGCCGCTGAAGCCATCGACATCACGCTTCCCGGCACGCGCCGCCTCACCGGAGCAGAACACCCCATCACCCGCACGCTCAACGAAATCGTCTCTGTGTTCGCATCTCTCGGTTACTCCGTCGGCGTTGGCCCCGAAGTCGAAACCGACTTCTACAACTTCGAGTCGATGAACTTCCCGCCCGGCCACCCCGCGCGCGACACACAGGACACCCTCGTCATCGCCAACCAGGAGCGCCGCCCTCTCCGCGATCGACTCCTCCTCCGCACTCATACTTCGCCCGTGCAGATGCGCACCATGGAGAAGCAGGCCCCGCCTGTCCGCATCGTCATCCCCGGCAAGGTCCATCGCAACGACGCACAGGACGCAACGCACTCGCCGATCTTTCACCAGGTAGAAGGCCTCTGCGTCGATACCAACATCACTTTCTCGGATCTCAAAGGCACTCTCGATCACGCCATGAAGGCGCTCTTCGGATCCTCAGTCAAGACGCGCTTCTTCCCATCGTTCTTCCCGTTCACCGAGCCCTCGGCCGACGTGCAGATCAGCTGCATCTTCTGCGGCGGCAAAGGCTGCCGCAAATGCAAACACTCCGGCTGGATCGAACTGCTCGGCTGCGGCATGGTCGACCCCGCCGTCTTCGCCTTCGCCCAGGAGAAGCAGCCCGCCTACGACCCGAAAAAAATCAGCGGCTTCGCCTTCGGCATGGGCGTCGAACGCATCGCCATGATGAAGTACGGCATCAGCGAAATCGGCCAGTTCTACGCCGGCGATATGCGCTTCCTCAACCAGTTCGTATGAGCAGAACTCGACATTATCGCGACCTCATCGCCTGGCAAAAGGCAATGGAACTCGCTCGTCAGGTCTATGCCTCGACCGAACAGTTTCCTCAGTCCGAGACTTTTGGCTTACGCATGCAGCTGCGTCGATCCGCAGTGAACGCCGCCACGTATATTGCAGACGGCCACGGACGCCTCACTGACGCAGAAAACCGCAAGTCGCTCGGAATCGCCCGCGGTGCTATCAATGAGTTGCAAACGCAGCTTGAACTCGCAGAAAGCCTCAACTTCGTCGACAAGCAAATCGCAGAGCGAGTGCTGGATCTTTCAATCGAAGTTGCGAAACTAATCAACGGCCTTCTCGGCGTCCTCGACCACGATCCTCGATGACCCGCTAACTTGCTATCGCGCGAAGCGCGGCTAACTTGCTAGGAGATTAAGAACCTGCAATGAAGATACTGACGAAATGGCTACGGACAATTCGGACTTGACAGACACGCAAAACTCAGGCGTGGTTAGGAGCCTCATCAGTGTCCTCAACCAGTATCGCCGCTAACTTGCTAACTCGCTATCGCGCGAAGCGCGGCTAACTCGCTAGGAGATTAAAACCCGCAATGAAGATACTTACCAAATGGCTCCGTAGCTATCTCCCCGAACTCTCCGTTAGCGACGCGCAGCTCGCAGAAGACCTCACCCTTCGCGGTATCGCTGTAGAGGGGATTTTCGACCTTGGCCCCGCCAACGGCTCCCTCTTCGAGATGGACATCACCACCAACCGCGTCGACGCCATGAACCATTACGGCATCGCCCGCGAAGCCGCCACCATCTACGGCGTCCAACTCAAGCCACTCGACACTTCGCTCCCCGAGCCCAGGCCCGCCGCAGCCCCATTCCCGGTCAAGATCGAAGCCGAAGACGCATGCGGCCGATTCACCGCCCGCATCCTTCGCAACATCACCATCGGACCTTCGCGTGACTGGTTCCCAGGCGCGGAAGTTTCAACCTGGTTCAGTCTCCTCGAACAGAAGCAGATATCCAACGCCGTCGACGCCACCAACTTCGCATGGCTCGCCATGGGCCAGCCCACCCACGCCTTCGACCTCGATAAGATCGAAGGCGGCATCATCGTCCGCCGCGCCCGCAAAGGCGAAAAGCTCAAGACCCTCGACGGCATGGATCGCGTCCTCGATCCCGACGACCTCGTTGTCGCCGACCACGCGAAGTCCCTCGGCCTCGCCGGCGTCATGGGCGGCTGGGACACCATGATCACCCCCGAGACAAAAAACGTCCTCGTCGAAGCCGCATGGTTCGAACCCATGGCAGTTCGCCGCACCGCACGCCGTCACGGACTGCACACCGATGCGAGTCATCGTTTCGAGCGCGGCGCCGACTTCAACGCAGCTCCAGTCGCATCCGCCATCGTCACCCGCATCCTCCTCGCCAACGGCGGCCACATCGAAGGCGACCTCGTCGACGTGCGCATCCCCTCATGGGAAGCTCGCACAGCCGATCGCCCCGCGATCTCGCTTGCACTCAGCGAAGTTCATCGCATCCTCGGCAAGACGGAAGACAAAGAGGGTATTACTCCAACAACCGTGCAATCCATCCTCACTGGCCTTGGCTGCGGGCTAGTAGGAGAGTTCAGAGGACAATCAGGAACAGGTGACCGAGCAACCGAGCGTATAGTGTGGCCGGTTGTGCTCCCCAGCTGGCGCCTCGACCTCCAGCGAGAAATCGATCTCATTGAAGAAGTCGCCCGCGTCTACGGCTACAACCGCTTCGCCAACACCCTCCCCGCATTCGGCGAAGGCGTAAAGGCTCTCCCCTGGGCCGAAGCCGAATCAACAGTCCGCCGCACCCTCCTCGCCGCCGGATTCCACGAGGCCATCAGCAGCACTTTCTGCTCCGCTGCCGAAGCCGCACTCGCTGCGCCCATCCCCGGCCAGATCGTCGCGCTAGGCAATCCTCTCAACGAAGAAGCCGGCGTGATGCGCCCCTCACTCATCCCCGGCCTCCTCAACGCCATCGCCGGCAACCTCAATCGCGACGTCAGCGATGTTCGCCTTTTCGAACTTGGCACCGTCTTCAGTGGTACGACAGAAAAAGTCGACGAACGTCCAGCACTCGCCTTCGCCGCCGCCGGAAATCTCCCCAACCAAAGCTCGCTCCATCCAACTCGCGCCATCGAATTCCACGATCTCAAAGGCGTCGTCGAACAACTCCTCTCGCGCTTCCAGATCCGCGACATCTACTTCGATCGTTTTCCGTCCGACAGCGGTCTGACGCCCGCATGGCTGCACCCCTACCGATCCGCCCGCGTCGTAGCCGATGGCCTCACCGTCGGCTGGTTCGGCCAGCTGCACCCGACCGAAGCCGCCGCCCGCAAAATCAAGGACGCCGTCCTCATCGGCGAAATCTACATCGACCGCCTCTACAAGCTGCCGCTGCGCAAGCCATCTGCCCGCGACATCTCCCGCTTCCAGCCCGTCCGTCGCGATTTCTCTCTCGTACTCGACCAGGGCATCCCGTGGGAGCGCATCGACAAATCTCTTGCTTCGCTGCAGATTCCGGAGCTCGTCGAATGGCGCGCCGCAGAAGTTTTCCGCGATGCGAAACTCGGCGTCAATGATTATTCGCTGCTCGTCAGCGCCACCTTCCAGGCGCCCGACCGCACTCTCCGCGAAGAGGAACTCCAATCATTCCAATCGCGCGTCATCGATGCAGTGAGCAAAGCCGGCGCGAGGCTTCGTACATAAGCATCGGGCGGGTGCCCCCGGTCTCGCTTCTGAGACCGGGGTCTCTGTTTCCTCCTCAGTTTCCCTCAGCCTCCGCAGCCCTTCATCGGAGCTATACTTCCCGAATACAGCGCATTTGCGCGGAGGGGTATTATTCATGTCGCCATCATCTCTGGAATCCCAGATCGCGGAACACATCGAGCACTCTGAAATGGATCACAACCATCAAGGCAATCTCGCTCTCAGCAGCGCCGATTTCTCCGCTCTTGAAGACCGCGTCTCTCGCGCCGTCAATCTCGTCAGGAACGAGCGCCAGGCTCGCGCCGCAGCCGAAGAGCGCATCAATGTCCTCGATGGACAACTCATCGAACAGCGCGATCTGGTGAAAACACTCCAGCATGAAATCAGCGCCCTGAACGCCGAGCGCGATCAGGTCCGCCAGCGCGTTGAAAAGCTTCTCGGTCAACTGGATTCTCTCGAACTCTGAGGTTCCGCATGGCAAAGGAAATTCCGCCCAGCGCTTCCGGCTACGTCACCGTCCACATCTATGACCAGGCTTATCACCTGCGCGGCCAGAACCCGGATCACATCCATCGCCTCGCTGACCTGGTCGACAGCAAGATGCGTGCCGTGGCCGCGCAGGGTCGCACCGTCGATTCGCTGCGCGTCGCTGTGCTCGCTGCCCTCAACCTCGCTGATGAGCTCTCGCAAACCTCGGGCGTGGACGCCAAAGAAGGTCGCGCCCGCGCCGCGCACCTCGCCGAGATGCTCGACGAGGTTCTCGAAGAGGAGCGCAAAATAGGCTAGTCCGGCATCCCTCAAAAATTGCCATCCCCTGAGGTACCGAACATCGGGTACACTTGCACGCACTTGCCGCTATATCGCGTTCAGGGGTAGCCCATGCTCGGCATCACTTCCCGGCTCCTGGTGGGAATTGGCTTGCTCGTCTCCACCGCTCCCGGCTTCGGTTCCGGCCTTTTCCCAGCCGACACACCAAAATCTCAGGACTCTAAACCCGGCATGCCCACCGTTCCCCAGGCTTCCAAAACCTACCAGGAGGCCCTTGACTGGCTTAAGCGACGACAATTTGAGCTGGCCATACAGTCATTTCGCAAGGCTGCGAAACAGGATAGCCATTGCACAGAGTGTTTCAGCCACGCTTTCACTTCCGCCAACGAGATCGGGAAGTACAAAGAAGCCGAAGAGATTGCGCGCGAGTGGTTAGCCATTGCCGCCACTGACGAGGATCGCGCAGAAATTCACTATCGTCTGGGAATCGCGCTTCAAAAGCAGGGGATCAATAACAAGAAGGAAAAGTGTTTCGCCGAAAGCTGCGAAGAATTCAGAGCCGCCCTTCAACTCGAACCGAAACTCGACCTTGTCCACTATGCGTACGGTATTTCGCTCGCCTATGCGCACCAGGACGATGCCGCACGAGACCAGTTTTCAACCTTCCTTCAACACGATGCCAGCTTTCCCACGGTGCACGAGCGTGCACAGCGCTTTCGTGATCGGGTTGACCTCGCTCGTGCTCGCATGACACCACCATTCTCCATCACATCGCTCGATGGCCAGCACGTCTCGCTCGACAGTCTCACCGGGAAAGTGGTGCTCATCGATTTCTGGGCCACATGGTGCGGCCCTTGCCGTGAAGCTCTGCCGCGGCTCAAAGCAATCGCGCACAAATTCCAGGAACAGCCGCTCGTGATCATTAGTATCAGTCTCGACAAAGACGAAAAGAAGTGGAAGGAGTTCGTGGAGAAGAACCAAATGACATGGCTCCAATATCGCGATGGCTCATTCGACGGCGCGATAGCCCACTCCTTCGGCATTGATGCGATCCCGGCAACATTCACTATCGATGCGGATGGCGTTCTCGAAGATCAGCATGTCGGCGATGCAGACATCGAGGGCAAGTTGAAGAAACTGGTTGCCAGGGCCTCCGAGCAGATTCGACGCTCTCCGTCGCAGCCCGTCCTGCAACCGGCGGCGCTCGATGCCGCGACAAAAGAAAAGACGCCGGGAGGATTGAACTGAATCGTGACCGTGAGCTATCGCGGGTCGAAACCCAGAACCATATTCTCGATTCGAACTCCCCTTCCCAATGTGACCTTTGGTCCCTAACACAAATCACACAGCACCCGCAAGACTTGCAATTCCTCGCCAACATCCATACATTCAGCAGTAGAAACCGGCCTGCAAAGCAGGTGCAGTGGTCAATGCTGGATGAACCAACATTCATTGAACAGGAGTCTCGACTCGTCTATACGGTTCTGTGTGCCGTGTCCGCCAGTCCGGAATGCCTAATGAACCGCGGCGAGATTCCACCGTCTTAGGACGGGTTCACCAGCACATCACTCACGGCCCCGTGGGTCGGCTTTCTAATCTCACTCGGCCAAATCCCCATGCTTGAGTTGCGCCCCAACTGCGAGTGCTGCGACCGGGATCTTCCTCCCGCCTCTCCTGAAGCCATGATCTGTACGTACGAGTGCACCTTCTGCAGCGACTGCGCTCAATCGCGCCTGCATGGCATCTGCCCCAACTGCGGAGGCAATCTCGTCGCGCGCCCCATTCGCCCTGCGACAAAGCTGCAAAAGGATCCCGCATCCACCGTACGCGTCTTCAAGCCCGCAGGCTGCGGACAAGCCGCAACCGTCTGAAGACTCCTGGCCTGTGACCGATGCCCTATCCTTGGTCTAGGTGCATCCAGTCCTCTTCCACTTCGGCGCTTTAGTCATTCCGTCCTACGGCGCAGTCGCCGCTCTCGGCCTGTTGCTCGCGCTGATGCTGGCATTGCGCAATGCGAGAAAAATCGGCGTCGATCCCAACCGCATCTGGAATCTCTGCATCCTCATGCTCTTCACTGCCCTCATCGGATCGCGCCTTCTGTTGGTCGCCGCCAACTGGAAGGCATTGCACAGTCATCCGCTGTGGGTGCTCAGCATCGCGACAGTCCACCATCCTCTGCTTGCGGGAATCGCGGCGCTCATCGCCTTCGCTGTAGCCGCCGTTTACGCAACTTCACACCACATGCCTTATCGCGCCACCGCTGACGTTCTCGCCGCACCCCTTGCTCTCGGACTCGGATTCGAACAGATCGGCGCACTCCTCGCAGGCTCCGGTTACGGAACCGGTACCCGCTTACCCTGGGCCGTCGTCTACGCTGACCCGCTCGCCGAACGGTGGAGCGACGCTCCCCTCGGCATCCCCGTGCACCCCGTTCAGGCTTACGCCGGAGTCTGCTTCTTCGCGATCGCCGTCGGGCTTCTGCTCTGGTTGCCGCACAGAGTCCAGCACGGTGACCTTGCCGGCTTGTTCCTGGTAACCTGCGGCATCGTCTTGTACATCACCGAGTTCTGGCGCGATCCGCTCGGCCGCGGCGCGGTCTTCAACGGAATTCTCAAAGGCCCGCAACTCGCCGCCGTCGTCCTCGTCCTCGGCGGAGCGGCGATTCTTCTCGATCGTCCATCGCAGCGCATCAATCCAGCGAGCCGCGTAATCGTCGAACCCACCTCAACCGCATCAACGGAGCCGACCGATGCCTGAGCCGCGCGAGATCGCCGTCCCACCTGAAGCCGCGGGCCAGCGTCTCGATCACTTCATCACTACCCAACTCGACGGCGTGAGTCGTTCCCGCGTCCAGTTACTCCTTGACCAGGGCGACGTCCTCGTCAACGGCGCACAGGAGAAGGCATCCCTCAAACTCCGTGGCGGAGAGCAGATCCTCATCACCGGCGAACCCCACCCTGCTCCTCTGCGTGCAACGCCGCAAGACATCCCCCTCGACGTCGTCTACGAAGACAAATATTTCGCCGTCATCAATAAGCCCGCGGGCATGATGGTCCACGCCGGCGCCGGAGAAACTGAACACGCGCGCAACAGCAACACCCTCGTCAATGCGTTGCTCTATCGCTTCAATGCGCTCTCTTCGACAGGTGGCGAACTTCGCCCCGGCATTGTTCACCGGCTCGACAAAGAAACCAGCGGTCTCATCGTCGTCGCCAAAAGCGACGCAGCCCACACAAAGCTCGCTGAGCTCTTCTCCTCCCGCCAGATTCGCAAGACCTACATCGCTCTCGTCCACGGTCGCGTCGAGCGCCAGAAGGGAAGCATCACCGCCGCGGTCAGCCGCGATCCCGTGCGCCGCACCCGCATGACCACAAGGCACTCTGAGAACTCACGAACAGCCGTCTCCCATTACGAAGTGGTGCAGCGCCTCGAAACCAGCTTCGGCAAGTTCACGCTGGTCCGCGTGCGCATCGAAACCGGACGCACCCACCAGATTCGCGTCCACATGGCCTCCCTCGGTCACCCCGTCGTCGGCGACACGCTCTACGGAGCTTCAGGTCAACTCGTCGACCAGACGATGCAGTCGTCCTCCAAGGCTGCCCGGCGCAAAAACGAGCCCGAGCGCCTCAAACTCGGGCGTAATTTCCTCCACGCCGCCCGCCTCGAGTTCACCCACCCATTCACAGCTAAACCCTTGGAACTGGAGGCTCCCCTCCCGTCGGAGCTGAACGAGTTCCTCGGCCGTATTAACGAATCCTGAACAGCCACAGTCAATACTCATAACAGCGAATTCTTAACCACCTCGCCCGATTGTTAGAATGAACACTGATATGAGGAAAAAACTTTCATGGCTGGCCTTTGCGGCGGCTCTGTGTCTCGCCGCCTCCGGGCAACCTGCCACCGGGCAGCAGCCGCAGCAGCAACCGCCCGCTACCCAGCCCGCGCAGACCCCGGCACCTCAGCAACCCGCCCCTGCCACTTCGGCTCAGCCGCAGTCCGCCACCCCCGCGCAGGCCGGTCAGCAGCCTGCCTCGGGGCAGCAGCCCGCTACGGGGCAGCAGCAAGCCGCTCCCGATCAGCAGTCGCCTGAAGATACCGGCCAGGTCTTTCGTGTCGGCGTCAACGAGGTCAACCTCATCTTCACCGTCACCGACAAGCACGGCCACTACGTGCCGAATCTCAAGCAGAACGACTTCGCCCTCCTCGACGACCAGAAGGCCCCCGAGAGGGTCACCTCCTTCCGCCAGCAGATCAATCTGCCGCTGCGTGTCGGTATCGTTATCGATGCCAGCACCTCCATCCGCACCCGCTTCCAGTTCGAACAGCAGTCCGCAATTGAATTTCTCCTCCAGATTCTCAAAGCCAGAAGCGACCGCGCCTTTGTGATGGGCTTCGACGTTACTCCCGATGTCAAAGCCGATTGGACAAACAACATCGATGCGCTGGAAACCGGCATCAATCGCCTCCGTCCCGGCGGTGGCACTGCGATGTACGACGCCGTCTATACGGCTTGCAAAACCAAGTTGCTCGATTCATCCCGCGGCCAGGAGCCTGTGCGCAAAGCCATGATCCTCATCTCTGACGGCGACGACAACCAGAGCCGCGTGCACCTCGATGAATCCATCAAAATGTGCCAGCGTGCCGAGACCATCGTCTACGCCATCAGCACCAACTGGACCCCCAGCCGAGGCAAAGGCGACCAGGTTCTCACCCAGCTCGCGCAGGACACCGGCGGCCAGGTATTCTTCCCGCCCTCCGTCGAGCAGATGTCCAACAGCTTTAAAAACATTGAAGAAGAATTGCGCAGCCAGTACGCGCTCACCTACATCCCCGCCGACTTCAAAGCCAGCGGCCAGTTCCGGCCCATCTATCTCTACTGCACCGACCGCCGCTACACCGCCCGCGCCAGAAAAGGCTACTTCGCACCAAAGGATTGAAGCCGCATCTGAATCGTGACAACGAGAACGCGAGCCATCTGCTCGCGTTTTCGTTTTCGGAAGCGCTCACCCCGTTCTTTCCCGAAATGAAATCCATCGCTTTTCTTTGCCACGAGGAGCATGCGTTCGTGGCTCAACCCGCGATGAAATGAGAATGGAGGCGTATTGTGATTCGCCAGGCCATCTCCTGCGACATCTGCGGAACCGAAATGCTCAACGTCAATCACTGGTTTGTGGCCCGTGAACAGGGGACTGAACTACGGATCAGCGCATGGAGCGCGGCCGGCCGCCAGCGAGGAAAAACCCTTCACCTCTGCGGCCATAAATGCATGCATAAGCTGGTCGACGAATTCATTACCAGGGCCATTCGCACGGATGAGACCGCGACCCCCGATCAGCCCGCCATCCGACCCGACGCCATTCTCTCTTCACCCAAAGCCACACCCCCGCTTGCGCGCCCGGCAATCGGGTCATCTGTTCAGGATCGGGAAGCATCCGCCCGCCTGATAACACCGGAGCCCATTGAGCGGCCTCGGTCATCCCCTTACCGCGTACGGGCCGAAGCCTGGAAACGCGAACAGGAGCGCCAGCGTGCCAACCTTCCGGATTCACGCCGATCCATCGCTTGATCTTCAGAGCTGATAATTCAGCCCCTCGCCTCATTGCCAAAGCGGAAGGATCTCTTGCGGACTCAACCTTGAAGCAGCTTTATCAGCCCTGCTTCATCCAGCACCGGCACCTTCAGCTCCAGCGCCTTATCCAGCTTCGATCCCGCCTCTTCGCCCGCGACCACATAATTCGTTTTCTTGCTTACCGACCCCGACACCTTCCCACCGGCCGCCTCGATTTTCGCCTTCGCATCTTCTCTCGACAAATTCGGTAGCGTCCCCGTCAGCACCAGTGTCAAACCGGCAAGCTGCGTTGTCTTCTGCTTCTTTTCCGCCGTCATCTTCACGCCCGCTGCCTTCAGGTGCTCGATCAGTTCGCGATTCGCTGGCCGTGCAAAGAAATCCGTAATCGCATGTGAAATCCGCGCCCCGATCTCCTCCACGTGCTCCAGTTCTTCCTTGCTTGCATTCATGATCGCGTCCATCGATCCAAACTCCTGCGCGATCGCATCCGCCGTGCGTTCGCCAACGAATCGAATCCCAAGCCCCATCAACACCCGCGCCAGCCCCGCATGTTTCGAACCCTCAATCTGTTTCAGCAGTTTTTTGATCTCCACCGGCCCGAACACCCGCTGCTGTTTCTTCACGCCGTTTCGCTCCACCTCCTGCGTAAGCGAAGCCAGCTTCTCCTCGGTCAATGAATACAAATCCGCAACGCTTTTAACCGCCTTGGTTTCAATCAGCGCATACACCGATTGTTCTCCCAGCCCTTCGATGTTCATCACCCCGCGGCTCGCCCAGTGCTCCACAGCCCCGTGCAGCAGGGCAGGGCAGTCGATATTCACGCAGCGATAATCGGCCTCACCCTCTTCGCGCACGGCCGCCTGGCGGCACACCGGGCAATGCGTCGGATATTCATACTTCTTTTTCCCGCGCGGATGATCGGCATCCTCCACGATCGCCGCCACCTTGGGAATCACATCGCCGCCGCGTTCGATCTTCACCCAGTCGCCGATCCGCAACCCCATCCGCTCAATCCAATCCGCGTTATGCAGCGTCGCCCGGCTGATCGTAGCTCCGCCCACAAACACCGGATTCAGCATCGCCGTCGGCGTCAGCTTGCCCGTCCGCCCCGTCGTGATCATGATGTCGACCATCTGCGTGATCGCCTGCTCAGCGGCAAACTTGTATGCAATCGCCCAACGCGGTGCTCGCCCCGTATATCCCAGTCGCGCCTGCGTCGCCTGCGAATTCACCTTGAACACCACGCCGTCAATGTCGTACCCCAGCGTCGGCCGTCTCTTCTCGGTCTGCTCGATGAACTTCATCATCTCCTCGACCTTGTGCATCTTCCCCCGGTGCGGATTCACCCTGAATCCCAGCGCCGTCAGCGCATCCAGCGTCGCATCTTGCCCCAGATCGAGATACTCCCCGTTCGCCAGCAGAAAATACGCATACACATCCAGCTTTCGCTGCGCCACGATACTTGGCTCTTTCGTGCGCAACGTTCCCGCCGCCGCATTCCGCGGATTCACCGCCGGCTCCAGCCCTTGCGCCTCCCGATCCTTGTTCATCTTTTCGAATGCCTTCTGCGGCATCACCGTCTCGCCCCGCACTTCGAACGTCGCCGGCACTCCCGCCTGGCGCAGCTTTTCCGCCGAAATCACCAGCGGCACGCTCCGAATCGTCCTCACGCTGGTCGTAACGTCTTCGCCGATCTGCCCATCGCCCCGCGTCAATCCCCGCACCAGCCGCGCGCTCCCGTCTTGCCCAGGCTCCTGTCCGGATTCATAGTGCAGCGCGATGCTCAAACCATCCAGCTTCTGCTCCGCCGTATACTCCACCGGCAGACTCCCCGCCAGCTCATGCACTCTGCGGTCCCAGTCGCGCAGTTCCTCTTCCGTGTAGGCGTTGTCCAGGCTCAGCATCGGCCTTGAATGCCGCACCTTCTGGAACCCCTCCGCGGGCTTCCCCCCCACTCGCTGCGACGGCGAATCCGGCGTCACCAGCTCCGGATGCTCCGCCTCCAGCGCCTTCAGCTCCTTCATCAGCTTGTCGAACTCCGCATCGCTGATCGCCGGCGTATCCATCACGTAGTAGAGGTGCTCGTGCCTCCGAATCTCCGCCCGCAACTCCTCGATCCGCTTCACCGCCTGACCTTTTTTGCTCCCATCACTCATGGGCAGAATTATAAGGAGGCAAGCTCGCTACTCCTGTAGGGCGGATGCCCCAAATCTCTATTCTGAGATGTGGGATACGAGGACGCTAACTCCGCTAACCGCGCGAAGCGCGGCCAACTCCGCTACCATTGTTCCCAGCGACATGGAGCCCATCACGCACTTCCTTACCGGCGCATGCATCGGCCGCGCCGGTCTCAACCGCAAAACTGCCTTCGCAACAATGGCCGCCGTACTCGCCGCCGAAGCCGCCGACCTCGACGTCGTCTGGGGATTCGCCGGCCCCGTCGAAGGCCTCAAGCATCATCGCGGCATCACCCACACATTGATAGCCGCGCCTTTCGTCGCAGCCGCAGCAGTAGGGGCAACA
>Ga0207695_10003328_pt1 | contig 22780 bp, 24 predicted proteins | sample KBSC54metaG_FD_184354 | JGI IMG/M metagenome (GOLD analysis project Ga0207695, IMG submission 184354) | Corn rhizosphere microbial communities from Kellogg Biological Station, Michigan, USA - KBS C5-4 metaG (SPAdes) (version 2) | ecosystem: Host-associated > Plants > Roots > Rhizosphere > Soil...
GGCGACGATTTACCTCAACTGGCCGCTGGCGATCGCCGTCGTGCACAACGGCGGTGCGGCGCTGCTGCTGCTTTTGCTGGTCATGTTAAACTACAAGACCAGACACGCCCCTGCCGTCGAGGCAGCGCGCGCCGCTCCCGCATCGTTTTGAAGACATGACCACATTGACCGCACAACCCAATCGCATCGCCCAATACTGGGCCTTGACCAAGCCGCGTGTGACGCAGCTGGCGGTATTCTGCGCCGTCATCGGGATGTTCCTGGCGACGCCTGAATTGCCCGACTGGCGCAAGGTGGTGTTCGCCACGATCGGTATCTGGCTGCTGGCAGGCGCTGCCTTCGCCATCAATTGCCTGGTGGAACGTGAAATCGATTCGCGCATGGCGCGCACTGCCCGCCGTCCGATGGCGCGCGGCGAAATCACCGTGGCGCAAACGCTGATGTTTTCCGGCGTGATCGGCGGGATGGGCATGTGGGTGTTGTACGCGCTGGTCAATCCGCTGACCATGTGGCTGACGCTGGCGACCTTCGTCGGCTACGCAATCATCTACACCATCATCCTCAAACCATCGACGCCGCAGAACATCGTCATCGGAGGCTTGTCGGGTGCGATGCCGCCGGCGTTGGGCTGGGCCGCGATCGCCAATGATGTGCCGATGCAGGCCTGGATCCTGGTGCTGATCATTTTTATCTGGACGCCGCCGCACTTTTGGGCGCTGGCAATGTACCGTCGCGACGACTACGCCAAATCCGGCCTGCCGATGTTGCCGATCACGCACGGCATGAAGCTGACGCAATTCCATATCCTGCTGTACACGATCGCGCTGATCGCCACCACCATGCTGCCGTTCGCGGTCGGCATGAGCGGATTGATCTACCTGGGCACGGCGATCGTGCTGGGATTGATTTTCTTCCACTACGCCTGGCAGATTTACCGCCACTACACCGATCTGATTGCGCGCAAGGCCTTCACATTCTCGATCATCTATTTGTCGATTTTGTTTGCCGCGCTGCTGGTCGATCACTACCTGCTGTTCAGGACTTTCTGATGAAACGTTTGCTGTCTTTCGTGCCGGCCGCGCTGCTGGCCCTCGGCGTGCTGACGCTGGCTGGCTGCCAGCAAAGCGCTGCCGAAAAATTCGTCAACACCGACGTCACCGGCCTGGAATACGCCAAGGACTTCGCGCTCACCGACCACAACGGCAAGCCGCGCACGCTGGCCGATTTCAAGGGCAAGGCGGTGGTGATGTTCTTCGGCTATACGCAATGCCCGGACGTCTGCCCGACCACCATGGCCGAGATGGCGAACGTGATGAAGGAACTCGGTCCGCAAGCCGACAAGGTGCAGGTGCTGTTCGTCACCGTCGATCCGGCGCGCGATACGCCGCAGATCCTGGCGCAATACGTGCCGGCCTTCGACAAGCGCTTCCTCGGCCTGTACGGCGACGAAGCCGCGACTGCCAAGGTCGCCAAGGAATTCAAGGTGTTCTATCAGAAGGTGCCGGGCAAAACCGCCGGCAGCTATACCATGGACCACACCGCCGGCAGCTACGTGTTCGATCCGCAGGGACGCATCCGCCTGTTCGTGCGGCACGGCCAGGGCGCCGAGCCCATCGTGCATGACCTGAAATTGCTGCTGTCCTGAACGGGACTCTGCGGACAAAAGAAAAGGCGCTCAATTGAGCGCCTTTTTCATTGCTGCGGGTTTGTCTGCTGATCAGTATCAGGCAAAAGCCTGCAACGAACCCTTCATCTTCTTCAACGCCACTGCTTCGATCTGGCGGATACGCTCGGCAGACACGCCGAATTCGTCAGCCAGTTCATGCAATGTCGCGCCGCTGCCGTCGTCGTTGGCCAGCCAGCGTGCTTCCACGATGCGGCGGGAACGATCGTCGAGCTTGCTCAGCGCAGCTTCCAGGCCTTCCGACTGCAGGCGGTCGTACTGCTTGGCTTCCATCACACGGGTCGGCTCATTATTGTCCGAAGACAGATAAGCGATCGGCGCGAACTTGTCGTCTTCATCGTCGGTCGGCGCTTCCAGCGCAACATCGCGGCCGGAGAGGCGGGTTTCCATCTCGATGACTTCTTCGCGCTTGACGTCCAGCGTCTTGGCCAAGGCGTCGACTTGCGCCGGCGTCATGGCGTCCAGGCCAGTCTTGTGGCTGCGCAGGTTGAAGAACAGCTTGCGTTGCGCCTTGGTCGTCGCGACCTTGACCAGACGCCAGTTCTTCAGGATGTACTCGTGCATCTCGGCCTTGATCCAGTGCATCGCGTACGAAACCAGACGAACGTTTTGATCCGGGTCGAAGCGCTTGACCGCCTTCATCAGGCCGATGTTGCCCTCTTGGATGAGGTCGGCGTGCGGCAGGCCGTAGCCCAGATAGCCACGGGCGATCGACACCACCAGGCGCAAATGGGACAGCACCAGCTTTTGAGCGGCGCCGAGGTCATTCTTTTCGCGCAGGGCGCGGGCCAGCGAAACCTCTTCAGCTTGCGTCAGCATCGGCAGACGATTGACGGCCGAAATGTAGGCGTCAATGTTGCCCAGGCTGCCGGAGAAGCCGAGCGCAAGCGCATTGGTCTCGACGGGCATGAGTGCAGTAGCTGATTTCATTGATTCTCCTTGGTTCCTGATGAGGAAGCGATGCGTAAATGTGGCAGTTGCCTTAAAGCCGCACTATTTCTATCAACTATTCTAGCACTCCTCAAATGAGAGTGCTAATAACGAATCTGGAAGGAAGAAATAGGTATTCTCTATGACTGTTTTTTAGGCAATTGGCTTTTCATCGCAAGAATTAGAGGGAATCTGGGGTCTAAAGTTGCTTGTTTCAAGCAGAAACCTGTAACAAATTTTGCAGAGCAACATTGAAAAATGGCAACAATTCCGTCGAAGGAGTTGTTGCCATTTCAAGAAAAAATAGAGGGGGGGGGGTCAGGCCAGCCGCGATAAATGCCGTTTGACCGACAGCATGGCACCGATCAGACCGAGCAGAGCACTGATGCCGAGCAGGAAGCCGATGGCCGCGAGGCTGGGCGGCGCCAGGCGGAATTCGGAGGCGTACAGGCGGGCGAAGTCGGTGATCGCCAGGTTCAGCGGCTGCAACGCCAAGACCACCAGGCCCAGCGCCAATGCGCCGGCGCAGAGGCCGAGCAGGGCGCCGGTGTAATAGAACGGCCGGTGGATGAAGGCGTTGGTGGCCCCCAGCAGGCGCGACACTTCGATTTCTTCGTACTGCGTCATGACCTGCAGGCGGATGGTGTTGAACACTACCGCTACAACCACCGCGCCCAGCGTGATGCCGAGGAACAGCAGCACCAGCCGCAAGATGCGCAGCAGCGCCGCCAGACGCTTGACCCAGGCCGAATCGATCTGCACCGTGTCGACGCCCGGCATGGCCTTGAGCTTTTGCGCGATGTCATCGACGCGGGTGGCGTCCATGGCATCCTGGAAACCGGACATTTTCAGCACGTAGCTGTCAGGCAGGGGATTGGCGCCCAGCGTGGCCAGCACGTCGTTGAGGCCGGTCTTGCTCTTGAGCGTGTCGAAAGCCTTCTCGCGCGGCGTAAAGTCAATGCGCGCGGCGCTGCCGCTGTCGGCCAGCACGGCGCGGATGTTGCCGGCCAGTGCGGTGGCCTTGTCGCGCGAGACGTCCATTTTCAGGAAGATGCTGATTTCGGGCTCGACCGCCAGTTGTTCCGAGACCGGGCGCACGTTCTCAAGCACGGTCAGGCCGGCGAACGGCAGCGCCAGCGCGATCGACACCACCAGCACGTTGAGGACGAAGTTGCCGGGCGAGCGCAGCAAATGATGGAAGGCGTCTGCAAAAGCAAAGAAATGTTGGCGCAGCCAGTTCATTGCGAAATCTCCACCGGGTTGCTGACGCCGTTGTGCCAGCCGTCGACGATGCGGCCGCGGTCGAGATAGACGATGCGGTCCGCGCCCGTCAGGTATTGCTCGTCATGGGTCGAGATCAGGCAGGTCACGCCGACGCCGTGGAAGGATTTGAGCGCGGCCAGCACCTTGTTGGCGTTGTCGCGGTCGAGGTTGGCGGTCGGTTCGTCGGCCAGGATGATCTGCGGGCGATTGACGATGGCGCGCGCAATCGCCACGCGCTGCTGCTCGCCGCCGGACAGTTCCTGCGGGCCGGAAGTCGCCTTGTCGAGCAGATCGACCTTGTCCAGCGCAGCGCGCGCACGTTTTTCGGCATCCGAACGCGGCGCGCCGGTGACGATCAGAGGCAACATCACGTTGGCCAGGATGCTGCGGTCCTGCAACAGGCGTTGCTGCTGGAAAATCAGGCCGAGGTTACGGCGCAGGTAAGGCATGCCCGAAGGCTTGATGGTGTTGATGCTCTGGCCGTTGACGCTGAGCGTGCCGGCGCTGGGACGCTCCATCGCGGCGATCATCTTGAGCAGGGTCGACTTGCCCGCCCCGGACGGGCCGGCCAGGAACAGCAGCTCGCCCTTCTTGACCGAGAGCGTGATGTCGCGCAACGCAAAGACGTCGCGCGAGTATTGTTTGGAGACCTTGGCGAATTCGATCATCGTCGGTGATGGATTTGTTTTTCTTGGGCGCGGTTCAAATTGGTTTTCAGCTTAACAAAGCATCGACGAATTCTTCGGCATCGAAGGCTTGCAGGTCGTCGATCGACTCGCCCACGCCGATGAAATACAGCGGCACCGGACGGGTCTTGGCGATGGCTGCGAGGATGCCGCCCTTGGCGGTGCCGTCCAGCTTGGTCACCACCAGGCCGGTCAGGCCCAGCGCGTCGTCGAAGGCCTTGACCTGCGCCAGCGCATTTTGGCCGGTATTGCCGTCAATGACCAGCAGTACTTCATGCGGCGCGGTGTCCATGGCCTTGCCGATGACGCGCTTGATCTTCTTGAGCTCGTCCATCAGGTGCAGCTGGGTTGGCAGGCGGCCCGCCGTATCGACCATGACGACGTTGGTGCGCCGCGCCGTGGCCGAATGCACGGCGTCGTAGGCCACTGCCGCCGGATCGCCCGACTCCTGCGAAATCACGGTGATGTTGTTGCGTTCACCCCAGATCGTCAATTGCTCGCGCGCGGCGGCGCGGAAGGTATCGCCGGCGGCCAGCAGTACCGACTGCTCGTGCGCCTGCAAATGCTTGGCCAGCTTGCCGATGGTGGTGGTCTTGCCGGCGCCGTTGACGCCCGCGATCATCATCACCAGCGGCTGATGGCGGCCCAGCACCAGCGGCTTCTGCAGCGGTCGCAGCATGTCGACGAGCAGCGTGCGCAAAGCCTGGCGCACCTGGTCGGCTTCGGTCAGCTTTTCGTCGCGGACTTTTTTCTTGAGCGCATCGAGCAGGAACTGGGTCGCCTCGACGCCGGCGTCGGACACCAGCAGGGCCGATTCCAGCTCCTCGTACAGTTCCTCGCCGATCTTGGCGCCGACAAACAGGGTGGTCAGGTTGCTCGAGGTCTTGGACAGGCCGCTCTTGAGGCGGGCCAGCCAGGAACGCTTGGCCTCGACCGACGGCGGCGCGGCTTCGACGATCTCTTCGGCGGCAGGAGGAATTACAGGAAGAGTCGCAGGAATTGCAGACGGAGCCGCCGGGACAGGCGCGGTCTGAGGTGCTGCTTCTTTGGCAACGGCGGGTTCAGGCTGGGTTTTTTTCTTGAAGAAACTAAACATCGGATGCTGGGCTGGCTCTGTCGAAAGTGGCTGCGGTGTCTGATGGAGGGCGTTTCCGGCCGTTTCCTGGCGGGAAATCGCAATGAACAAGGTACAATTGGCCAGCCTCATGCCCGGATACTGCCGTCCGGGCGGTCCTTGGCCAGCCCCCGCATTCTATCAGAGCACAGCGCATGAAATTGAAGATCAGAGCAATCCTGTCGACCGGTTTGGTGTTTGCGTCTCTGGCGGGCTATGGCCTGGCGGTCCGGGCTCAATCTTCCGGTCCGGCAACTGCTCAGGCTGCTGCCCAGGCAAGCGAGGTCACGCTCCGAAACGGCATGAAAGTGATCGTCAAGGAAGACCACCGTGCCCCCACGGCCGTCCAGATGGTCTGGTACAAAGTCGGCTCGATTGACGAGACCAACGGCACCACCGGCATCGCCCACGCGCTGGAACACATGATGTTCAAGGGCACCAGGAAGCACAAAGTCGGCGAGTTCAGCCGCCTGGTCGCCGAACTCGGCGGCCGCGAAAACGCCTTCACCAACCGCGACTACACCGCCTACTTTCAACAGGTCGGGCAAGCCAGCCTGGAAGCGGTGATGGTGCTGGAGGCCGATCGCATGCGCAACCTGCAGTTCGACGAGAACGAATTCGCCAAGGAAATTCGCGTCGTCATGGAAGAGCGCCGCTGGCGCACCGACGACCAGCCGCAAGGCCTGATGAACGAAGCGCTGCACGCCGCCGCCTTCGTGGCCCATCCCTACCATCATCCGGTGGTCGGCTGGATGGACGACCTGCAGCACATGAGCATCCGCGACATCGAAGACTGGTATCGCCGCTGGTACGCACCCAACAACGCCACGCTGGTGGTCAGCGGCGACGTCAGCGCGCAAAAGGTCGTGGCGCTGGCGGAAAAATACTTTGGCCCGATTCCGTCCAAAACCATCGTGCGCGGCAAGCCGCAGAACGAACCCGAACAACATGGCCTGCGCCGGGTGACCGTCAAGGCGCCGGCGGAAAATCCCTACGTCATCCTGGCGTTCAAGGTGCCGACCTTGCGCGAGGTCGAAAAAGACCAGGACGTCTATGCGCTCGACGTGCTGTCGGCAGTGCTCGACGGCTACGACAACGCGCGCCTGAACGACAAGCTGGTGCGCACCGACAAGGTCGCCAACAGCGTCGGCGCCGGCTACGACGACATCACGCGCGGCCCGACCCTGTTTACCCTGGAAGGCAGTCCGGCCGCCGGCACCACCACCGCGCAACTGGAAACCCTGTTGCGCGCCGAAGTCCAGCGCATCGCCCGCGAAGGCGTGTCGGAGCAGGAGTTGCAGCGCGTCAAGACGCAGCTGATCGCCTCGCAGGTCTACAAGCGCGATTCCATTTTCGGCCAGGCCATGGAAATCGGCGTGATGGAAATGTCGGGCCTGTCGCACAAGAATATCGACCGCATCGTCGAGCGGCTCAAGTCAGTGACGCCGCAGCAGGTGCAGGCAGTGGCGCAGAAGTATTTCGGCGATGACCAGCTGACGGTGGCGACGCTGGAACCCTTGCCGCTGTCCGGCAAGAAAACCGGTCCGCCGCCTGGCCCGCTGCGTTGATCTCAGTTGAGCTGTAATGCATGAACCCCCTGATCTGCCGATTGATCTTCAGTTGTACTCTCACGGAGGAATAGCATGCCAGTGATCGTCGTTGCGAACCCCAAAGGCGGCGTAGGTAAAAGCACTCTCTCGACCAACCTTGCCGGCTATTTCGCCAGCCGCGGCCACGGCGTGCTGCTGGGCGACACCGATCGCCAGCAGTCGGCGCGCGCGTGGCTCAACATCCGGCCGCCGGCGGCACCGCCGATCGCCACCTGGGAGATCAGCGAAGACTACATCGCCAAGCCGCCCAAAGGCACCACGCACGTGGTGCTCGATACTCCCGCGGGCTTGCATGGCTGGCGCCTGAATGACGTGCTGAAGCTGGCCGACAAGGTGGTGGTGCCGTTGCAGCCGTCGATTTTCGACATCCTGGCGACGCAGGATTTCCTGCGCCGGCTGGCAGAAGAAAAAGCCGTGCGCCAGGGCGACATCGACGTCGGCATCGTCGGCATGCGCGTCGACGCGCGTACCCGCTCGGCCGACCAGTTGCATCGCTTCATCGAAGGTCTCAACCTGCCGGTGCTCAGCTATCTGCGCGACACCCAGAACTACGTGCAACTGGCGGCGCACGGCCTGACGCTGTGGGATATCGCACCGTCGCGCGTGCAGCGCGATATCGAACAATGGCAGCCGATCATCGACTGGGTTGACGGCAAGTCCGCTGCGCCATCTGCTCCGGTCGCGGTCACTCCCGCCGGGCAGGGCGGCTAAAGGCGAAAAAGGCAGTTCCCGTTTTTACTTCGAAGTTGGATTGGTCCCGTATCAAGATGAAAAAATACCTGTTGTTGTGCGCCCTTGTTTTAGGCGGCTTTGCCGTGCAGGCGCAAGCGGCGTTGCAGATCCAGTCGTGGTCGCTGCCCAACGGTGCCCGCGTGCTGTTCGTGGAGAACCACGCGATCCCGATGCTCGATCTGAGCGTCGAATTCGACGCCGGCGCGCGCCGCGACCCCGACGGCAAGTCCGGGCTGGCCTCGCTGACCAACGCCATGCTCACACGCGGTGTTGCGGCTTCAGGCGATGCGCCCGCGCTGACTGAAGCTCAAATCCTCGACGGCCTCGCCGATGTCGCCGCCCAGCGCGGCGGCGGCACCAGCATGGATCGCGCCGGCGTGACCTTGCGCATGCTGTCGAGCGCCCCCGAGCGCGACGCCGCCATCGGCTTGCTCGCGCGTACGCTGGCACAGCCGAGTTTCCCGGAAGCGCCGCTTGCCCGCGACAAGGCGCGCACCGTTGCCGACGTGCGCGAGTCACTGACCAAGGCTGAAGACATCGCCGCCAGGGCATTCTGGGCTGCGCTCTATGGCGCGCATCCGTATGCACGGCAAGAAAGCGAAGGCAGCGTCGGGGCGATCACACGCGACGACCTGGTTGCCTTCCATCGCGCGCACTATGTCGCCAATCGCGCCGTCGTCGCCCTGATCGGCGACGTCACGCGCGCCCAGGCCGACCAGATCGCGCAAAGGCTGACGCAGCAGTTGCCGCAAGGCCTGCCGTTGCCGGCCTTGCCGGAAGTCTCGCTCACCGCGCCCAAGGACCAGCGCATCAGCCATCCCGCGTCGCAATCGCATATCCTGGTCGGCATGCCCGCGCTGGTGCGCGGCGATCCGGATTTCTTCGCGCTGACGGTCGGCAATTACATCCTTGGCGGTGGCGGTTTCGTCTCTCGCCTGACCAATGAAGTACGCGAAAAGCGCGCGCTGACCTACAGTGTCTACAGCTACTTCTCGCCGCTGGCGCAGAAGGGGCCGTTCCAGATCGGCCTGCAGACCAAGCAGGAACAAACCGCCGAAGCGCTCGACGTGGTGCGCCGCACGCTGGCCGATTACCTGCGCGACGGCCCGACTGCGGCAGAACTCAAGGCCGCCAAGGACAACCTGGTCGGCGGCTTCGCGCTACGCATCGACAACAACCGCAAGATACTCGACAACCTTGCAGTGATCGGCTATTACGGGCTGCCGCTGGACTATCTCGACACCTGGACCGCCAATATCGGCAAAGTTACTTTGGCGCAAATCCGCGCCGCCTTCAAACGTAAAATCACCCTCGATCAACTCAGCACGGTCGTGGTCGGCGAGGCAAAATAAAAACATGAGCAAGACCGCAAGAAAACATGGCGTGGCCGCCGGCGGCCACCACAGCAATCGCGCTCCGCACCAAGTGCGGATCATTGGCGGATTGTGGAAGCGCACGCCGCTGCCGGTGCTCGACGCCGAAGGCCTGCGCCCGACGCCCGACCGCGTGCGCGAAACGGTGTTCAACTGGATCACGCACCTGATCGACGCCGACTGGCAAGGCGTGCGCTGCCTCGACCTGTTCGCCGGCACCGGCGCGCTCGGTTTCGAAGCCGCCAGCCGTGGCGCGCAGCGCGTGGTGATGGTGGAGAATCACGGCCCGGCCGCCCGTCAGCTCGACGCCAGCAAGGAAAAACTGAAAGCTGCGCAGGTCGAAGTGCGGCGCGGCGACGCGCTGGCACTGTTGCAGGGATATAAGGGGCCAACGTCGCCGGCGGCATCGACGCAGGCAAATCCAAACACCGGATTCAACCTCATCTTCGCCGATCCGCCGTATCATCAGGATTGGCTTGCCAGGATCATGCCCGTATGCGAGCAAGTACTGGCTGACGGCGGCTTGGTGTATGTCGAATCGGAGCTCTCGCTGGAAGGCGAGGAGCTGCCCGCGTGGATGGCGCCGTGGGAGGTTGTCCGGGCCGACAAGGCGGGCATGGTGTTTTATCATTTATTGCGGCGCAAAAACATCGGCTAATTCAGGCATAATGCGCGTTCTGATTGCTTAGCTGGTGAGGAGAGACCCTGATGGTGACAGCTGTTTATCCGGGAACATTCGATCCGTTGACACGTGGCCATGAAGATCTGGTCAGACGCGCATCGGGATTGTTTGACAAGTTGGTCGTAGGCGTAGCGGACAGCAAAAACAAGAAGCCGTTTTTCTCCCTCGAGGAGCGCCTGTCGATAGCAAATGAAATACTCGGACACTACCCGAATGTCCAGGTGGAAAGTTTTTCCGGCCTGCTCAAGGATTTCGTGCGGCAAAACAATGCCCGCGTAATCGTGCGCGGCCTGCGCGCGGTATCGGATTTCGAATACGAATTCCAGATGGCCGGCATGAATCGCTATCTGTTGCCTGACGTGGAAACCTTGTTTCTGACGCCGTCGGACCAATATCAATTCATATCGGGCACCATCGTGCGCGAAATCGCCCTGCTGGGCGGCGACGTATCGAAGTTCGTATTTCCCTCGGTCGAAAAATGGCTGAAGGAAAAGATGGCCAAGATGGATTTGTAATGTCCGCATTGCCTGCCGGAATGACGTCGGCGGGCGATCCGGCAGCATGCTGCATGTAAAGGAAGCGTTTGTATGGCACTGATGATCACCGATGATTGCATCAACTGCGACGTCTGCGAGCCCGAGTGCCCGAACGAGGCGATTTACATGGGCCCGCAGATCTATGAAATCGACCACAACAAGTGCACCGAATGCGTCGGCCACTTCGATGAGCCGCAATGCCAGCAAGTCTGCCCGGTCGCCTGCATCCCGTTCGATCCTGCCTGGCGTGAATCCAAAGAGCAACTGATGCTCAAGTACGAGACGCTGCAAGCCGCGGCCAAGAGCTGATCGTCCCTCCCGCACTTCCCCTCTTCTTTTTCCTTCTTCTCGTCTCATAAGAAAAACCTGCTTGCATATAGGCAGTTGGTATTTCTGCCGTGCGCTGCTGGCGCGGTATGATCGTCGCTCGCCACTTTTTTCGCAGTCTCACGCGCGCGCCGACGGATTCCGCCGGCCGCCCCGCCGGGAAAACAGCCATGTCCAATCATCAGCGCCTGCGTCATTTCGTCACTTCCTTCTCCGATCTGCTCGGGCGTGAAAGCGCCGAAGCGGCCATCCTGCGCGACGGTGCTGAGCTCCTGCGCGACCTGGTCGCAGTCGACGATTGGCTGCCGGAAGCCTATGCCCAACCTGATCCTGAACGCTATCGCCAATACCTGCTGCATGTCGACTCGGCGCAGCGCTTTTCGGTGGTCAGCTTCGTCTGGGGACCGGGCCAGCAAACGCCGGTGCACGACCATACCGTGTGGGGCCTGATCGGCATGCTGCGCGGCTCGGAATATTCGCAGTCCTACCGTTGGGACGGCGGCGATGGCAAGGGAGCGCTCGCGCCGCATGGAGAACCGATACAATTGACGCCCGGCATGGTCGAGCCGATTTCGCCCAACGTCGAGGGCCTCGACGACATCCACCGCGTGCACAATGCGCATGCGGACCGGGTGTCGATCAGCGTGCACGTCTACGGCGCCAACATCGGCGCGGTACACCGTTCGGTGTACCAGCCGGACGGCACGCGCAAGGCGTTCATCTCGGGTTATTCGAACGACACGCTGCCCAACATCTGGGATTTATCCAAGGAGAGCAAGACGACATGAGCAGCATCCGCATCGGCACACGAAGCTATCAACAAGTCCGCGAAGACCTTCTGGCGCGCCGTGAAATCGCGCTGCTCGACGTGCGTGAAGAAGCGCCGCATGCCCAGGCGCATCCGCTGTTCGCCGCCAACCTGTCGTTTTCGCACCTGGAATTGCTGGCCTATGCGCGCATCCCGCGGCGCGATACCGCCATCGTCGTGCTGGACGACGGCGAAGGCCTGGCGCAGAAGGCCGCAGAGCGTTTCGTCGCGCTCGGCTACAGCAATGTCAGCGTGCTTGACGGCGGCGTGGCGGGATGGCGGGCCGCCGGCGGCGAGTTGTTCCAGGATGTCAACGTACCCAGCAAATCCTTCGGCGAACTGGTCGAAAGCAAGCGTCACACGCCGTCGCTGTCTGCCCCCGAGGTCAAGGCTCTGCTCGACGCGAAAGAAAACGTGGTGGTGCTCGATGCGCGTCGCTTCGACGAATATCAGAACATGAACATCCCGACCTCGATCAGCGTGCCGGGTGCCGAGCTGGTCCTGCGCGTGCGCGAACTGGCGCCGGATCCGAATACGCGCGTGATCGTCAACTGCGCCGGCCGCACGCGCAGCATCATCGGCACGCAATCGCTGGTCAACGCCGGCATTCCCAACCCGGTCCACGCGCTGCGCAACGGCACCATCGGCTGGACGCTGGCCGGGCAGCAGCTCGAACACGGCAACAGCCGCCAATTTCCGCTTGAGCTGACAGCGGCGACGCGCACGCAGGCGGCGGCCGATGCCCGCGTCGTGGCCGACCGCGCCGGGGTCAAACGCCTGGATGCAGCGGGTTTGCAGGCGCTGCGCGCCGACACCGCGCGCACCACCTATCGTTTCGACGTGCGCACGCCGCAGGAATATGAGGCCGGTCATCTGCCCGGTTTCCTCAGTGCGCCGGGCGGCCAGCTGGTGCAGGAGACCGAATCCAACGCCACCGTGCGCGGCGCCCGCATTGTGCTGGTCGACGACGACGGCGTGCGCGCCAACATGACGGCATCGTGGCTGGCGCAAATGGCGTGGGAAGTCTACGTGCTCGATGGCGCGGCCGCGCTGCCGTTCAGCGAGCATGGCCCGGCCCCGCGCGAATTGCCGCCGGCGCCGCCTTCTGAAAAAATCACGCCGCAAACATTGGCCGGCTGGCTGGAACAAGACAAAGCCCAAGGCAAAGCAGGCAAGGGCGCCGTGGTGCTGGATTTCTCGACCAGCGCGAACTATGTCAAACAGCATGTTCCCGGCGCCTGGTTTGCCTTGCGCTCGGAACTGGCGCAAGCGTTGCAGAACGTGCCACCGGCGCAGCGCTATGTGGTCACCTGCGGCAGCAGTCTGCTGGCCGCATTCGTCATCGGCGACCTGGCCGCACTCACCGATAAGCCGGTGTTCCTGCTCGAAGGCGGCAACAACGGCTGGAAGGCCGCCGGCCTGCCGATCGAGACCGGGGCAACCTTGCTGGCTTCGCCGCGCATCGACCGCTATCGTCGTCCTTACGAAGGCACCGATAATCCCGCCTCCGCCATGCAGGCCTATCTCGACTGGGAGTTCGGGCTGGTCGAGCAGCTCGGTCGCGACGGCACTCATGGGTTCCAGGTCATATAAGGTATTGCTGAACGACAGGCAAAGAAAACGCGCGACCCGATTACAATGACGGTCGCGTTTTCTTTTGAAACGGTTTCCATGCAACACATCCCGCCGCGCGCAGTCGGCGCACTGCTCGTCAATACCACCATCTGGGGCTTGTCCTGGATCGCCTTCAAATCCCTGCAGCAGCAGGGCATCCATCCGCTGTGGGCGACCGCCATCATCTTTTCCTGCTGCACGATCTGGATGCTGCTGCTCAAGCGCAAAGCGCTGCGCGAGATCGGCAAGCATCCCGAGCTGATTTACGTCGCGATTGCATCCGGCCTGACCAACACCGCCTTCAACGGCGCGGTGGCGTTCGGCGACGTGGTGCGCGTGGTCCTGCTGTTTTACCTGATGCCGATCTGGGCCGTGATCCTGGCCCGGCTGGTGCTGCACGAGCCGATCACGCAACGCGCCTTGCTGCGAATTGCACTGGGCCTGACCGGTGCCGTCATCGTGCTGTACCAGCCGGCAATCGGCGTGCCGTTGCCGCACGATCTGGCCGACTGGGTGGCACTGGCCGGGGGTTTCTTTTTTGCCGTCAACAACATCATGTTGCGTCGCCTGCATGACGTCGCCGACGGCGCCCGTGCGGTCGCCATGCTGAGCGGCGGCGCGCTGCTGTCGGTCGTCCTCGGCGTGGTGTTGGCGGCTTACGGATTGATCGCCTGGCCCGGCGCCATCGGCGCACCATCGGTGCCGACGCTGGCGCTCTGGTCGGTGTTGTTCATGGTGTCCAACCTGTCCCTGCAATACGGCGTGTCAAGGTTGCCCGCGAATATCACGGCGGTGGTCATGCTGGTGGAAATCATCATCGCCGCCGTGTCGGCATGGTTGTTCGGCGCAGCGGAATTGCGCATCCAGGACCTGATCGGCGGGGCCTTGATCATCGCCACGCCGTGGCTGGTGCGCGACCGGCGTACGGCTATGCCTGGCTGAGAAGAATTTAGCCGGCCAGCATGACGCGGTTGCGGCCGCCTTCCTTGGCGCGGTAGAGCGCTTCGTCGGCGCTGGCGATCAGTTTCTGGCGCGCCTGGTCGGCCGGCATGCTGCGGTCGGGCGGTGTTTGCGCGGCGGCGCCGATGGAGACGGTGACTTCCAGGGCTTCGTCGGCGCCCACGATCTCAATGGCTTGCTGGGCCACGCTGGCGCGGATGCGTTCGGCGATGCGTTGGGCGTCGTGCAACGTCGCCTGGGTCAGCAGCACGATGAATTCTTCTCCGCCATAGCGACCGAGCGAGTCGCTCAGGCGCAATTCCTTTTTGATACGCGTCGCCACTTCGCGCAACACGTCATCGCCGCTCTGGTGGCCGAACTTGTCGTTGACGCGCTTGAAGTGATCAATGTCGATGAACAGGCAGGACAGTGCTGAACGGTCACGCTGGGCGCGTCCGATTTCTTCCTGCATGCGTTGTTCGATGTAGCGGCGGTTGTTGACGCCGGTGAGCGGGTCGGTCAGGCCGATGTGCTTGAGGCGTTCGTTGTTGATGACGTTTTCGAGGCAGATCGCCACGACCGAGGCCAGCCGCTCGATGAAGTCGGTCGCCAGGTTGCCGGTGAAGCGGCCTTCATGGGCGCTGCCCAAAGCCAGGTAGCCGATCAGCGTCTGGTGGCGCGTCAGCGGCAGGATCGCCACACTGGCGGGCTGGTAAAGCGGAAACAGCGACTGATGCAATTCGTGCTGGTAGGGGCCGAGCGTGGGTTTCTCCAGCGGCAGGGCGGGGCCGTTTTCGGGCAGGAACAGCAGGTTGGGATATTCGTCGAGACCGATTTGCAGGTCGTGCAGGATGCGGCGCACGTCGAAGGCGAAGTCGACCAGCGTCAGGGTGACGATTTCGAGGCTGAAGGTGTTGGGCATCAGCAATGACACCGTTTCGATCAGGTCACGGAACTCGCTGGAGCCGATCAGGCGCAAATCGAAGGCCTGGTGGCGCTGCATGATCTGCTGGTTGATGCGGGCCTGTTCCAGCAAGTCCTGCAACTCGGCGTGCAACTGCTGGTTTTCCACCAGCAATGCTTGGGTGTCGACAGCGCTATTCATCGTGGTCCGGTCTTGTGCCGTTTTTGCTTGTTTCCCTGGATACCTTCAACGCTGGCCTGAGCCGCGTTCCCCTTGCCCGGCAGGCGATTTGCTGCGGACGCACAAGCTTACCACCAGCGCGCCGCGATTGGCTTACAGCGTGCTGAAAAAACGTTCGCCCATCTCTTCCAGGCCGAGTGACTGCAAGACGTCGTGCAGGCGTTCGGTCGGCCGCTTGCGCGGCAGGTCCTTGTAGCGGGCGATGATCAGTTCGTTCTTCATCGAGTGTTCCCAGCCGACCAGCTCGGTCACACTGACCTGGTAGCCGTGCGCCTCCAGTTGCAGGCAGCGCAGCACGTTGGTGACCTGGCTGCCGAACTCGCGCGTGTGCAGCGGATGGCGCCACAATTCGGTCAGCGAAGTGCGTCCCAGCGAGGCACCCTTGTTGCGGTTGAGCACCGAGGCGACTTCGGCCTGGCAGCAGGGCACCAGCACCATGAATTGCGCGTGTTTTTTCAGTGCGAAACGGATGGCGTCATCGGTTGCTGTATCGCAGGCGTGCAGGGCGGTGACGACGTCGATCTGTTCGGGCAGGGCGGGCGAGACTATCGAGTCCGCCACCGACAGGTTGAGGAAGGACATGCCGGGGAAGCCCAGGCGTTTGGCCAGCGCGGTCGATTTTTGCACCAGTTCTTCACGGGTTTCGATGCCGTAGATGCGCGAATTGCCTTCCAGCGCCTTGAAGAACAGGTCGTACAGGATAAAGCCGAGATAAGACTTGCCCGCACCGTGATCGACCACGCTGACGTCGGGATGCGCGCTGCGGATTTCTTGCAGCAGCGGCTCGATGAACTGGTACAGGTGATAGACCTGCTTGAGCTTGCGGCGGCTGTCCTGGTTGAGTTTGCCGTCGCGCGTCAGGATGTGCAGTTCCTTGAGCAGTTCGATCGACTGGCCCGGACGGATTTCCGGAATCGCCGCGGCGGCGGCGACGCCACCACTGCCCGCGGCAGCACCGGCCGCCGCAGGTTTGTTGTGCTTCTTGCTGCTCATAAGAATGACACTGGCTTAGACGTTGAACAGGAAGTTCATCACGTCGCCGTCCTTGACGATGTATTCCTTGCCTTCGGCGCGCATCTTGCCCGCTTCCTTGGCGCCGTTTTCACCCTTGTAGGCGATGAAGTCCTCATAGGCGATGGTCTGCGCCCGGATGAAACCGCGTTCGAAGTCGGTGTGGATCACGCCGGCCGCTTGCGGGCCGGTGGCGCCGACCGGAACCGTCCAGGCACGCACTTCCTTGACGCCTGCGGTGAAGTAGGTTTGCAGGCCGAGCAGCTTGAAGCCGGCGCGGATCAGGCGATCCAGGCCCGGTTCTTCCATGCCCATGTCAGCCAGGAAGTCGGCTTTGTCGGCGTCGTCGAGGTCGGCGATTTCCGATTCGATGGCGGCGCAGATGGCGACGATCGGCGCACCCTGTTCCTTGGCGTAGGCGGTCAGCTGGTCCAGCAGCGGATTGTCGGTGAAGCCGGTATCGGAGACATTGGCGACATACATGGCGGGCTTGGCCGTAATCAGGCACAGCGGCTTGATCAGCGCCATTTCTTCAGCGTCGAGGCCGAGCGCGCGCACCGGCTGGGCATCGTCCAGCGCCGGCATGATGCGTTCCAGCAGCGCCACCAGCTTGGCGGCGTCCTTGTCGCCCGAGCGGGCTTTTTTCTGTTCGCGGTGGATCGCCTTTTCGACGGTGCCCATGTCGGCCAGCGCCAGTTCGGTCTGGATCACGGCGATGTCGTCCAGCGGACTGACCTTGCCGGCCACGTGGATCACGTTCGGATCTTCGAAGCAGCGCACGACGTTGACGATGGCGTCGGTTTCGCGGATGTGGGACAGGAACTGGTTGCCCAGGCCTTCGCCCTTGGAGGCGCCCGCCACCAGGCCGGCGATGTCGACGAATTCCACGGTTGCCGAAAGAATACGTTCCGGCTTGACGATGTCTGCCAGCGCCTGCAAGCGTGGATCGGGCACTTCGACCATGCCGACGTTCGGTTCGATGGTGCAGAACGGATAGTTTTCAGCGGGAATGCCCGCCTTGGTCAAGGCATTGAACAGGGTCGATTTACCGACGTTGGGCAGGCCGACGATGCCGCATTTGAGGCTCATGACAAAATTCTTTCTTAATCAAAAGCGGTATTGTATCAAGTCGGGCGGCCGGAAAGGGATTCCCGGCAAGCTTCGTGCTGCGACGCGGAAACATAAGAAGTGCATCCCAAGTCGCCGAGATTGGTCAGTTGAAGTGTTGCCGCTTTGTTTCAAGACGTTAAATGCCCGGTTTGGCGTTGGATTGTATTTACACTGCCAGTTGCTCCGCCGAAAGCAATTGCTGTTTTTGCTCTACAATGTCGCCTTTGGAGAATTCTTGGTATACGTCTTGCCTAACATCGTAGAAATCCGCGACTTGCACTTTGGCTATGGGGACCGCCCGATTTTGTCGGGCCTCCGCATGGACTTCCCACGTGGAAAAGTGATCGCCGTCATGGGCGGATCCGGTTCGGGCAAGACCACCATCTTGCGCCTGATCGGCGGCCAGTTGCGCCCGCAGTCGGGCAGCCTGACGGTGGACGGCGAGAACGTGCCTTCGCTCGACACCCGCGACCTGTATCGCCTGCGCCGCAAGATGGGCATGCTGTTCCAGAACGGCGCGCTGTTTACGGACATGACTGTGTTCGACAACGTCGCGTTCCCGCTGCATGAGCACACCAACCTGCCGGAAGAGTTGATCCGCGATCTGGTGCTGCTCAAGCTCAACGCAGTCGGCCTGCGCAATGCCGCGTCGCTCAAGCCGGCCGAGATTTCCGGCGGCATGGCGCGCCGCGTGGCGCTAGCGCGGGCGATCGCGCTGGATCCCGCGCTGATCATGTATGACGAGCCGTTCGCCGGGCTCGATCCGATTTCCATGGGCGTGACCGCCAACCTGATCCGCAAGCTCAACGACGCGCTCGGTTCGACCTCGATCCTGGTCTCGCATGATGTCAACGAATCGTTCGGCATCGCCGACTATGTCTACTTCCTGTCGGCAGGCAAGATCGTTGCGCAAGGCACACCGGACGAGATGCGCGCCTCGCAGGACCCCTACGTGAAGCAATTCGTGCACGCCGAGGCCGACGGCCCGGTGCCGTTCCATTATCCGGGCCGCTCGCTGGCAGAGGACGTCGGCCTGGGAGGACGTCAATGATCGCTGGTTTCCTCGGCGGCATCGGCCGCTCCCTGCGCGAATTCGTGCTCGGCCTGGGTTTCGCCGCGCGCATGTTCTGGACCGTGATCCGTTCGTCGGGCGGCCTGTGGCGCCGTCCGCGCCTGATCACCGATCAGATCCACTTCATCGGCAACTATTCGCTGGTCATCATTGCCGTGTCGGGCCTGTTCGTCGGCTTCGTGCTCGGCCTGCAAGGCTATTACACGCTCAATAAATACGGTTCCGAACAGGCGCTGGGCCTGCTGGTGGCCCTGTCGCTGACGCGCGAGCTGGGTCCGGTGGTTACCGCCTTGCTGTTTGCCGGTCGTGCGGGCACGTCGCTGACCGCTGAAATCGGCCTGATGAAAGCCGGCGAGCAATTGTCGGCGATGGAAATGATGGCTGTCGATCCGCTGCAGCGCGTGGTCGCGCCACGCTTCTGGGCCGGTGTTGTTGCCATGCCCGTGCTGGCCGCGATTTTTAGTGCCGTCGGTGTGATGGGTGGTTATATTGTGGGTGTACTGATGATCGGCGTCGACGAAGGCGCGTTCTGGTCGCAGATGCAGGGCGGCGTCGACGTCTGGAACGACATCGCCAACGGCGTGCTCAAGAGCATCGTTTTCGGTATTGCGGTAACCTTCGTTGCCCTGTACCAGGGCTACGAAGCCAAGCCGACTCCGGAAGGCGTCTCGCGCGCCACTACGCGCACAGTCGTGATCGCTTCGCTGATGGTGTTGGGATTGGACTTCCTGCTGACGGCGCTGATGTTCAGCTGAGCAGAGTCGTTAGAAATAGCTTCAGGAATAGCGTCGGAAATAATGAGGGCAAGTCCGCAACGAACTTCATCGCGGGCTTCGGATTGATTTTGAGGATGGCAGTGTATGCAACGTAAAACATTAGACGTGTGGGTGGGCTTGTTTGTCTTGCTGGGCGCGGCTGCGCTGGTTTTCCTGGCGCTCAAGGCGGGCAACATGAGCTCGTTCTCGTTCAGCCAGAAGACCTATTCGATCACCACCAAGTTCGACAACATCGGCGGTCTCAAGCCGCGCGCACCGGTCAAGAGCGCCGGCGTGGTGGTCGGACGTGTCGACGCGATCCGCTTCGACGACAAGACATTTCAGGCATCGGTGACGCTCAACATGGACGAGCGCTACCAGTTTCCAAAGGATAGTTCCGCCAAGATCCTGACTTCAGGCCTGCTTGGCGAGCAATACGTCGGTATCGAACCGGGGGGTGATGTAAAAAATCTGGCGGCAGGCGACACGATCAAGATGACGCAATCGGCGATCGTGCTGGAGAACCTGATCAGCCAGTTCTTATATAGCAAGGCAGCAGAGGGAAAGGATAATTCAAAATGAAAATAGCAGCTCGCATCGGGGCGCTGGCCATGGTCGCCGCGCTCAGTGGTTGCGCCACGTCGCAAAACCCGAACGACCCGCTTGAAGGCTTCAACCGCGCGATGTTCAGCTTCAACGACACCGTCGACAAGGTGGCGCTGAAACCAGCCGCGCAGGCATATCAGTTCGTTCTGCCCAATTTTGTACAGACCGGCATCGGCAACTTCTTCGGCAACATCGGCGACCTCTGGTCGGCGGTGAACCAGATCCTGCAAGGCCGTGTCGAAACCGGCGTCACCAGCTTCATGCGCGTGGCGGTCAACACCACCTTCGGTCTGGGCGGCGTCCTCGACGTCAGTACCGAAGCGCGCTTGCCGAAGCAGAAGTCCGACTTCGGCCAGACGTTGGGCAAATGGGGCGTAGGCTCCGGCCCGTACGTCGTGCTGCCGCTGCTGGGACCGTCGACGATTCGCGATACTGCTGCGTTGCCGGCTGATTTCTACGGCGACCTGTGGACCTACAAGAAGCCGGTGCGCTGGCGCAACGTCGGTTCGGTGGTGCGCGTGATCGACAAGCGTGCGCAGTTGCTGGACGCCTCGAACCTGCTGGAAGACGCCGCGCTCGACAAGTATGACTTCGTGCGCGACACCTACCTGCAGAGCCGTCAGTCGCAGATCGACGGCACCAAGGAAGATCATCGCGGCAAGGAAGAAGTCGTCAAGCCGTAATCGGCGCGGGGCCTGCATTACAGGTGGAAAACGGCCGGGCGCGATCATCGCGCCCGGCCTCACTTGAAAATCCGGAGAATGCATCCACCTTGGATGTCCGGTATCCAATATCCGTTTTTACTCCGCCGCACGCATTGCACAGAATTGTGGCAAAGTGGGCCGGCAACAGCGTATCGGATCATGTCCGACGCAGCTGCGGCAGATGGCGAAAGCGAAAAACGGGTCGTGGCGCCTTATTTATGAATGGATCGTAGATTATGAACATGCTTACCAAATTTCTGGCAATTGCCCTGTCGGCTTCCGCACTGACCTTCGCTTCGGCTGCCTCCGCGCAGGAAGCGCCTGACGCGCTGGTCAAGCGCATCAGTGAAGATGTGCTCAACACCGCCAAGAGCGACAAGGAAATCCAGGCCGGCAACATCAACCGTATCGTCGCGCTGGTGGAAGAAAAAATCCTGCCTTACGTCGATTCCGAGCGCATGACCGCGTTGGCAGCGGGCCGCTACTGGCGCCAGGCGACTCCGGAACAGCAAAAGCAGCTGATCACCGAATTCCGCAGCCTGCTGATCTACACCTATTCCGGTGCGCTGTCGCAGATCCGCGACCAGAAGATCGAATACAAGCCGCTGCGCGCCGATCCGGCCGACACCGAAGTAGAAGTGCGTTCGCAAGTGATCCAGTCGCGCGGCGAGCCGATCCAGCTGAGCTATCGCCTCGAGAAACTGTCGTCTGGCTGGAAAATGTATGACGTCAACGTCATGGGCGCCTGGCTGGTGGAAGCCTACAAGGGCACCTTCAACAGCGAAATCACCAAGGGCGGCATCGACGGCCTGATCAAGACCCTGACCGAGAAGAACAAGCAGTTGGCTGCGCGTTCCTCGGCCAAGAAGTAACCGGGACCGACTGGAAACCTGCCATGTTCAAGCCTGAGGCCTCCCTTACCGCCGACAACGCCAGCGCCACCCTGGCGGCAGGCTTGCAGGCAATTGCCGGCGGCCAGTCGGCGATTGACCTGAGCGATGTTGCGACCGTGGATTCCTCCGCTGTCGCCACCTTGCTGGCGTGGCAACGCGCCGCACAGCAAAAGGGGCTGACGCTGCAATTCGGCGTGCTGCCGGCCAACCTGCAAAGCCTGGTCGACCTGTACGGCGCCGCGTCGTTGCTGGGCGCCCCGACTTCCGCGTCCGACCGACACCACTGATCTCCCGCAGGCCGCCGGCATTGCCGGCAGCCGCTTTCCCCATTCCGGCTGCAAGAGCGGAAATCCCCTATAATCCAACGTTTCGCTGCACCGCTTGTTGCCTTGATGCAAAAGGCCGGCAGCCTGATTCGTTCCCTTTTTGCTTACTCTGACGCGTCCCGAACACGGACCAAAAAATGGCAGCTCTACAGATCAACAATGTCGAAAAACGCTATCAGTCGCTGCAGGCGCTGGGCGGAGTTTCGCTCTCGATAGAAGAGGGTGAATTTTTCGGCTTGCTCGGCCCCAATGGCGCCGGCAAAACAACGCTGATTTCGATCGTGGCCGGCTTGAATCGTGCCGACTCCGGTTCGGTCACCATCCACGGCCACGACGTCGTCACCGACTACCGTGCGGCGCGCACCAAGCTCGGCGTCGTGCCCCAGGAGCTGGTGTTCGACCCGTTCTTCACCGTGCGCGAAACACTGCGCATGCAATCCGGCTATTTCGGTCTGAAGAACAATGATCGCTGGATTGACGAGGTGATGGACAACCTCGACCTGACCAACAAGGCCGACACCAACATGCGCGCGCTCTCCGGCGGCATGAAGCGGCGCGTGCTGGTGGCCCAGGCGCTGGTGCACAAGCCGCCCGTGATCGTGCTCGACGAGCCGACCGCCGGCGTCGACGTCGAGTTGCGCCAGACCCTGTGGAAGTTCATCGGCCGCCTCAATCGCGAGGGCCACACCATCGTGCTGACCACGCACTATCTGGAAGAAGCGCAGGCGCTGTGCAACCGCATCGCCATGCTGAAATTCGGCAAGGTAGTGGCGCTGGATTCGACGGACGCGCTGATCAAGCGCATTTCCGGTTCGCAACTGGTGCTGCGCCTGAAGTCCGGCGGCTTGCCCGACAGCCTGC
>Ga0207695_10003333_pt1 | contig 22759 bp, 21 predicted proteins | sample KBSC54metaG_FD_184354 | JGI IMG/M metagenome (GOLD analysis project Ga0207695, IMG submission 184354) | Corn rhizosphere microbial communities from Kellogg Biological Station, Michigan, USA - KBS C5-4 metaG (SPAdes) (version 2) | ecosystem: Host-associated > Plants > Roots > Rhizosphere > Soil...
CTCGGTGAGAAGGGCGGGCTCGCCCGCCTTCGGGTGCTGGCCGACTCGTGGCTGCGCTACAGCCAGTCGCGGGTCTTCTCCGGAGGATGCTTCTTCGCCGCCGCGTCGGCCGAGCTGGGATCCCGGCCGGGCACCGTGCGTGACGCGATCGCGACCGCGATGACCGACTGGCAGGCATTCGTGCGGCGCACGGTGGAGCGCGCCCTGGAGCGCGGGGAGCTTTCCGCCGACACCGATCCCGATCAGCTGTCGTTCGAGATCACCTCGTTGCTCGACGGGGCGAACGACCTGTCGCTGCTGCTCGGTTCTGACGAGCCCTACGCCCGTGCGCGAACGGCGATCGACCGGCTGCTCATGGCTCGTTGATGGTCATGACCACGAACACGCTGTCGAAGGTGATGTTGGGCACCGACAGATCGCCGGCGAAGTGCTGCACGGCGTAGATCTGAGCACCCCCTTTCGTCCATTGATCGGGGAGGCCGAGATTGGTGCCCGCGATCGTGAAGCCATGCTTCTTGAGCCGCTTCGCCATCTCCTTCACGAAATCCGGTCCCATGCCGATGAAGTAGGCCTGGAGCGCGGGCTCCGGCGGCCCATAACGGAACACGCAGGACGCCGGGTAGCCCGTGGTCAGGGCGGGAAAGCCGGTGGGGCCCGTGAAGGCGGACTGAGGGAGCTCACTGACCGACCAGTCTTGGCCGATGCCTTCCCGGATGTTCGCCTCCATCCCGTACGGACAGGGGAGCGCGTCGTGCACCAGGGGCGCGAGATCGGATCCCGGCTGCTCGTGGGGCGGCCCTGAGCAGGCCGACAGGGCGAGCGAGGCAGCTGCGAGGCCGATGGCGAGACGGGGAACCGTCCGCGCGCGCATCAGGATTCCCGAGATACCGGAAGAGGGCCGAAGCCCTCGGGTGCACGTGCGGTGCGAGGCAGCATGTGGCGAATGCTAGTCCCCCTCAGCGCCCGAGCAGGCGGGGTACCTCGGCGAGAGTCCGGATGACCGGCACCCCCGCCGCGCGCGCCGCGTCGAGCTGCTCGCGCGCAGCCCCGCCCGCGCGGTCGAGCCACACCCCCAGGAGGCCGGCGGCGGAGGCGCCCAGCGCGTCCGTGGTGAGCCGGTCGCCGACATATGCCGCCTCGCCGGGCGCGACGCCGAAGACCGCGCAGGCGTGGGCGAAGATCGCGGCATCCGGTTTCGAGACGCCGACCTCGCCGCTCGCGATGATGTGCTCGATGCGCGGCAGCAGCCCGGTGCCGCGCAGTTTCGCGCTCTGAAAGGCGATGTCACCATTGGTGATCACGCCGATGCGCAGCGGCGACGGCTCGCTGGTCAGGGCATCGAGACAGGGGAGCGTGTCGGCGTGCAAGGCCCAGTTGTTCTCGTAGTGCACCAGATAGCACTCGAACCAGGCGTCGGCTTCGTCGTCGGTCTCGAGTACGAGTCCGTACGGGCTGACGAACGAGCGTGCGCGGGCCCGGCGCTGGTCGAGGAAGTCGAGCTCGCCGGAGAGATACCGGTGGTAGTGCAGTTCCTCGAGCTCGTACCAGCGCGTGTTCTCGACCGCATCGTCGGCCGCGGCGATCTCACCCCCGAGCGCCGCGCGGTGCGCGGCGAGTCCACGCTGCACCGCCTCCCGGTGCGCGAACAGGGTGTCATCGAGGTCGAACAGGGCCACCCGGATGCGCGCGGGCGCCACATCGGCCGACTCGGTCATCACACCCGCGGCAGGAAGCCGACGCGCTCGTAGATCCGTTTCAGCGTCTCGCTCGCGATGGCATCCGCGCGCTCGGCGTTGCCGGTGAGCACCCGGTCGAGTTCGGCGGGATCGGCCAGCAGCTCCAGCGCGCGCGCCCGCACCGGCGCGAACGCCGACACCACCGCATCCGCCGTCGCCGACTTCAGGTCGCCGTAACCTCGCCCCGAGAATTCGGTCTCGAGCGACGCGATCGACGAGCCGCCCAGCACCGACAGCAGCGTGAGCAGATTCGACACCCCCGGCTTCGACACCGGGTCGAACCGGATATCGCGCTCGGTGTCGGTCACGGCCGACTTGATCTTCTTCGCCGTCACCGCCGGGTCGTCGAGCAGCCAGATGATCCCGTTGTCGCTGTCGGCCGACTTCGACATCTTCGATCCGGGATTCTGCAGGTCGTAGATCTTCGCGGTCTCTTTCGGGATCCGCACCTCCGGGATCACGAAGGTCTCGCCGTAGCGCGAGTTGAAGCGCTGCGCGAGGTCGCGGGTCAGCTCGATGTGCTGCCGCTGGTCCTCGCCGACCGGCACGATCGTCGTGTCGTAGAGCAGCACGTCGGCCGCCTGCAGGATCGGGTAGGTGAACAGACCGACGCTTGCCGCCTCGGTGCCCTGCTTGGCGGTCTTGTCTTTGAATTGGATCATCCGGCTCGCCTCGCCGAAGCCGGTGATCGTGTTCAGCACCCAGGCCGCCTCGGCGTGCGCCGGCACCTGCGACTGCACGAACAGGATGGATGACGCCGGGTCGATGCCCGCCGCGATGTACTGGGCCGCCGTGCGGCGCGTCGCTTCGCGCAGCTTCGCCGGATCCTGCGGAACCGTGATCGCGTGCAGGTCGACGACGCAGAAGATCGCGTCGTACTCGGTCTGCAGCTGCTTCCACTGCAGGAGGGCGCCGATGTAGTTGCCCGCGTGCAGCGAGTCGGCAGAGGGTTGCATGCCCGAGAACAGTCGGGGCTTCGTCATGATGGGGTCCTTCAGTCTGTGCGCCGGTCGAGTAGCGGGCGGAGCCGCGTGTCGAGACCAAGGTGAGTCACCCGGTTTCGACACGCGACCTTCGGTCGCTACTCAACCAGCAAAGGATCTAGATGTCGTAGTCGACGACGACGGGAGCGTGATCGGACCATCGCTCCGAGTAGCTGGCGGCGCGATCCACGGTGTATGCACGGGCGCGCGCCGCGAGCTCGGGTGTCGCGAGTTGGTAGTCGATGCGCCATCCGGTGTCGGTATCGAAGGCCTGCCCACGGCTCGACCACCAGGTGTAAGGGCCGGGCACCTCGCCCGCGAACGCGCGGCCCAGGTCGACCCAGCCCAGGCCGGCGCCCGCGTTGTACCGCGGGTCGTCTTCGGCACCCAGGATGCGATCGAAGTACTCGCGCTCCTTCGGCAGGAAGCCGGCCCGCTTCACGTTGCCCTTCCAGTTCTTGATGTCGAGGGTGCGGTGGCCGACGTTGAGGTCGCCCATGATGACGGCGAGCGGGTTGTGCTTCTGCAACTCGGGCAGGCGGGCGACCATGGCATCCAGGAACTTGTACTTCTCGACCTGCTTGGGCGTTCCGTCTTCTCCCGAGTGCACGTAGACCGAGACGACCGTCACGATCGTGCCGTCGACGTCGTAGTCGGCCTCGAGCCAGCGGCCGGCGCTGTCGAAGTCGGCCGCCCCGAACTCGACCCGGTGGATCTCAGCGCGAGCCCGCGAGGCGATCGCGACGCCGGCGCGGCCTTTGGCGGTCGCGGCGTCGTGCAGCACGTTCCACTCGTCACCGAGGAGTGCCGTCACGTCGTCGGTCTCGGCCCGCACCTCTTGCAGGCACAGGATGTCGACGTTGCGCCCGTCGAGCCACGCGCCCATGCCGTTGCGGTACGCGGCGCGGATGCCGTTCACGTTGACCGAGGCGATGCGCAGGGGGCGGGGCATGCACGCGATTCTACCGGGGGCCTGAGACGGCCTCGGATCGGCGGCGGAACAGCCGGGCGTACCACCGAGGCCGCGTTTCCGGCTCGGGCTGGTTCGCCGCCACGAGCTCGCGCGCGTTGGCCAGCCGCTGCGCGGCGACGCGCGGATCGACCACGATGCCCGCATCCTCGAGGCCGGTCGCGATCCAGGATGCGGCGACCAGGATGACCTGGCAGGCCAGATTGAAGAACAGCAGCAGGCCGGCCAGCACGGCGAACGACGCGATGAGCGGATTGTTCGTGGCGCCGCCCAGGAGCGCCGAGCCCAACGTCTTCAGCACCCCGAGCCCGAGGGCGCCCAGCACGGCTCCGGCCAGCAGCCGCCTGCGGGGGATCCGGATCGCCGCGAGCAGCCGGTACAGCGCGGCGAGCACCACCGCGTCGAGCACGAACATCACGCCGAGGGTGACGATCCGGCTCACCACGGTGGCGGCGACCGACTTGGCCGGGATGCCCACCAGTCCGAGCAGGAATCCGGTTGCGCTGGTTCCGGCGACCGAGAGCACGGCCGACACCAGCAGCACGACTCCGAGTCCCACTCCGAGCGCGAGATCGCGGGCCTTGAGCGCGGCGAAGTTCGCGGCCGGCGAGGGCAGTTCGAACATCGTGCGCACGGCATCCCGCGCCGAGCCCAACCAGCCCAGCGCCGAGTAGAGCAGGCCGACCAGGGCGATGGCGCCGGTCCAGCCGAAGACGCCGGCCGAGAGCAGGGTGCTGGCCTTGATGGCTCCGCTGCCGTCTCCCTGGTCGATCAGGCCCGGGATCGCGTTGTTCAGCGCCGTGACGATCGCGTCCTGGGCGACCGTGTTGCCGCTGATGACCAGTCCGGCGATCGAGAACGCGACCCACAGGCCGGCGAACACCGCGAAGAGGCCCTGGAAGGCCAGACCGCTGGCCAGGATCGGTCCGCGCAGCCGGGAATAATGCTGGAACACCCGCACCGGTTTGAGGGATTGCACCCACGCGATCCGGCGCTTCACCCACCCCGCCGACGGGTGGGGAGCCTTCGCGGGGGCGGCCATGCCTCCACCCTAGGGTTCGGCGCCACGCATTATGCTGACCCGGTGCGCAACCCCCGCGAGCTTTCAGCTTGATCGAGAGCTTCGATCTCGAAGGATGTCCGGAGATGGCGCCCGGCGCTCGTGAACTGCACGGTGTCGGGGTCGGGCGCGGGGTCGTGATCGGCCCGGTGCTCTGGATGCCCGGGCCGCTCGCCGAGCCGGCCGATGCCGGCCGCAGCGGGGACGCGGCGGCCGAGCAGGGGGCGGTCCGGTCCGCCATCCGGTCGGTCGTCGTCGAGCTGCGTGATCGCGCCGACCGTGCCGAAGGGGCCGGCCGGCAGATCATCGAGGCGGCGATCCAGATGGCTCAGGACCCGGTTCTTGCCGAGCAGGTCGACGAGCGCATCGAGGCGGGCGCCACGGCCGAGCGCGCGGTGTACGAGGCGTTCCGCTCGTTCCAGGAGCAACTGACCTCGCTCGGCGGCCTGATGGCCGAGCGGGCGGTCGACATCGGCGACGTGGCCCAGCGCATCATCGCGGTGCTGCGCGGCGTCCGGGCACCGGGCGTTCCGGAGTCCGATGCGCCGTTCATCCTGCTGGCCGACGACCTCGCGCCCGCCGACACGGCGCAGCTCGACCTGAACCTGGTGCTCGGCTTCATCACCCGCCGGGGCGGCCCGACCGGTCACACGGCGATCCTGGCGCGATCCCGGGGGATCCCGGCGATCGTGGGGGTCGGAGCGGATGCCGAGGTGGCCGAGCAGACGCGCGTGATCCTCGACGCGGCATCCGGAATCATCACCGTCGACCCGAGCGACGCCCAGGTCGCGCGGCTCGGCAACCGCGCCACTGCGAGCACCCCGCCGGTCGCGGGTCGCGTCGCGCCCGGTGCGCTCGCCGACGGGACCAGCATCCCGCTTCTGGCCAACCTGGGCTCGCCCCAGGAGTCGGCGGCCGCGGTCGCGTTGGGCGCCGAGGGGGTCGGCCTGTTCCGCACCGAGTTCCTGTTCCTCGGCGCGCAGACCCCGCCGGGCGTCGCCGAGCAGCAGAGGCAGTACGAGCAGGTGCTGTCGCAGTTCGCCGGCAAGAGGGTCGTCGTGCGCGTGCTCGATGCCGGTGCCGACAAACCTCTCGCCTTCCTGGGTGCCGGGCACGAAGACAATCCCGCCCTCGGCCTACGCGGGCTGCGTGCCCTGCGCGCCCGCCAGCAGGTCCTGGCCGACCAGCTGACCGCCCTCGCGAACGCCCAGGACGCGTCGGCGGCATCGGGCCATCCTGCCGAACTCTGGGTGATGGCGCCGATGGTGGCCGACGCCCCGGAGACGCGGTTCTTCGTCGACCTGGGCAGGCAGCTCGGCGTGAAGACGGTCGGCGTGATGGCCGAGCTGCCCTCGATCGCCCTGGTCGCCGACCAGGTTCTCGCGATCGCCGACTTCGTGAGCATCGGCACCAACGATCTGACGCAGTACGCGCTGGCGGCCGACCGATTGCTGGGCAGCGTCGCGGCCTATCAGGACCCGTGGCACCCCGCCGTGCTGCGCCTGGTCGGGCTGCTCGGGAATGCCGGCGCTGCGGCCGGCAAGCCGGTCGGCATCTGCGGCGAGGCCGCGGCCGACCCGCAGTTGGCCGTCGTGCTGGTCGGGCTCGGGGCTACCTCGCTGTCGATGGCGCCGGCAGCGCTCGCCGATGTGCGCGCCGAGTTGGCCGGCGTCACACTCGAGCGAGCCCGGGCCAAGGCGGCGGCGGCGCTGGCCGCCGAGTCGGCACAGGGTGCCCGGACCGCAGCCGCGACCGCCTGAGGAGGATTCGCTCCGAACTTTTCCGGCGCGGACGTAACCTTTTTCGATCGCGCGGCGATTACCGGAAGGAGCGCATCGGTCGGGGGACCGATGGCTCGCGACATCCGGGTCGGGTCCGGATCCCGCTGGGGGGCTTGCTCCCGTCGGCGTTCGCGACACCGCCTCGTGCACTTCCCCCGCACGGGCGGTGTCGCGGCGCTCGCGACGGCGGAGAAAATCCCTGCGTCGGGTGCGTAACCTCACGCGGTTCTCGCGCGATTACCCGATCGAGTGCACGCTACTAGAGGGGCACGGCGCTCGACTCAGTTCGGATCAGGAACCGAATCCGACGGGGGCCCGTCCCGCGAAACCGGCGGGACGACCCCTTCGGGCGCCATGGCCCCCGTTTCAGGTCGTCGCCAGAAGGGACGGGCCGTGCCACGCTGTGAGCCATGCTCCCCGACCCGAGCGCGCACAGCGGCACCGCGACGGATCGGTTCACCGCGGCCTATCGCGAGCTCTCGCCACGCGTTCTCGGGTACCTGCGCAGTCACGGCGTCGACGACCCGGAAGCCGCCACCAACGACGTCTTCCTGGGGCTGCATGCGGTCTTCGATTCGGTCGCAGGCGGTGGGGACGGGGTGCGCACCTTGACCTTCTCGATCGCCCATGCGCGCCTGGTCGACTTCCACCGGGCCCAGGCACGGCATCCGCGGCAGGTGCCATTCGAGGCCGACGACGACCCGCGCCACGCCGAATCGGCTGAGGAGTCCGCACTCGACCGGGTCGGCGGTGTCGCGATGAGTCTGTTGCAGCGACTCGGCGACGATCAACGGCAGGTGGTGAGCCTGCGCGTGATCGCCGGTCTCTCGCTGGAGGAGACCGCCCAGGTGATGGATCGCAGCGTCGGCTCCATCAAGCAACTTCAGCGCCGCGGGCTCGAGTCGCTCCGCGCGCTCCTGGCACGGGAGGCCATCGATGTCTGATCCGATCGACCTGCTGCTGACCGAGAGCGAGCTGGAGCACGACACCGGGCTCCGCGACCTGCTCGGTGAGATCCAGCACGAGGCGACGGCCGTGCGGCCGATGCCGTCTGCGGAGCTCTCGGCGCTGATGAACCCGCAGTCCGCAGCTGCTCGGCGCCCGCGGCGGCGGTCGTTCGCCGGGCGAAGCGCGATCATCACGGGTGTCGTCGTCATCGGCGCTCTCGGCCTGGGTGCCACAGCAGCGGCCGCGAGTCCCGAGGCGCGGTCGGCGATCGGGGCGGGAGTGGCGGCGATCGCACACCTGCTCCAGCCCGCGCTCGCCGCACCGGAGCCGGCTCCGACCCCGCGGCACCCGGCATCGGGCACCTCCGCTGCGTCGTCAGCCGGCGCGTCGGCCGGTCCATCGGCAGATCCGACCACGGATGCGACGGGTGACCCGTCGCCGTCGGCCCACGCGACAGCGGGAGCGGGCGATCACTCCGGTTCGTCCGGGAAGCCGGGCGACGCGAAGTCGGGCGACAGCCACGGCAACGGCACGGGCAATCAGAGCGGGCACGGCAACGGCACAGGCCAGGGCAACGGCGGCCCGGCACCGACCCCGTAGCGCCGCGCTAGTGTCGGAACGGGCGGCCGTCCGGCTGCCCGCCGACTCAGATCCACTCCCGCGGAGGCCCCGATGCAACGGTTCGAGGGTCGCGTCGCCCTGATCACAGGAGCGTCTCGAGGGATCGGCCTGGCCATCGCCGAGCGCATCGTGGCCGAGGGCGGCTCGGTCGTGATCACCGGGCGCAAGCAGGAGGCCCTGGATGCCGCGGTCGCCGCCCTGGGACCGAACGCCCTCGGTGCCGCGGGCCGTGCCGACGACGCCGATCACCGCGCGGCCACGCTCGCCCTGGTCGCCGAACGCTTCGGGCGCCTCGATCACCTGGTCAACAACGCCGGGATCAACCCGGCCTACGGACCACTCGCCCGGGTCGGTGTGGACGTGATGCGGAAGACCCTCGAGGTCAACGTGATCGCCGCGCTGGAGTGGGCGCGCGATGCGATCTCGAGCGGGCTGCTGGGCGACGGTGGCTCGATCGTGAACATCTCATCCATCTCGGGCGTCGCGGCGGCTCCCGGCATCGGCTTCTACGGCGTCAGCAAGGGCGCGCTGATCACGCTGACCCTGCAGCAGGCGGCCGAGTTCGCCCCGGGCATCCGGGTCAATGCGGTCGCCCCTGCCGTGATCAAGACGGACTTCGCCAAGGCGCTCTACGAGGGCCACGAATCCGAGGCGGCGGCCCAGTACCCGCTGAAGCGCCTCGGCGAGCCGGCCGACGTCGCCGGGCCGGTCGCCTTCCTGCTCTCGGACGACGCGGCCTGGATCACCGGTCAGACCCTCGTGATCGACGGCGGCGCGTCGGCGGGGTCGATCCTCTAGCCGTCATTCGTCGTGCGACGGGGCCTCGTCACCAGCAGGAACGTGAACCATCCCGCGGAGGCCAGGGCGAGGACCGCGAACACGACGACGGGGATCCAACTGGTTCCCCGCTGAATGGCGCTGACCGCGCTGGTGATCGCGAAGGCGGACATCACCGGGATCGCGGTGAGAACGGCCCATTGCGAGTCGTGCCGCAGCCTCGCTCTCATTGGGACGAACCCAGCTCGGCCTTGCCCAGCGACATCCGGTGCACCTCGTCGGGCCCGTCGGCGAGCCGGAGCGTGCGGGCCGCCACCCACATCTGCGCCAGCGGCGTATCGGCAGAGAGGCCGGCCGCGCCGAACAGCTGGATCGCGCGGTCGAGGATCCCCTCGACCGCGGAGGGCACCGCGATCTTGATCGCCTGGATCTCGGTCATCGCCGCCTTGTTGCCCACGGTGTCCATCAGCCAGGCCGTCTTGAGCACCAGCAGCCGCAGCGCCTCGAGCTGCACGCGGGCGTCGGCCGCCCATTCCCGCACCACGCCCTGCTCGGCCAGCGGTCGTCCGAACGCCACCCGCGACGCCGCGCGCGCGCGCACCAGCTCGAGGGCTCGCTCGGCCATCCCCAGCAGCCGCATGCAGTGATGGATGCGCCCCGGCCCGAGCCGGGCCTGCGCCATCGCGAAGCCGGCGCCCTCGGCCCCGAGCAGGTTCTCGGCGGGAACGCGCACCTGGTCGAACTCGATCTCAGCGTGCCCGCCATGCTCGCGATCGTCGTAGCCGAAGACGGTGAGCGGGCGCACCACGGTGACCCCGGGGGTGTTCCGCGGCACGAGGATCATGCTCTGCTGCCGATGGCGGTCGGCACCCGGGTCGGTCTTGCCCATCACGATGAAGAGGGCGGCATCCGGGTTCATGGCACCGGTCGACCACCACTTGCGGCCGGTGATGAGGTAGTCAGCCCCGTCTCGCTCGATGCGGGTCTCGATGTTGGTGGCATCCGATGACGCCACATCCGGCTCGGTCATGCAGAACGACGACCGGATGCGCGCGTCGAGCAGCGGCTCGAGCCACTCGCTCTGCTGGGCCTCGGTGCCGAACTCGGCGAGCAGCTCCATATTGCCGGTGTCGGGGGCCGCGCAATTCAGGGCGGCCGGGGCGAGGCGGATGCTGCGCCCGGTCAGCTCGGCCACCGGCGCGTACTGCAGAGTGGTCAGCCCCGCACCTCGCTCGCCGGGCAGGAACAGGTTCCACAACCCGCGCGCCCGCGCCGAGGCACGCAGCCGCCCCACTACGTCGGGCTCGCCCCACCGCTCCGGATGCGCCGCCAGCTCGGCGTCCAGCTCGGCCTCGGCCGGGTACACCTCGGTCTCGAGAAAGTCGGTGAGCACGGCGATCAGCTCGGTCGTGCGCTCGTCGGGGGCGAAGTCCATGGGCTCAGCCTGTCGCATCCAGTTGAGCCGCGCCCCAGCGCGCGAGCGGCACGACGAACGAGCCGACCTGTTCGAACCCGGCGCCCACGGTCTGGCCGCCGCTGAACCGCCGGTGGATGCCTTCGAGGATGACCGCCAGCTTGTAGGCGGCGAACGCCCGGTACCAGCCCAACGGCGGCACCGAGGTCCCGGTCACCACCGAGTAGGCATCGAGCAGTTCGCCGAACTCGGGATACCCGGCCGCGCGATCCACCGCGCTGCCGCCGATGCCGGCGCCGCCGGTGATCTCGGCGAAATCCCAGTACATGCTGAAGGTGCCCAGGTCGAGCAGCGAGTCGCCGATGGTGGCCATCTCCCAGTCGAGCACCGCGGCGATCCGCCGGCCGTCTGCCGCCTCCGGATGCACGATGGCGTTGTCGAGGCGGAAGTCGCCGTGCAGCAGCGAATCCCGGGTCGTCTCGGGCCGGGTCAGCCCGAGCCGCTCCTGGAGCGTGTCGAGTTCGACCAGCTCGCGGCTGCGCGACGCCTCGTACTGCGCGGCCCACCTGCGCAGCTGCCGCTCGACGAAGCCGGCGGGGCGCCCGAACTCGGCGAGCCCGACCGAGGCGGGATCGAGGCGGTGCAACTCGCCGAGGGTCCTGGCCAGTTCGAGCGAGGTCCGCCGCAGCGCCGCAGGGGAGTGACCGGCGTTGTCGGCGGGACGGGACAGGATCGGCCCGGCCACGAACTCCATCAGATAGAACGGTGTACCCACGCCGGCCTCCCCGGCGGCGTCGTCCACGCAGACCAACGCGGCCGGCACCGCCACCGCGCTGCCGGCCAGCGCCGAGATGATCGTGAACTCCCGCTGCATGTCGTGCGCGGTGCTCAGCACGTGGCCGAGCGGCGGGCGCCGCAGCACGAGCGGCCGCGCCGCGCCGTCGATGCGGTAGGTCAGGTTGCTCAGGCCCCCGGCCAGCCGGGTCGCGGTGAGTCCCTCCCCGACGTCCGATCCGGTCAGCTCGGGATGCGCGGCCGCGAGCCAGCGGCCGAAGGCGGCGACGTCGAGCCCGGGCGTCGTGCCTGGCGTCGCGCCGGGGCCCGCGCCCGAGCTGGCGACGCCGCTCATGCCGGCAGCAACAGGGCGATCGACTCGGCAACCACGGCCGGCCGATCGGAGCCTTCCACCTCGATGGTGATGCGCTGGGCGACCCGGTAGCCGAGCCCGCTCTCCTCAACGCCGGTCACCTCGATCACCGCGCGCAGGCGCGATCCGACCACGACGGGCTGGACGAACCGGACCCGGTCGAACCCGTAGTTCACGACCGCGCCGAGCCCGCCGATGTCGAGCAGCCCCTCGGTGAGCACCGGGATGAGCGCGAGAGTGAGGGAGCCGTGCGCCACCGGTGCGCCGAACGGCCCGGCCGCGGCGCGCTCCGGCTCGACGTGGATCCACTGGAAGTCGCCGGTGGCCCCCGCGAACGCGTCGATGCGGCCCTGATCCACGGTGAGCCAGTCGGCGCCGACCAGTTCCGTTCCGACCAGGTTGCTCAACTCGGCAGGACGCGCGACGGTCCAGCCCGTGGGGCGTGCGTTCATGCGGGGTCCCATCCTCCTCGACGAGGATCACCACGCTACCCGCCGCACGCGGCGAAGTCCCGCGGGCCGCGGGGCGCCTCGCGCGCCGACCCCCGAACGGGGGGTGAGGTAGCCTCGGAAAGGCGCGTCATAGTGAATCAACAGGGTTGTCTCTCTCCATGAGGACGTCGAACCGTGGACTCAGCCACGGAACTGCTTTCTCGCCATTGGGGACATGAGAGGCCCGGAAATGGATCAGGGGGATGAGCAGCCAGGATTCGAAGCTCACCACTTCGGACACAGAGTTGATCGAAAGCGCTCGATCGGGGGATACGAGCGCCTTCGCCGAGTTGTGGCGACGCCACTACCGCTCTGCTGCTCGCGTCGCCCGCCAGTTCACGTCGTCGATCGATGCCGATGACCTCGTCAGCGAGGCGTACGCACGGATCTTCCAGCGTGTTCTGGCGGGCGGCGGACCCACCGGCGCCTTCCGCCCGTACCTGTACACGACCATCCGCAATCTGGCGAGCAGCTGGGGAGCGGCATCGCACGACGTCCAGGTCGATGTGATCGAGGAATTCGAAGACGAGCGCATCCCCGACGATCCCGGATCGTGGGCCCTCGATCGCACTCTGACGGCCAAGGCGTTCCGCTCCCTTCCGGACCGTTGGCAGACCGTTCTCTGGTACACCGAGGTCGAGGGGATGGACCCGCACGAGGTCGCCCCGCTGATGGGCCTCACCGCCAACGGCGTCGCCGCGCTGTCGTACCGCGCCCGCGAGGGGCTCCGCACCGCCTGGTTGCAGGCCCACATCTCGAACGCCGGGACCTCCGCCGAGTGCCAGTGGACGATGGCGCGCCTCGGCGACCGTGCGCGCAATGGCCTGACCGCGCGCGAGAAGGACCGCGTCGAGCTCCATCTGCTCGACTGCACCAAGTGCGCCGTGATCTCGGAAGAGGTGGAAGAGGTCGGTTCCCATCTCGCGCTGGTCATGGTGCCGTTGCTGCTCGGCGGAGTCGCCGGCGGCGCACTGCTCGCCTCACTCGCGCACCCGGCATCCGCCATGGCGGCCGACGTCATCCCGGCCCTGCCGGCCGCGGTGCATGCCGCGGCCACCGGGGGCGTCCTGGCGGCCCCGGTGCTGGGCGGGCTCGCGCTCGGCTCGTCGACCGGCGCGGGTGCCCTCGTCGGCAGCCTGGCGATCATCGCCGTGCTCGGAGGCGGGATCGCGCTCGGGGTCTCGGCACCCGGCTCCCCGCTCGCGGCGACCGCGCCCACTCACGCCGCCTCGGCATCCGGAGCGTCGGACGATGCGGCCGCCAACCCGAGCGCGGCGCCGGGATCGGCGCCCACCGATCCGGCGAACACCTCGGCCCTCGGCGGCGTGGGCGGCGTGACGAACGCCGTCGGCGGCGCGGTCGGCGACACGGTGGACGGAGTCGGCGACACGGTGAACGGAGTGCTCGGCGGGGTCACCCGCATCGTCAACGGGGTGACCGCACCGATTCTCGCCCCGATCACCGGCGGCGCCCCCGCGGTCACCACCACCGTCGACCTGCACCTTGCCGGCACCGGGACGCCGGGCGGGACCGTCACGGCATCCGTCGCGGGTGCCGTGTACACCACCGTCGTCGCCGCCAATGGCAGTTGGGCGATCAATATCAACGCGCTGCCGCAGAGCACGACCGGTGCCGATGCGACCATCACGCAGAAGACCACCGGCCTGGTCGGCGGACTGCTCGGGGCCCTGATCCCGCTCCAGGTGACGGTGAACTCCCTCGGGCTGCACCTCAGCCTGCTGGGCTGAGACGATCCTGCGAAAATCCTCGACTTCGTCGCGTCATAGTTGAGCGGTTCCGCTGTCTCTTCGTGTGAAGACAACTTCACACAGGCTCCGCTCTCCGACGTCCCAGCGAGAGCGGACACGGTCGGTGCCCGTGGAGATCCCAGCCGAAGCGGGCACCGGCCCAACATGCGTTTCGCATCCGTCTTTGCGCTCCGGATGCGAGAAACACGAAGGCCGCCCGACTCCACGAGTCGTTGGCGGCCTTCGGTTTGTTAGTGACGACCGACGCCCGAGACGGGCATCGGCGCTGGCCCGGGCGTGAACGGCCCTGCAGCGAAGGCCAGAAATGGCCTTCGCTCTAAGCTCCAGCGCGGAGATCCTGCACCGGCAGGTCGGGAGAACCGCGCAGGATCGCCTGCTTGACCTCCGAGATCGCCTTGGTGACCTCGATGCCACGAGGGCAGGCCTCCGAGCAGTTGAAGGTGGTGCGGCAGCGCCACACCCCCTCCTTGTCATTGAGGATGTCGAGGCGCACCTGGCTGCCCTCGTCGCGGCTGTCGAAGATGAAGCGGTGCGCGTTCACGATCGCGGCAGGGCCGAAGTACTGGCCGTCCGTCCAGAACACCGGGCAGCTCGAGGTGCACGCCGCGCACAGGATGCACTTGGTGGTGTCGTCGAAGACCGCGCGCTGGGCCACCGACTGGATGCGCTCCTTCTCGGGCTTGTCGCTGGCGATCAGGAACGGCTGGATGGCCCGGTACGACTCGAAGAACGGCTCCATATCGACGATCAGGTCCTTCTCGAGCGGTAGCCCCTTGATCGCCTCGACGTAGATCGGCTGGCTGATGTCGAGATCCTTGATCAGCGTCTTGCAGGCCAGCCGGTTGCGGCCGTTGATGCGCATGGCGTCGGAGCCGCAGATGCCGTGCGCGCAGCTGCGGCGGAAGGTGAGCGAGCCGTCCTGCTCCCACTTGATCTTGTGCAGCGCGTCGAGCACCCGGTCGGTCGGGTACAGCTGCACATCGAAGTCCTGCCAGTGCGGCTCGGCATCCACCTCGGGGTCGAACCGCCGGATGATCAGCGTGACCGTGAAGGCCTGGATCGGGGCCTCGACGGTGGGTTCTGCGACGGCGACATCCGACATGTCAGTACTTCCGTTCCATCGGTTGGTAGTTCGTCACCACGACCGGCTTCCAGTCGAGCGAGATGTGGTCTGCCGCGTCCGCCGAATGCGGATCACCGGTCAGGTAGGCCATCGTGTGCTTCATGTACGCGGCATCGTCGCGGGTCGGGAAGTCGTCGCGCTGGTGGCCGCCACGGCTCTCTTTGCGGTTGCGCGCCGAGAACACCACGACCTCGGCCAGGTCGAGCAGGAACCCCAGCTCGATCGCCTCGAGCAGGTCGGTGTTGAACCGGCGCCCCTTGTCCTGGATCGACACGTTCTTGTAGCGGCCGCGCAATTCGTGGATGGTCTGGGTCACCTTGGCGAGCGACTCGTCGGTGCGGAACACCTGGGCGTTCTTGTCCATCTCGTCCTGCAGTTCCTTGCGCAGCGCGGCGATCCGCTCCGTCCCGTTGGAGGTGCGCAGCTCCTCGACCAGCCCGGTCACGAAGCCCGCCGGGTCCTTCGGCAGCGGCACCCAGTCGGCGGTCTTGGCGTACTCCACCGCGTTGTTGCCCGCGCGCTTGCCGAACACGTTGATGTCGAGCAGCGAGTTGGTGCCGAGCCGGTTGCTGCCGTGAACTGAGACGCAGGCGCACTCGCCCGCGGCATACAGGCCGGGCACGACCGTGTCGTTGTCGCTGAGCACCTCGGCCTTGACGTTGGTCGGGATGCCGCCCATCGCGTAGTGCGCGGTCGGCATCACCGGCACCGGCGTGGTCACCGGGTCGATGCCCAGATAGGTGCGCGCGAACTCGGTGATGTCGGGCAGCTTGGTCTCGAGCACCTCGGCGCCGAGGTGGGTGCAGTCCAGCAGCACGTAGTCCTTGTGCGGACCGGCGCCGCGGCCTTCCGCCACCTCGAGCACCATGCAGCGCGAGACGATGTCGCGCGGGGCGAGGTCTTTGATGGTCGGGGCATAGCGTTCCATGAAGCGCTCCCCGCTGGCGTTGCGCAGGATCGCGCCCTCGCCGCGCGCACCCTCGGTGAGCAGGATGCCGAGCCCGGCCAGTCCGGTCGGGTGGAACTGGAAGAACTCCATGTCTTCGAGCGGCAGGCCCTTGCGCCAGATGATCCCGACGCCGTCGCCGGTCAGGGTGTGCGCGTTCGAGGTGGTCTTGTAGATCTTGCCGAACCCGCCCGTGGCGAACACGATCGCCTTGGCCTGGAAGACGTGGATGTCGCCGGTCGCCAGCTCGTAGGCGACCACGGCCGATGGGCGGTCCTTGCCCTTGACCTTCGTCATGACGACATCGAGCGCGTAGTACTCGTTGAAGAAGTTGACGCCGAGCTTGACGCAGTTCTGGAACAGCGTCTGCAGGATCATGTGGCCGGTGCGGTCGGCCGCGTAGCAGGCACGGCGCACGGGGGCCTTGCCGTGGTCCCGGGTGTGGCCGCCGAAACGGCGCTGGTCGATCTTGCCCTCCGGCGTGCGGTTGAATGGCAGGCCCATGTTCTCGAGGTCGAGCACGGCGTCGATGGCCTCTTTCGCGAGGATCTCGGCGGCATCCTGATCCACCAGGTAGTCACCGCCCTTGACGGTGTCGAAGGTGTGCCACTCCCAGTTGTCCTCCTCGACATTGGCGAGTGCGGCGGCCATGCCGCCCTGCGCGGCGCCGGTGTGGGAGCGGGTGGGGTAGAGCTTGGTGATGACCGCGGTGTTGGCCTTCGGGCCGGCCTCGATGGCGGCACGCATGCCGGCGCCCCCGGCTCCGACGATGACCACGTCGAAGCGGTGGTAGTGCACGCCGTCGATCACAGCCCCATCTTCGAAGTCGTCGACGAGCTGGGATGTTGAGGAGTCGGTCACGCGTTCAGGCTCACTTCGAGACGGCCGAGCAGAAGTCGGGCACGAGATTGGCAGGCGCCCCGGCGGGGCAGGGGTCGAAGGTGGTCAGCACCAGGGTGCCGAGCGCGATGAGCGCGACGACGGCACCGGCCACGAGCACCAGGAACACCACGCGCAGTCTGCCGCGCGCGTAGTCGTTGATGATCGTGCGCATGCCGTTGCCGCCATGGATCAGCGCGAGCCAGAGCAGCAGCACGTCCCAGACCTGCCAGAACGGGCTCGCCCACTTGCCCGCCACGAACGCGAAGTCGATGGCGCGCACACCCTGGCCCAGGAACAGGTTCACGAACAGGTGGCCGAAGATCAGCACGACGAGCACCACGCCGGACAGGCGCATGTAGAGCCAGCCCCATTTCTCCCAGTTGACCCGGCGCCGCTTGGCGACGGCGGGCGGGGTGTGCGGGCTGCGGGGTGCGTCGATCGTGGTCATGACATCTCCGCGATGATGTTGGCGAGCTGGCGCGGCGCGAAGCCGGCGAGCAGCACGATCCAGAGCACGATCACGACCCAGAACATCAGGCGCTGGTGTCGGGTGCCCCATGCCCAGAAGTCGATCAGGATGATCCGCAGCCCGTTGAGCGCGTGGAACCCGATCGCGGCCACCAGCGCGAGTTCGCCGAGCCCGAGGATCGGGGTCTTGTACTCGTTGATGACCGAGTTGTACGCCTCCGGGCTGATGCGCACCAGCGAGGTGTCGAGCACGTGCACGAGGAGGAAGAAGAAGATCGCGACCCCGGTGATGCGGTGCAGCACCCACGACCACATGCCCTCGCGACCGCGGTAGAGAGTGCCCGCCAGACGGCGGGGTGCGCGGATCTTGGTGGCGGCGGCTGCTCCGGATTCGGCGGCCTGGCTCGACACGGTGATTCCTCCTTGTGCCACGTTGCGGTCGACGGGTGGCACGCCGTTCGCTCCTCAATCGGACCCTTCGAGTCTAGGCCTGGGTCCGGCTCGGTGCTGCCAAGCCAGGGGCCCGCGCTCTCTCGGTGTCGAGAGAGTTCCCGGGCGGGTTACTAGGGTGAGGACATGGCGAAGCGCGCAGTCGGGCTCGACCGGTTCTACAGCATCATTCCCGCGGGCGGAATCGGGTCGAGGCTGTGGCCGCTCTCGCGGGCCGACGCCCCCAAGTTCCTGCACGATCTGACCGGATCCGGCAGCTCGCTGCTGCGCGCGACCTGGGATCGGCTCGCTCCGATCTCGGGCCCCGATCGGGTGATGGTGGTCACCGGCCGGGCGCATCGCGCCGCGGTGGAGGCGCAGATCCCCGAACTGAGCGACGCCAACATCGTGCTCGAGAGCGAGCCCAGGGATTCGACAGCCGCGATCGGGCTGGCGGCCGCCATCCTGCACCGCCGCGAGCCGGATGTCATCGTCGGCTCGTTCGCCGCCGACCACGTGATCACCGATGTGCGCGCCTTCCGGCGCGCGGTCGAGCAGGCCATCGCCGCGGCCGACGCGGGCTGGATCGCCGCGATCGGCATCGCGCCGACCGAACCGGCCATCGGCTTCGGCTACATCGAGTGCGGCGGTCCGCTCGACATCGACGGCGCACCCGACGCGCTGGCCGTCGATCATTTCGTCGAGAAGCCGGATCTCGCGACGGCGAAGAAGTATCTCGCCGACGAGAAGCATCTGTGGAACGCGAGCATGTTCTTCGCACGGGCCGACGTGCTGCTGGCCAGGATCGGTGAGTCGGACCCCGAGCTGCTCGCCGGTCTCGAGCAGCTCGCCGAGGCGTGGGACGACCCGGTGACGCGCGGGCCCGCGGTCGACCGGATCTGGCCGGGACTCCGCAAGATCGCGATCGACTACACGGTCGCCGAGCCGGCCGCGGCCGGCGGTCGCCTCGCGGTGATCCCGGGGACCTTCGACTGGGATGACGTCGGCGACTTCGCGTCGATCGCCAAACTGCACTCCGGCGGGCGCAGCTCCGACCTCGCGATCCTGGGAGAGAACGCGCGCGTGCTCGCCGATGCCTCGAGCGGAATCGTGGTCAGCCAGACCAGCAGGATCATCTCGCTGATCGGCGTGCGCGACATCGTGGTGGTCGACACCCCCGACGCGCTCCTGGTCACCACGAGCCAGAATGCACAGCGCGTCAAGAGCGTGGTCGACGCACTCAAATTGAGCGGTCGATCCGAGGTGCTCTGATCATTTCCGATTCATTACGGCGCCGTCGCGGCTTTGTAACTCTTGGGCCGCATCCCTCAGAGCGGACTCGGAACCGGTCGTCATACTGAGTAACGTGGAGCCAATTCGCCCGGCAACGTGCCCGGCGTGATCTTGGAGGACACAGTGACATTGACTTCGCGTAAGACCGCGTTGGCCGGTCTCGCAGCCCTCGGCGTGAGCGCACTCGTGCTCGCCGGGTGTTCTGCAGCCCCGACCGGTGGCAGCACCAAGACGGCAGCTTCGAACTTCCTGCCGTGCATGGTCTCCGACTCGGGCGGCTTCGACGACCACTCGTTCAACGAGATCGGCCTTCAGGGCCTGCAGGCCGCTGCCAAAGACCTGGGCGTGAAAGAGAAGCACGTCGAGTCGAACACCAACGACGACTACGCCCCCAACATCGAGAGCCTGCTCGGCCAGGGCTGCAACCTGATCGTCACGGTCGGCTTCCTGCTGTCGTCGGCGACGGATGACGCGGCCAAGGCCAACCCGGACGTCAAGTTCGCGATCGTCGACGACGGCCTCGACAACGAGGGTGCCACCGGCACGGATGGCAAGCCCACCGGTGACGGCAAAGTCGACGTGGCCAACGGCAAGCCGATCCTGTTCGACACCGCTCAGGCGGCCTTCCTCGCCGGCTACGCGGCCGCGAGCTACTCGAAGACCGGCGTGGTCGGTACCTTCGGCGGCATTCAGATCCCGCCGGTGACGATCTTCATGGACGGCTTCGCCGAGGGCGTCGCGTACTACAACACGGCCAAGAGCAAGGATGTCAAGGTCGTCGGCTGGGATGTCGCCAGCCAGACCGGCGTCTTCACCGGCGGCTTCGCGGCCGGCGTCGAGGCCAAGACCGCTGCTCAGGGCCTGCTCGACCAGAAGGCGGACGTCATCATGCCCGTCGGCGGACCGATCTACCAGAGCGCCGCCGAGGCCATCAAGGACCAGAACACCGGTTCGGTCATGATCGGTGTCGACGCTGACGTGTTCAACACCGACCCGAAGGTTCAGGACATCCTGCTCACCTCGGTCATGAAGGGTGTCGACAAGGGCGTCAAGGCGGTCGTTGAAGACGCCGCGGGCGGCGACTTCAACAACACGCCGTTCATCGGCACGCTGAAGAACGGAGGCGTGGGCCTGGCCCCGTTCCACAACTACGCGAGCAAGGTCGACCCGGGCCTCCAGAAGGAGATCGACGACATCAAGGCGAAGATCATCTCGGGTGACATCAAGGTCACCTCGAAGGCGACGCCGAAGTAGTTCAGCTCGTAGGAATCTGGCGGGGAGGTCGGTGCGTCCGGCCTCCCCGCCACCTTTCCGCTCGGCATAGATTGGCACCATGAAGCTCCAACTCCGCGGGATCACCAAGCGGTTCGGCGCACTGACTGCGAACGACCACATCGACCTCACGGTCGAACCCGGTGAGATCCACGCCCTGCTCGGCGAGAACGGCGCGGGCAAGTCCACCCTGATGAACGTGCTCTACGGGCTCTACCAGGCCGATGAGGGTCAGATCCTGCTCGACGACGACGTCCAGCACTTCTCGGGCCCGGGCGACGCGATGAGCGCGGGAATCGGCATGGTGCACCAGCACTTCATGCTCATCCCGGTCTTCACGGTCGCCGAGAACGTCATCCTCGGTCACGAGCCGACCAAGGCGGGCGGCCGCCTCGACCTCGCCGCCGCTCGCGCGAAGGTGCGCGAGATCTCGGCCCGGTTCGGCTTCGATGTCGACCCCGACGCCGTCGTCGAGAACCTCCCGGTCGGCGTGCAGCAGCGCGTCGAGATCATCAAGGCGCTGTCGCGCGATGCCAAGGTGCTGGTCTTCGACGAGCCGACCGCGGTGCTCACCCCGCAGGAGACCGACGAGCTGATGGTCATCATGCGCCAGCTCAAAGCGGCGGGGACCTCGATCGTCTTCATCACCCACAAGCTGCGGGAGGTCCGCGAGGTCGCGGACCGGATCACCGTCATCCGGCTCGGCAAGGTGGTCGGCGAGGCGTCTCCCACCGCCAGCAACGAGGAGCTCGCCTCGATGATGGTCGGCCGAGCGGTCGACCTGATGATCGAGAAGGGCCCCGAGAAGCCGGGCGCCGAATCGCTGGTGGTCACCGATCTCTCGGTGATCGACCACAGCGACGCCTACGTCGTCTCGCACGTCAGCTTCTCGGTGCGCGCCGGCGAAGTGCTCGTGGTGGCCGGCGTGCAGGGCAACGGGCAGACCGAGCTCACCGAGGCCATCATGGGCCTGCAGCCCCGCGTCGAGGGCAGGATCGTGCTCAACGGCCAGGAGCTGACCGGGCGCAGCACCGCCGGAGTGCTGGATGCCGGGGTCGGCTTCGTCCCCGAGGACCGCAATGAAGACGGCCTGATCTCCGAGTTCACGATCGCCGAGAATCTGATGCTCGACCGGTCGACCACCCCGCCGTTCGTGCGGGCCGGTGCGCTTCAGCTGGGCGTGCTCGAGGAGTTCGCGCAGAAGAAGCTGTCCGAGTTCGACATCCGGGCCCAGGGGATCGGCTCGCTGGTCGGGCAGCTCTCCGGGGGCAACCAGCAGAAGGTGGTGCTCGCGCGCGAGCTGAGCCGCGATCTCAAGCTGCTCGTGGCGGCCCAGCCGACCCGCGGGCTCGATGTGGGATCCATCGAGTTCGTGCACAAGCGGATCATCGAGGCGCGCGATTCCGGCATCCCGGTCGTCGTGGTGTCGACCGAGCTGGACGAGGTGGTGGCTCTCGCCGACCGGATCGCCGTGATGTTCCGCGGCGGCATCGTCGGCATCGTGCCCGGCGACACGTCGCGAGAGACGCTCGGTCTGATGATGGCCGGCGAGGTCCCGGCCGAGGTGGCCGCATGAGCGCGCAGCTGCCGTCGAGCACCCCGACCGACCTTCCCACCGAGCCGGGGCAGGCTCCCAACGTCAAGCCGGACGCCGAGGCACCGACGGCCAACCGCATCCTGCGCGAGATCTTCTCGGGCAGCGCGGTGGTCACGGTGCTCGCGGTCGTCCTGGCCCTGCTGATCGCCGGGGTGCTGATCGCCGCGACCGACAGCGGGGTGCAGACCGCGTTCGGGTACTTCTTCGCCCGACCGGGAGACAGCTTCCAGGCCATCGCGAACGCGGTCGGCGGCGCGTACTCCTCGCTGTTCCAGGGCTCGATCTACAACTTCCTGCGGCCCGGCTTCGTCAACGGCATCAAGCCGCTGACCGAGACGCTGACCTTCGCGACCCCGCTGATCGTGGCCGGACTCGGGGTGGCCCTGGCGTTCCGCGTCGGCATGTTCAACATCGGCGGGCGCGGCCAGATCCTGATCGCGGCGGCGGTGGCGGGCTGGATCAGCTGGTCGTTCCCGATGCCGTTCTTCGTCCACGCGCTGGTGGCCACGATCGGTGCGATCGTGGGCGGCGCGCTCTGGGGCGGCCTGGCCGGCCTGCTGAAGGCGCGGACCGGGGCGCACGAGGTGATCGTGACGATCATGCTCAACTATGTCGCGTTCTACCTGATCTCGTTCATGCTGCGCACTCCGGGCCTGCTCCAGTCCGCGGGATCGAACAACCCCAAGTCGCCCGCGGCGCTGCCGACGGCCGTCTATCCGAAGCTCAGCGACCTGGTCACCCTCCTCGGGGGCGGGCCGACGACGTTCCGGGTGAACGTCGGATTCCTGATCGCGATCCTGGCCACGATCTTCGTCTGGTACCTGGTCAACCGATCGAGCATGGGCTTCCAGTTCCGTGCGGTCGGTGAGAACCCGAGCGCCGCCCGGGTCGCCGGGATCAACGTGAAGATGGTCTACATCCTGGCGATGGTGGTCTCGGGCGGCCTGGTCGGCCTCGCCGGAGCGGATCAGGTGCTCGGCAACACGCCATCCGGCTTCAGCTCGGGCGTGGATGCCGGCATCGGCTTCGACGCGATCACCGTCGCCCTGCTC
>Ga0207695_10003334_pt1 | contig 22750 bp, 13 predicted proteins | sample KBSC54metaG_FD_184354 | JGI IMG/M metagenome (GOLD analysis project Ga0207695, IMG submission 184354) | Corn rhizosphere microbial communities from Kellogg Biological Station, Michigan, USA - KBS C5-4 metaG (SPAdes) (version 2) | ecosystem: Host-associated > Plants > Roots > Rhizosphere > Soil...
CCGCGCGGCTCGCCGTAGGGAGAGCCGACCTCCTCGCTGAGGATCGCGGCGCGCCAGGCGCTGGCCTCCTGGCCCCCGTACTCGCGCGGCCAGCTCTGGGTCAGGTAGCCGCGGTCGGCCATCTTGCGGCAGAAGGCGATCGAGGCGGCCTTGTACTCGGCGGTGGAGAGGCCGACGTAGCCGCGCCAGTCGCGCCCCAGGGCGTCGTGTAGGAAGCCGCGCAACTCCGCGCGGTAGGCCTCGTCGTCGCGGGTCCAGTCGAAATCCATGGCCGCCACGCGCGCCTGCCCGTCGCCGGTCGGCGCCCGTCCTCCCTTGTGATCTGCGAAGTCCGCTCCTAGCCTATTGAGGCTCATATTTGCGGGCAAGCGCGCGGCGCCTCGGGATTTATGTGAAGGGCGTGCGGCGCGCCCCATTTGAATTCAATCCAGACGTCCGGCGTCCGGCCGGCAGGGCGGAAACAGCATGAAGATCTCCACCGGCCTCGGCGGCACCAATCGCGCCTCGGAATCCGAAAACGGCCTGCTGCGCGAGATCGACTACATCGTCGAGGCGCAGAAGCTGGGACTCGACATGATCTGGGCGGCCGAGGCCTGGTCCGCCGACGGGATTTCGCCTCTGGCCTACCTCGCCGCCCGCACCAGCGGGCTCACCCTTGGCACCTCGATCCTGCAGCTCAGCGCCCGCACGCCGGTGGTCACGGCCATGACCGCCATGACCATGGCGACCCTGACGGGGAACCGCTTCATCCTGGGTCTCGGGGTCAGCGGGCCGCAGGTGGTGGAGGGGCTGCATTCCCAGACCTTCGACCATCCCGCCGGGCGGATGCGCGAGTACATCGAGATCGTCCGCCTCGCCTTCAGCGGCCGGAAGCTGGAGTACCCGGGACGGTTCTACCAGCTGCCGATCCCGGGCGGGGAGGGCAAGGCGATCCGGCTGGGCCAGGTGCCCAACCCGTCGATCCCGATCCACCTGGCGGCGCTGGGCCCGAAGATGCTGGAGCTGACGGGCGAACTCGGCGACGGCTGGCTCGCCAACTCCTTCACGCCGGAGACGGCGGATTTCTACCTCAGGCAGCTGAGCGCCGGGCGGACCAAGGCCGGCAAAACCATGGAAGGTTTCGACATCAAGGTGCAGCTGGCCTGCGGCGTCGCCGACGACCCCCAGCCGCTGATCGACGCGCACAAGACCCGGCTCGCATTCACGCTCGGCGGGATGGGTTCGGCCAAGACCAACTTCTACAACGCCGCCTACCGTCGGATCGGCTACGAGGCCGCCGCCGCGGAGGTGCAGAGCCTGTTCGTCTCGGGCGCCCGTGACGAGGCGGCCCGGCGCGTCCCCGACGAGATGGTGCTGCGCACGACGCTGATCGGCACGGAGGCCATGGTCCGCGACCGTGTCCGCAAGTACCGCGACGCCGGCGTCACCATCCTGCATCTGCTGCCGCTGGGCGACAGCCACGCCAGAAGGCTGGAAACCATGGCCCGGACCATCAAGCTGATCCGGGAGGAGACGGCGGCGGTCGCCTGAAGCAGGCCTGGGAGAATGCGATGAAGGACCTGATCCGGGTACTGACGATCAGCGCGCTGCTGGCGGCGGGTGGCTCGGCGCTCGCGGAGCCCGCGCCTCGCACGCCCAACGACTGCGGTGTCCCCGGTCACGCCTGCAATCCGCCGCCAGAGCCCCTGGCCTTCCCGACGAGCTTCTTCGGGGCGAAGCTGGCCGTGACCGACTTCAAGCGCGCCACAGACTTCTACGTCGGCCTGCTCGGGCTGCAGGAAGGCCCGCGCTACAACGACCATGAGCAGGGCCTGCTGTTCGACGGCGGTGGCCCGCTGATCGTGCTGTGGCTCGATACCTGCGGGACGGCCGCGTCCGCGCCGCGTCCGCCCACATCGCCCGGCAAAGTCGCAGCGATGCTGGCCAGCTGCGATCGACGCTTCCGGGCGGGGGCCGGCTGGGTGGTGGTCCGGGTCAGCGACGTGCGCCGGACCGCCGCCGCCCTCACCGCCGCCGGTTATGACGCCCCCACGCACGAGTACGCGGCGCCTGGACGCCCACACGCCACGCTGGCGCTGACCCAGGACCCGGACGGCAACATCGTCGAGATCACCGGACGTTAGCCGTCGCGGCCGCTTACCGCGGGATCACCGGCAGGATGATCCGGCTGGGGTGGCGGGCGTCGTGGAACACGGTCTGGCGGGCGACGCGCAGGTCCCCGTCGCGGTCCGTGCCGATCGGGGCGCCGGTGTTGGGGTTGGGCTCCCATTCAGGAAAGCCGCTGGAGCTGATGTGCAGCCGCAGCCGATGCCCGGCCGCGACCAGCAGGCTGGTGGCGACGAGGTCGATCCGGAAGCAGTAGGCGGCGCCCGGCGTCAGGGGCGTGGGCAGGCCGATATGGCGGGCGCGCGCCAGCCCCTCGCAGATGTTGCGGGCGCGGCCATCGGGGTGGACGTCGAGCAGCACGGCGGTGAAGTCGGTGTCGGGGGCGTCGGTGGCGGCCCAGAGTTCCACCTTCACCGGGCCGGTGATCTCCATCGGTTCGGCCAGCGGCTCGGACGTGTAGACCAGGACGTCGGCCCGCTCGCCGATGTCGCGATGGTCGAACGGCCCCGCCACCTCGCCGGCCCCGATCACCCGGCCGCCGCGCGACGGGCAGGGGTCGCGGGGATCGTAGTCGAACCGGTCCGGCGCCTCGCCGTCGCCAGGCGCCGCCGGGCTCAGCCCGCCTTCGGCGCGCAGATGCCACGGCGTATAGGCGGTGCGGGCCAGGGGCCATTCCTGCTCGTCACGCCAGACGTTCTCGCCCATCACGAACAGGCGCACCGGCGGCAGCTCGGGCGCGGGTCCGCCCTGAAGGTGGTGCCGGAACCAATCGAGCCGGATGCGCATGGAATCGATCGTGGCGTGCGCGCCGAAGTCCACCTCGCCCACCACCCCCGACTGCGGCGTCCAGTGCGACCAGGGCCCGACGATCAGCCGCTGGCCCTCGCGGGCCCGCGCCGTCGGGGCCTGGCGGCGCATGCCGACATAGTTCTCCAGCACGCCCTGCAGGTGGATGTCGTACCAGCCGCCGATGTGGATCGCAGGCAGGTCCAGCACATTGTAGTGCGAGGAGGGGTTCAGCCTGCGCCAGTTGGCGTCTGACCTCGCCTCGTGCTCGAAAATCTCGTTCAGCCAGGTGGCCCGGCCGTAGAACAGCGGATTGTCCTTGATCGGACGGGTCCGGTAGACGACGTCGAGCACGTCCTTGGCCTGCAGCCGCGCGGCGTGGGTGGCCTTTGGGTCGCGGGCCACCACCCCATCGCGCATGGCCAGGTTGGCGTCGCGGATGCGCTTCAGGATCGGGTCGTGGATGCCCCAGGCCTCGGCCATGGCGGCGACCACATTGGCGGTCCAGCTGACCCGGGTGGAGATGCGGAAGCCGCCGTCGGAGTCGAACGAGGCGCACCAGTAGTCGGCCGCGCAGCACTCCGGCAGGAACACCTCCAGGTGCGGCGGGCGGGTGACCGCGGCCAGCCACTGGGTGTAGCCCATGTAGGACGAACCAAACATGCCGACCCGGCCGTTGCACCAGGGCTGGGCGGCGGCCCACTCCACCGTGTCGTAGCCGTCGTCGACGTCGGCGTGGACGTAGGACCACTCCCCATCAGAGTCGAACCGGCCACGGCAATCCTGGAAGATCACCGCGAAGCCCGCCGCCGCCAGTAGGTCGGGCGGCGCGGCGGTGCTGGACAGGACGCGGCCGTAGGGCGTGCGCGTGATCAGGGCCGGAGCGCGCGGCGCGTCATCCGGCAGCCAGATGTCCGCCGCCAGCTCGACGCCGTCGCGCATGGGAACGCGCACGTTGCGCTCGACATGGAACGTGCCGGCCAAGCTCGGCCTCCCGCTGTTTGGGCCAACTGAACCGGATGCGGCGGGTGGCGCAAGGCCGCTCCCGCTTCAGCGGACCGCGCGCGCCCCGTCCTGGGGTCCGGCCGATAGCCTGGCGTCCGCGGGCCGGGACTGCTTGGCGATCATCGCCGCGAGATCGCGCAGGCGGAAGGGCTTCGAGAGGCGCGGGAGGCTGAGCGCCTGGCCCTCTTGCGCCGGGATCTCGGCGTAGCCGCTGGCGAGCACGATCGAGAGGCCCGGATGGCGTTGCTGGATGATCCGGGCCAGCTCCAGGCCGGTCATGCCGGGCATGGCGTGGTCGGTGATCACCAGGCCGATCCCGTCGGTGGTGGCCAGGATGTTGAGGGCCTCGGCGCCCGAGTTGGTCTCGATCACCTCGTGCCCCAGATCCTCGAGCATGGCCGCGGTGCCCATGCTGACGAGCGGGTCGTCGTCCACCAGCAGGATGGTGGCCCGGGCGCTGGGGTCCGGCGCCTCGACGGCGACCATGGGCGCGGCCTCGGCGGCAGGCTCGGTGCGCGGCAGGATCAGGTCCACCTGGCAGCCAGAGCCGGGGCTGGAGCGGATGCTGAGCGCGCCCCCGGACTGGGCGGCCAGGCCGTGCACCATGGAAAGGCCGAGGCCGGTGCCCTTGCCCGTGCCCTTGGTGGTGAAGAAGGGCTCGGTGGCGTGGGTCAGCGTGGCCTCGTCCATGCCATGGCCGGTGTCCGAGACGCTGATGCGCACATAGTCGCCGGGGGCGAGACCCAGCCGGCAATCGTCGCCCACCTGCTCGAACTGGGCCGAGATGGTGAGCGTGCCGCCCTCGGCCATCGCGTCGCGGGCGTTGAGCGCCAGGTTCATCAGCGCCAGCTCCAGCTGGTTGGCGTCGGCAAGCACCGGCGGCAGGTGGTCCGGCACGTCCTGGACGATGCGGATCGACGGGCCGAGCGAACGGCTCATCAGGTCGCGCATGCCGGCGGCCAACTCTGGGAGGGCCACCGGTTCGGGCCGCAGCTCCTGGCGCCTGGCGAACGCCAGCAGGCGCTGGGTCAGCGCCGCCCCGCGTTCGGCGCCCTTGACGGCGTTGTCCAGCAGGCGCTGCAGCCCCTCGTCATCGGGCAGGCGCTTCTTCAGCAGCTCCAGGCTGCCGAGCATGGCCATCAACAGGTTGTTGAAGTCGTGGGCGACGCCGCCGGTCAGCTGGCCGATGGTGTCGATCTTCTGGGCCTCGAACAACTGGGCCAGCGCCTGCTCCCGCTCGCGGGTGCGCTGCTCGATCCGCGCCTCGAGGTCGGCGTTCAGCTCCTGCAGGGCCGCGCGGGAGGCCTCGAGGTCCGCGGTGCGTTCGGCCACCCGCTCCTCGAGGTCCGCGTTCAGCCGTTCCAGTTCGCGGGTCTTGCGGTGCAGCTCAGCGAACACCCGCACCTTGGCCCGGAGCACCTCCGGCACGACAGGCACCGGCACATAGTCCACGGCGCCGGCCTCATAGCCCTTCAGCCGGTCGATCTCCGACAGCTGCGTGGCGGAGACGAAGATCAGCGCGGTCCGCTGGAAGCGGGGGTGCTCGCGGATCATCGCCGCCAGCTCGAACCCGTCCAGTTCCGGCATCTGCACGTCGATCAGCACCACCGCGATATCATGCTTCAGCAGATGAGCCAGTGCCTCGCGCGCCGAGGCGGCGGTGATCAGGGTCTCCTTGAGCGGCCGCAGGATCACCTCATAGGCGAGCAGCTTCGCCGGCTGGTCGTCCACCAGCAGGATGTTGACCGGGGCAGGCTGGGAGGTCACCGGCGCGGGCCTCAACGGTGCAACCACATCCGCAGCGCGGACAGCAGCTGTTCGGTGTTGACGGGCTTGGCCAGGTAGTCCGACGCGCCCGCTTCCAGGCACTTCTCGCGGTCGCCCTTCATCGCCTTGGCGGTCAGCGCCACAATGGGCAGCCGCCGGAAGGCCGGGTTCATCCGGATCGCCTCGATGGTTTCATAGCCGTCCATGCCTGGCATCATGATGTCCATAAGGACGATGGCGATCTCCGGTTCGGAGTCGACCATGGTCACCGCCTCGCTTCCCGTGGTGGCGGTCAGCACCTTCATCCCTCGGCGCTCCAGAACGCTGGAGAGGGCGAAGATGTTGCGTGCGTCGTCGTCCACGAGCAGCACGGTGCGGCCAACCAGGTCATCGTCGGACGAGTGCAGCTTCTCCAGCATGTCCTGCTTGTGCTGCGGCAGGTCGGCGACCACGCGGTGGAGGAAGAGGGCGGTCTCGTCCAGCAGGCGCTCGGGGCTCTCCACGCCCTTGACCACGACGCTGCGGGCCATGGTGTGCAGCCGGGCGTCTTCCTCGGCGGTCAGTTCGCGACCCGTGAAAACCACCACCGGTGTGTCGGCCAGGGCGCCCTCCTCGCGCAAGCGCTCCAGCACCTCGAACCCGGACATGTCGGGCAGTCTGAGGTCCAGCACCACGCAGTCGGCCGGCTGGGCCTTCAGCCGCTCCAGGGCCTCGGCGCCCGAACCTACCGTCTCGATGTCGATGTCGTCGTGGCCGAGGAGTTCGGTCACCGTCATCTGTTCGGCAGGGTTGTCCTCCACCACCAGCAGCCGGCGGCGGCGCGGCTCGGCATAGCTCTTGATCTTGGCCAGCGCCTCTTCCAGGCCTTCGGTGGTCGTGGGCTTGTTGATGAACGAGAAGGCGCCGCGAGCCAGCCCGTGCTGACGGTCCTCGTCGAGGGTGACGATCTGGACCGGGATGTGGCGGGTGTCGCGGTCCTGCTTGAGCTGGCTCAGCACCGTCCAGCCGAGCATGTCGGGCAGGAACACATCCAGCGACACGGCTGTGGGCCTGTACTCGCGGGCGAGCGCCAGGGCGTCGGCGCCGCGCATGGCCACCAGCACCTTGAAGCCTTTGTCGCGGGCCAGATCGACCAGGATCCGGGCGTAGTGCGGGTCGTCCTCGACGATCAGCAGGACCGCATCGCCGGGATGGACATCGCGGCGGTCGTCCGGCACCAGGTCGACGACCTCGGCGCTGCGGCCGGCGGGCATGGCGTGCGAGGCCAGGCTCACCGTCTGCATCTCGGGCCGCGCCAGGGTCGGGATGGTTACGGTCACCGACGGCGCCCCAGCGTAGGTGAGTGGCAGGTAGAGGGTGAAGGAGGAACCCTCGCCCGGAGTCGAGCGAAGCTGGATTTCGCCGCCCAGCAGGCTGGCCAGCTCGCGGCTGATCGCCAGCCCCAGGCCGGTGCCGCCGTACTTTCGGCTGGTGCCCGCGTCGGCCTGCTGGAACGCCTCGAAGATGATCTTCTGCTTCTCGACCGGGATGCCGATCCCCGAGTCCGATACCTCGAAGGCGATCACCGAGGCGGCGTTCTTGAGCACCGGGTGCCCGGGGCTCCAGCCTGTGCGCGTGGGGAAGACCTTCAGCGTCACGCCGCCTCGGGCGGTGAACTTGAAGGCGTTCGACAGCAGGTTCTTCAGCACCTGCTGCAGGCGCTTGGAGTCGGTGACGATCGACCGCTCCAGGTCCGACGCCATCTGCACCTCGAACGAGAGGCCGCGGTTCTCCGCCTCGTGCCGGAACGGCCGTGACATCGTCTCGAGCAGGTTGGCGAAGAAGATCTCCTCGGCGTCCACCGACACCGTGCCGGATTCGATCTTCGACAGGTCGAGGATGTCCGAGATCAGGTTCAGGAGGTCGGTGCCGGCCCCGTGGATGGTGCGGGCGAACTCGACCTGCTTGTCTGAAAGGTTGCCTTCCGGGTTGTCCTGCAGCTGCTGACCGAGGATCAGGATCGAGTTCAGCGGGGTCCTGAGCTCGTGGCTCATGTTTGCCAGGAACTCCGACTTGTACTTCGAGGTCAGGGCCAGCTCGGCGGCCTTCTCCTCCAGCGCCCGGCGGGCCTGCTCGATCTCCTGGTTCTTGGCCTCAACCTCGACGTTCCGCTCGGCCAGCTGCTGGGCCTTCTGCTCCAGCTGCTCGTTGGTCTGCTGCAACTCGCGCTGCTGGGTCTGCAATTCGGCGGCAAGCTGCTGTGACTGGGTCAGCAGGGCCTCGGTCTGCATGGTGGCTTCGATCGAGTTGAGCACGATGCCGATCGAGCCGGTGAGCTGATCGAGGAACGACAGCTGCAGGTCGGTGAACGGGGTCAGGCCGGCCAGCTCGATGACGGCCTTCACCTGGCCCTCGAACAGGACCGGCAGGACCACGGCGTTCCTCGGCCGGGCCTTGAACAGGCCCGAGCGGATCGGCACCACGTTGCGAGGCAAGTCGCTCAGGATCAGCCGCCGGGCGTCGAGGGCGCACTGGCCAATCAGGCCCTCGCCGAACGCCAGACGCTCGGGATGGCCCATGCTCGGATGGTCCGCGTAGGTGGCCAGCAGGCGCAGCGACGCCGGCGCGTCGGGCGTGGTCTGCACCTGGTACAGCACCGCGTGCTGGGCATTGACCAGCGGCGCCATGTCGGACAGCAGCGCCTGGCCCACCGCGGCCAGGTCGCGCTGCCCCTGCAGCATGCTGGTGAAGCTGGCCAGGTTGGTCTTCAGCCAGTCCTGCTGGGTGTTCTGGTCGGTCGTGAGCCTGAGGTTCACGATCATCGTGTTGATGTTGTCCTTCAGCTCGGCGACCTCGCCGCGCGCCTCGACCTGAACCGATCGGGTCAGGTCGCCCTTGGTCACGGCGGTGGCCACTTCGGCGATGGCGCGCACCTGTGTGGTCAGGTTCGCCGCCAGCAGGTTCACGTTGCCGGTGAGGTCCTTCCAGGTGCCGGCGGCGCCCGGCACGTGCGCCTGGCCGCCCAGCCGCCCCTCCACGCCCACCTCGCGGGCCACCGAAGTCACCTGCTCGGCGAAGGTGGCCAGGGTGTCGGTCATGTTGTTGATGGTTTCGGCCAGCGCCGCCACCTCGCCCTTGGAGGCGACGGTGAGGTTCTGCTTCAGGTCGCCGTCGGCGACGGCGGTCACCACCTTGACGATCCCGCGCACCTGTTCGGTCAGGTTGGCGGCCATCACGTTGACGGTGTCGGTGAGATCTTTCCAGGTGCCGGCCACGCCCGGCACCTGGGCCTGCCCGCCGAGCTTGCCGTCGGTGCCGACCTCGCGGGCGACGCGCGTGACCTCGCCGGCGAAGGCGTTGAGCTGGTCCACCATGGTGTTGATGGTGTTCTTCAGCTCGAGGATCTCGCCCTTCACGTCGACGGTGATCTTGCGCGAAAGGTCGCCGCGGGCCACGGCGGTGGTCACCTCGGCGATGTTGCGGACCTGGGTGGTCAGGTTGGCCGCCAGCAGGTTCACGTTGTCGGTGAGGTCCTTCCAGGTGCCGGCGACGCCCGGCACCACCGCCTGGCCGCCCAGCCGGCCCTCGGTGCCGACCTCGCGCGCCACGCGCGTCACCTCGCCGGCGAACGAGCGCAGCTGGTCGACCATGGTGTTGATGGTCTCCTTCAGCTGCAGGATCTCGCCGCGCACGTCGACGGTGATCTTCTTGGAAAGGTCGCCGGTGGCGATGGCGGTGGCGACCTCGGCGATGTTCCGCACCTGGGCCGTCAGGTTCGAGGCCATGGAGTTCACCGACTCGGTGAGGTCCTTCCAGGTGCCCGACACCCCAGGCACCTGCGCCTGGCCGCCGAGCTTGCCGTCCGTGCCGACTTCCCGGGCGACGCGGGTCACTTCGCCGGCGAAGGCGTTGAGCTGGTCCACCATGGTGTTGATGGTGTTCTTCAGCTCGAGGATCTCGCCCTTCACGTCGACAGTGATCTTGCGGGAAAGGTCGCCGCGGGCAACCGCGGTGGTCACCTCGGCGATGTTGCGGACCTGGCCCGTCAGGTTCGAAGCCATCGAGTTGACGTTCTCGGTGAGGTCCTTCCAGGTGCCGGACACACCCGGCACCTGCGCCTGGCCGCCGAGGCGGCCCTCGGTGCCGACCTCGCGCGCCACCCGGGTGACCTCGGAGGCGAAGGCGTTGAGCTGGTCCACCATGGTGTTGATGGTGTTCTTCAGCTCCAGGATCTCGCCGGAGACGTTGACGGTGATCTTCTTGGAGAGGTCGCCCCGGGCCACGGCGGTGGCCACCTCGGCGATGTTGCGGACCTGGCCGGTCAGGTTCGAGGCCATCGAGTTCACCGAGTCGGTGAGATCCTTCCAGGTGCCGGCGACGCCCTTCAGCTGGGCCTGGCCGCCCAGCTTGCCTTCGGCGCCGACCTCGCGCGCCACCCGCGTCACCTCGGAGGCGAAGGCGTTCAGCTGGTCGACGGTGGTGTTGATGGTCTCCTTCAGCTGAAGGATCTCGCCCTTCACGTCGACGGTGATCTTCTTGGAGAGGTCGCCGTTGGCGATGGCGGTGGACACCTCGGCGATGTTGCGCACCTGGTCGGTGAGGTTGCCGGCCATCACGTTCACGGAGTCGGTGAGGTCCTTCCAGGTGCCGGACACGCCAGGCACCTGGGCCTGGCCGCCGAGCCGTCCTTCAGTGCCCACCTCGCGCGCCACCCGCGTCACCTCGGAGGCGAAGGCGTTCAGCTGGTCGACCATCGTGTTGATGGTCTCCTTCAGCTCCAGGATCTCGCCCGAGACGTTGACGGTGATCTTCTTGGAAAGGTCGCCGCTGGCGATGGCGGTGGACACCTCGGCGATGTTGCGGACCTGGGCCGTCAGGTTGGAGGCCATGGAGTTGACGTTGTCGGTGAGGTCCTTCCAGGTGCCGGCGACGCCGGGCACCTGCGCCTGGCCGCCCAGCCGCCCCTCGGCGCCCACCTCGCGGGCCACGCGGGTCACCTCGCCGGCGAAGGCGTTCAGCTGGTCGACCATCGTGTTGATGGTCTCCTTCAGCTCCAGGATCTCGCCGGAGACGTCGACGGTGATCTTGCGGGAAAGGTCGCCGCGGGCGACGGCGGTGGTCACCTGGGCGATGTTGCGGACCTGGGCAGTCAGGTTGCCGGATACGGCGTTCACCGAGTCGGTGAGGTCCTTCCAGGTGCCCGCCACGCCCGGCACGATGGCCTGGCCGCCCAGCTTGCCCTCGGTGCCGACCTCGCGCGCCACCCGCGTCACCTCGGACGCGAACGAGCGCAGCTGGTCGACCATGGTGTTGATGGCTTCCTTCAGCTGCAGGATCTCGCCGCGCACGTCGACGGTGATCTTCTTGGAGAGGTCGCCGTTGGCGACGGCGATGGTCACCTCGGCGATGTTCCGCACCTGGGCGGTCAGGTTGGAGGCCATGGAGTTGACGGACTCCGTCAGGTCCTTCCAGACCCCGGTCACCTCCGACACCTGCGCCTGGCCGCCCAGCTTGCCGTCGGTGCCCACCTCGCGCGCCACCCGGGTCACCTCCGAGGTGAACACCGAGAGCTGCTTGATCATCGCGTTGACGATGGTGGCCGAGCGCAGGAATTCGCCCTTCAGCTGACGGCCGTCGACGTCGAGCGGCATGGTCTGCAGGAGGTCGCCCTTGGCGACGGCCGAGATGGTGCGGGTGACCTGGGTGGTGGGCCAGACCAGGTCGTCGATCAGGGTGTTGACCGACTGCTCCATGTCGCCCCAGGCGCCGTTGGACAGGCCGAAGCGCACCCGGGTCTTGGTCTTGCCCTCGCGCCCGACCACCTCGCCCACATGCTCCAGCTGCTGGGCCATCCGCTGGTTGGCGGCGACGATGTCGTTGAAGGCGTCGGCGACGCGCGCGGCGATGCCGGTCTGGTCGACCGGAAGCCGAACGGAAAAGTCGCCCACCCGCATGGCCTGCAGGGCTTCCAGCAACTGATGCACATCCAGCTCGCCGCCCGAGCCGTGGCCGGCGAAGGATCGTTCCTGCTGTTCGGCAAGGCCGCCCTCGGCGGCGTCGGCGGAGCCAAGATCGAGCGCCGCGGCGCTGGCGGGTGCTTGCATGGTCAAACCGGTGTCTGGAGGATGGCCGAACCGACGGCGGGCGTGGGCGATTCACGGCCGGGGCGCGCGGTCGCGGACCGCCAATGGCGGTCGGCGCCTGGGTCGACTTGGCGACTTCGCACGATCGCGCCCCACCGCGTGCTGGCAGAACAGCCCACAGCGCCGAACGCGCGCTCGCGCCGCCGGTTCCGCCGGCGATTCCATTTTTCTGTCGACCGGCCGCCGGTTTGCGGCGCCGGATCTGGCGTCACTCCGGGGCCAGTTCGATCCGCTGACGATGCTCGGCGGATTCAGCCTTGCCGCCGTCGGCGTCGGGGGCATGGTCTTCCAGTTCGATCTCGCCGGCCAGCACCCTGGCCTTCCAGTCGAGGTGCGCGTCGTGGCCCCGCTGGAACTCGGGCATCACCTCGCGGCCGAACAGTTCCAGCGAGGCGCAGATGTCCTCGTGCGTGGTCTTGCCGGCCTGGCTGAGCAGGATCACCTGGTCGACGTGGGTGCCCTCCAGCACCCTTAGACGCTGGCGCAGGGTCTCGGGTGAGCCGATCAGGTTGTCGGTGAGCAGCTTCGAGCCGGCCGGCGTCGCGCGCCAGTCCTGGTAGCGCTCCCACAGCGAGGTGTCGCCGGGCGCGATCGGGCCATGGGTTCCGTAATAGCGCAGAGCGAACTGGAAGAAGGTCCAGCCCTCGGCCTTTGCCTGCGCCTCCTCGTCGGTGGGGCAGCACATGAAGCCCGACACGATCGCGATGTTGGGGTTGGTCTGGTAGTCGCAGAGCTTGTCCAGGTGCTTGACGTAGGCGTTGTAGTAGACGCCGACCCACTTCTGCGCCGCCTCGGGCGTCAGGAACTGGAAGCCGAGGGCGCCCAGGCCGCGCATCCCGGCCATCCGGATCGTCTCGAGCTGCGAACAGGCGACCCAGAGCGGCGGGTGCGGCTTCTGGCGCGGCTTGGGCACCACCGTCCGCAGTGGGAAGTCGAAGAACTCCCCGTGGTACTCCCAGGCCTCGTTCCAGAACATCGGCAGGCAGGCGCGCATGGCGTCCTCCCAGACCGCACGCTTGTCGCGGAAGCGCCGCTCGAACGGGTGCAGTTCTGTGGTGGTGGCCGACTCGCCGACCCCGAACTCGACCCGGCCGTGCGACAGCAGGTCCAGGGTGGCGACGCGCTCGGCGACCCGGGCCGGATGGTTGGTGGTCAGCTGGACGATGCCGTGGCCGAGCCGGATGTTCTTGGTCCGCTGGCTGGCGGCGCCCAGGAACACCTCCGGCGCGGCTGAGTGGGAATATTCCTCCAGGAAGTGGTGCTCGACCTCCCAGGCGTAGTCGTAGCCCAGCCGGTCGGCGAGCTCGATCTGGTCGAGGCTCTGATGGAACAGCCGGTACTCGGCGTCCTCGGTCCAGGGGCGCGGCAGCTGATGCTCGTAGAAGACGCCGAATTTCACGTCCGCTCCTCCCTGGCTTTTCGGTCAGCCTCCTACAGTTGGGCGAGGCGCGCCAGTCCCGGGCGCGATCCGGCCTGACATCGGCGCGGAAGATTGGCTAGACGGGCCTCATACTGGCAGCCGAGGCGACGTCTTGCAGTCCTACGCATTTTCCCAGGCCGAGCGGCGGGTCACCGTGCTGGGCGTGGCGATCGTCTTCCTGCTGTCGGCGCTGGACCAGACCATCGTCGCCACCGCCATGCCGAGGATCATCGCCGAGCTGAACGGGATCGCCCTCTACGCCTGGGTCACGACCGCCTATCTGCTGTCCTCCACGGTGATGGTGCCGATCTGGGGCAAGTTCGGCGACCTGTTCGGACGCAAGCCGGTGCTGCTGGCCTGCATCGGCATCTTCCTGCTGGGGTCCTGGCTGTCGGGCCTCTCGGGAGAGTTCGGCGCGCTGCCGCTGCTGGGCGGCGGGATGACCCAGCTGATCGTGTTCCGGGCGATCCAGGGGGTCGGCGGCGGCGGACTTTTCACCACCGCCTTCGCCATCATCGGCGATCTCTATCCGCCCCGTGAGCGCAGCCGCCTGGGCGGCATGTTCGGCGCGGTGTTCGGGATTTCCAGCGCCATTGGCCCCTTGATCGGCGGCTACTTCACCGACCACGGCACGGTCCAGCTGCTCGGTCACACCGTCGCCGGCTGGCGCTGGGTGTTCTACCTGAACCTGCCGCTGTCGGCGCTCTCGCTGTTCATGATCATCGTCAAGATGCCGAAGATGTCCCACCAGGCGCGGGGCAGGATCGACTTCGTCGGCGCGGGCCTGATCATCGCCACCGTCGTCCCGCTGTTGCTGGCGTTGACCTTCGGCGGCCAGCGCTATCCCTGGACCTCGCCGATTGAGCTCGGCCTGTTCGCGGCCTCGGCGGCGGGGCTTGGGCTCTACATCTTCGCCGAGCGGTTTGCGTCCGACCCGATCCTGCCGCTGGACCTGTTCAAGGACCGCACCTTCACCAGCGCCAACCTGGCGGGCTTCCTGCTCTCGATGTCGTTCATGAGCGCGGTCGCCTTCCTGCCGCTGTTCATGCAGCTTGGGCAGGGCGTGAAGGCCACCACCAGTGGGCTCTCGACCCTGCCCCTGATGGCGGGGATCATGGCCAGCTCGATCGGCGCGGGACAGCTGGTCAGCCGGATCGGCAAGTACAAGCCGTTCATGTACGCCGGCCTGTGCCTGACCCTGGCCGGCGTCTTCCTGCTGGCGCAGATGACGGTGGCGACCAGCCGATGGGACCTCGCCTGGCGGATGCTGGTGCTGGGGATTGGCCTCGGGCCGGGCCAGAGCCTGTTCGGCCTGGCCATGCAGAACGCGCTCCCGCCCCACAGGCTGGGCGTGGTGACCAGCTCGAATCAGTTCTTCCGCCAGATCGGCTCGACGATCGGCGTGGCGGTGTTCGGCACGCTGCTCACCGGCAAGCTCTCCGCCGGCCTGGGCCGGGTGATGCCGGGGGCGGATCTGAGTCGGCTGCAGGGCATGGGCGCGGCCGCCGCCGGGCACTCAGGCGGCGCGCCCCTGCTGCCGGTCGCGGTGCGGATGATCATCGCCAACGCCATCACCGAGACCCTGATGCTGAGCCTGATCCTGGTTGGCGCGGCGCTGGTGGTGACCGTTTTCATCCCGGCCGTGCCGCTGCGCGAGCGCGCCCCGATGGGCGCCCAGGCGTCAGAGGACGAGGATGGCGAGGCGGTGATCCCAGCCGAGGCGCACCTCTAGCGTTCCCAGGCGCCCTCGATGTCGAGCAGGGGGGCGAACTGCTGCACCCCGTCGAAGTCGCGCTCCGCCAGGCCGCCCGACGCCACCGGCCGGGGAATGGTGATCTTGATCACCAGCGACGGCTCGTAGGCGTAGATCTGCACGTCCGACGGCTTGATCGGATAGAGGGTGGCGATCAGCTCCTGGGTGATCACGCCCGAGCCGGACACCCGGTGGAACGTCTCGGCGCTGGGGAACCCGATGTCGAAGGTGAGGTACGAGGCGCCCGCGTTGGCGCTCTTGATGAAGCTGGCGATGTCCTGGAGCTTCATGGGTCAGAGCTCGTACATGGTGATGGGGAAGAGGTCGGTCAGTTCGGCCTGGGACACCTGCATCAGGTGCCAGATGCCCCAGGAATAGGCCGCGCCCATGTCGACCTTGCTGGGCGAGAACGGGTAGGCGAAGTTGCCGCCGCCGCCGAGGCCGCCGCCGGTGATGTCGAGCCGCGAGCCGGTCGGGCCCAGGCGCGTCGCGATCGCCGAGGCGATCTGGGGCGTGCGGCCGACCACGTCGACGATCAGACCCACTTCATGCGCCGGCGTCTTCACCGGCTCGAACGCGCCCATGACCGCGTCCTTGCCGTAGACCCGGAACTGCAGCTGGTAGTCATCCTCGGAGATTTTCAGGCTGTGGGCGGCGCTGGCGATGGCGGCGCGGTAGATCTGCAGGAACTCGTCCATCCTGGGCACCACGCGGGGGTCGCGGATGCCGGCGATCAACAGGTTGCGGTAGCCGACCAGCTCGGCGCCTTCGAGCTTGATCGTGGGGGTCTCGGCCGGCCGGTAGAGGCTGCCCGAGACCCGCACGCTGAACTCGTCGATCTGCTCGTAGACGGCCTGACTGGAGTCGATCACGCCGGTCGGCTGGGCGACCAGGAAGGGGTTCGGGTTCTCGTGCAGGGTGATGTTGGCCACAGTGGCGACGGTGCAGTACGAGTTCTCGCGGGTGGGGGTGACGATGAATTCGCCGTTGCGGATCCGGGCCAGCACCGGCGAGCCGTCCTGGGGCCGGGTGGTGGCGAGGTAGCCCTTGTCGATGCACTTGGCCGCATGCCAGACGGCGCCCGGATCCAGCCCAGCCATCAACGCCGGCGCGACGAAGATCGCGGGGTCGGTCGAGCGGCCGGCGATGATCACGTCGGCGCCCATCTCGAGGGCGCGGATATAGGGCTCGGCGCCCATCATGCCGACGGTGGCCGCGGACCGGCCGGCGGCTTCCTCGGTCAGGGGCTCGATCAGACCGACGGCCGACACCTTGCCCTCGCGGATCCTGGCCTGCACCGTCTCGGTGGGGATTACCGCGGAGATCGCAGCCAGCTTGAAGTGCAGGTCATTCTCGCGGGCGATCTCCCGCACCAGTTCGACCGTGGCCTCCAGATGCGGCGCGCCGCCGGCGCCGCCGACTGACCCGGTCATGAACGGAACGCCGAGCCGCCGCGCGCCGCCGATCAGCAGCGCCAGGTCGCGCTTCAGCGAGACGGCGGATTTCTGCGGCTGGCCGGAGCCGAGATAGTAGGGGCCGAAGTCGGCGCTGCCGGCGTCGCAGGCGATCAGGTGCGGCTCCATCCGGAGGCCGGCCTCAAAGCCCTTGTAGGAGAAGCCGAGGCCGAGGGCGCACGTCGCCAGGACCCGTATTTCCTCCATCGCGCGTCTCCACTCAGTTGGGCCGCTTTTGCTTCGCGCGCCCGGAATTTCCGCCTAGGAAGCATGGAGGCCGGGCAAAGAGAAGAGCCGGCGCAGGGAGAAGTCGATGGAACTGAGCAACGTGCGCGTCGTGACCGAAGGGCTCGCCTTCCCCGAGGGGCCGGTGGCGATGAGCGACGGCTCGGTGATCCTGGTCGAGCTGGCCGGCGCGCGTGTCAGCCGGGTGGCGCCGAATGGCGCCAAGAGCGTGGTGGCCGAGGTGGGCGGTGGCCCGAACGGCGCGGCGATCGGCCCCGACGGCGCGCTCTACGTCTGCAACAACGGCGGCCTGTTTCAACGCGGCGCCGGCTCGATCCAGCGGGTGGACATCGACACGGGCGCCTTCACGACGCTCTATACCGAGAGCGGCGACAAGCCGCTGGTGGCGCCGAACGACCTGGTGTTCGACGAGACGGGGGCATTCTGGTTCACCGACTTCGGCGGCGGCACGATCCACTATGCCCAGCCGGACGGCTCGGCGATCGTCACCGCGATCACGGGCCCCCAGAGCCCCAACGGCGTCGGCCTTTCGCCGGACGGGCGCACGCTCTACTGGGCCCAGACGCACACCCGGCAGGTGTTCCGCCGCCGCCTTTCGGCGCCCGGCGAACTGGTCGCCAGCGCCGGCTACGGGGTTGGCGCCCTGATCCGCAACGGGGCAATGGACCCGGATATGCTGATGGTGGGGCTGCCGGGCGCGCGGGAGCTCGATTCCCTGGCCGTGGACAGCGCCGGAAACGTCTGCGTCGGCACGCTGATCGAGAGCGGTATCACCGTCGTCTCGCCGAGCGGCGAGGAGCAACTCCTGACGCTGCCCGCGGAGCTCGCGGACGCCATCGTGACCAACATCTGCTTCGGCGGGCCAGACCTGCGCACCGCCTTCATCACCTGCTCGCAACATGGCCGCCTGGTCGCCTGCGACTGGCCGCGGCCGGGCCTGAAGCTGGCCTTCAATCGCTAGAGGAACCGCATGCTGGAAGGACTGAAAGTCGTCGAAATGGCCTCGATGATCGCGGGGCCGGCGGCGGCGGGGCTGCTCGCCGACTGGGGCGCCTCGGTGATCAAGGTGGAGGCGCATTCGGGCGACGGCATGCGCGGCGGGCCGAACAGCCCGCTCGGGGTGATCAACTTCGACCTGCATAACCGCGGCAAGCGGGACATCGCGCTGAACACCAGCGCCCCGGAAACGCGCGAGGTGGTGCTGCGCCTGGTGAAGGACTGCGATCTCTTCATCACCAACATCCTCCCGGCGCAGCTGGAGAAGCTGCGGCTGACGTTCGAGGACCTGCATCCGGTCAACCCACGAATGGTTTACGGCGCGGTGTCCAGCTTCGGACGGGAAGGGCCCGACCGCGACCGCGGCGCCACCGACAACCTGGGCTTCTGGGCGCGAGGCGGCGGCACCGGCCTGCTCACGGTCGAGGGCCAGGACCCGATCCCGATCCGCCAGTCGGTGGGCGACCGGATGACCGGGATGACGGCGCTGTCCGGCATGCTGGCGGCTTTGGTTTCGGCGAAGATGACGGGCGAGGGGCGGTTCATCGACACCTCCCTGCTGTCGACCGGCATGTGGGCCTTCTCCACCGACATCTCCAACCAGCTCAACAAGGGCCGGGTGGCGGTCAGCAAGAACCGGCACGGGGCCGTGTTCGCCCTTTCCAACTATTTCAAGACCCGAGACGGCCGCTGGCTGCAGCTGCACACCGACCTGCCCACCGTCGCCAAGGCGCTGGACCGCCCCGACCTGCTGGACGATCCGCGCTTCGCCGGCCGGCGCATGGGGCGGGCCGAGACGGCCGAGCTGGTGGACGTGATGGATGCGATCTTCGCGACCTTCGACTACGCCGACGTCAAGACCCGGCTGGAGGCCGCGGGCGCCCGGTCGGAGCCGGTGCAGACGCCGGCCGACATCGTCCAGGACCCGCAGGCGATCGCCACCGGACGGTTCGTCGAGGTGCTCGGCCAGGACGGGCCACAGCGGCAGGTGGCCAACCCCTGGACGGTGTACGAGAACGGCCAGCCGATTCGCCGCACGATGGGGCCGGTGCCGAAGCTGGGCGAGCACACGATCGAGATCCTGACCGAGCTCGGCTACGGCGACGCCGACATCACCCGGATGCGCGGCAGCGGCGCCATCCTGCCGGACGCCTGAGGGGGCGCTCCAGTCTAGGCGACAGGCTCCGACGCCAGGTCGAGGTTCTGTGCGCCGGCCAAGCGCGAATAGAGGCCGGCCCGTCGGACCAGTTCGGCATGGGAGCCGGTCTCCACCACCCGGCCGTGATCGATCACGTAGATCCGGTCCGCGTTGCGCACGGTCGACAGGCGGTGCGCGATCAGGATTGTGGTGCGTCCCGCCATCAGTCGCTCGAGAGCCGCCTGCACCTGCGCCTCGCTCTCGGTGTCCAGCGCGCTGGTGGCCTCGTCGAGCAGCAGGATCGGGGCATCTTTCAGGAACGCTCGCGCGATGGCGATCCGCTGGCGCTGGCCGCCCGAGAGCCGCAGGCCGGCTTCGCCCACCCGCGTCTGGTAGCGGTCGGGCAGCTGGAGGATGAACTCGTGGGCGGCGGCCTGGCGGGCGGCGGCCTCGATGTCGGCCTGGGTGGCGCCCACCCTGGAATAGCCGATGTTGGCGGCGATGGTGTCGTCGAACAGGAAGGGCTCCTGCGTCACCAGCGCGATCTGCTCGCGCAGGGACGCTATGGTCACGTCGCGCAGGTCGTGGTCGTCGATGCTCACGCGCCCCTGGATGACCTCGTAGAAGCGCGGGATCAGGGCCAGGATCGTGGTCTTGCCGCCGCCCGAGGGGCCGACCAGGGCGACGATCTCGCCGCGGCGGGCCTCCAGGCTCAGGTTGTCGAGCACCGTCGCGTCGTCGTTGTAGGCGAAGGTGACGTTCTCGAACCGGACCCGGGCCTGTCCGGCCGGCAGGGTCCGGGCGCTCGGCGGGTCTTGGATCTCGGGCTCGATGTCGAGCGCCGCGAACAGCCGCCGCGCACCGGTCACGCCCTCCGCCATCACCGGCTGGGCGCTCGCGAACTGCCGCAGCGACTGGCCGGCCGCCAGCAAAGCGACGAGGAAGGCGGCGAAGCCGCCTGGCGTCACCGCGTCCAGGGTGAAGGGACCGATATGCGTCCCGCCGGAGTGCAGGCGCCAGCCGAAGTAGGCGAGCACGACGGCGACCAGCACCATGACCATGATCTCGGAGACCGGCGCGCCGAGGGTGCGGGCGTCGGCGCCGGCTACGATGCCGTTGCGGCGCTCGGCAATGATGCCCGCGACGCGCTTCGTCTCGGCCTTCTCGCGGCCCTCCATCTTGATCACCCGGACCCCGTCCAGGCTCTCCAGGATGATCGTCGCGAGCGCGGCATTGCCGTCGAGGGAGCTTCGCAACGCGCGCCGTACGCGCTTGGAAAAGTCTTCCAGCACCCAGCCGATCAGCGGACCGACCAGGATCACCAGCAACGTCAGCAGGGCGTCCTTGGTGAACATGACCGCGAGCAGGGCGACGATGGTGAATCCGGCCTGGACATAGCTCAGGAAGCCGTTGGTCACGGCGGCCTGGATGATGCCGGTGTCGTACAGCACCTGCGACAGGAATCCGCCCGAGTGCGTGCTGCGCAGCCGCGCCAGATCGGCCCGCAGCAGCTTGTTGACCAGTTCCACCTGGATCGAGCTGACCATGTCGATCCCCACCCGGTTGGAGATCATGTTCTGGCCGATGGCGGCGAGGCCGCGCGCGACCGCCAGCACGCCGAGATACAACGGCAGGCCGCCGAGCACGCTGAAATCCGCCTTGTTCGCCAGCACCGGATCGATGGCCTGTTGCAGCAGCGCGGCCATGTAGCCCGTCAGGGCGGCTGTGGCGGCGGCGAAGAGCGTGCCGGCCAGCAGGCTTTTCCACCGCGGCAGGATGTAGTCGCGGAGAAGACGCAGCAGGATGACGCGCGTCGGCGCTTCGAGGGCGTTCATGGCGGCGAGTGGTCGTCTGGCTCGGCCGGAGTGTCAAGGCGGCCCGCCACCGCAGATGGCGCCTCTGCGGCCTGGGGGCCGTCGACGCCGCCTTGTTGTCGCTGGGCGGCCGGCGGATGTTCGGCCTTGAGCACCGCGGCGTGCCGGGCGCAGAAGACCAGGCGGTTGTGTTCGCTGGCGCGCAGAGCGTCGCCGGCCTTCGCCTCGCTGCCCAGGTGGAAGTGCAGCGCCGCGACGGCCGGCTCGAACACCACGCGCCGGCCGCTCCGCCGCAGGCGCATGCAATAGTCCGCTTCCTCGTAATAGCCCGGTGCGAACACCTCGTCGAAGCCGCCGAGCTCGCGCCAGACGGCGGCCGGCGTCATCAGGAAGGCGCCCGAGCAGTAGTGGGCGTCGCGCCGGGTCATGGCCTCGGGGGCGTCCGGCGGCAGGCCGGCTGCGATGCCGGTGCTGACGCCGTCGGCCCAGAGGATGCACCCGGCCTCCTGCAGCCTGCCGGACGGCAGGATCAGGCGCCCGCCGACCGCCCCGATGTCCGGGGCGGACTCGAGCGCCGCCTGGGCGCTCGCGACCGCGCCGGCCAGCGGGAAGGCGTCGTTGTTCAGGAACAGCAGGTTGCGGCCCCGCGCGACGGCCGCGCCGCGATTGGAGGCGAGCAGGAAGCCCTCGTTGGAGGCGTTGCGCAGCACCACGGCCCCGTCGAGGCGGGACAGCAGTTCGGCGGTCTCGTCGGTCGACGCATTGTCCACCACCACGACCTCGATCGCGCATTCGCGCTGGGCCAGGAGCGCCTCAAGGCATCGAAGGGTCAGGTGGGCCTGGTTCCAGGTGACGATCAACGCCGAGACGTCCGGCGCCGCCCCCGGGGTCGCGGTGAGCCGTGCGCCCGAGGCCAGGAACTCGGCCAGCCGGGTCCGCGCGTCTGCGCCCAGCCGCTCCCGGCGCGCAGCGGCGCGCGCCGCCGCCTCGCGAGCACGCCTGCGGCCCTTGCGCTCGCCGAGCGCAACCGGGATGCGTCGGCTGGCCTGTAGGGAAACCACCCACCAGAGCAGCCTCAGGGCCCGCCGCACGCCGCGCCAGCGGCTGAACACCGGGCCGTCGAGAAGGCGCTCGACCCCGTCGACGGGGGCGTGGAGCGGGGGGCGGCCCGCTCGATCATCCGCCTGCGCAGACATCGGGCGCTAGTCGCGCGGCTGGATGGGCAGGTCGCCGCCACCCGATGGCGCGGTAGACCGCGTCGTGCTGTTCGACGGCCCCATCCGAAACTCCGACCTGACGGGCTCATACCCTCCCAGCATGGTCGAAACGTCAAGAGCGAGCGCGTCCCAGGGTGTCGCGGCGGGCGGGGCGCTAATGAAGGCTGGCCTGGCGGACAGGCGCGTCCATGATCTCGCGCAGCAGGCTGGCCAGCTCGGATTTCCGATACGGCTTCGCCAGCAGCCGGAACTCGGGCTTGTCCAGCCGGTCGGCGAACTTGGTTTCCGGGAAGCCGCTGGTCAGCAGCACCTTCAGCTCGGGCCAGCGCCGCGTCGCCTCGTGCGCCAGCTCGACGCCGTCCATGTCGCCGGGCAGGACGACGTCGGAGAACAGCGCGTGGACGCCGCCACGCTCGCAGATTCCGATCGCCTCGGCCGAGTCCTTGGCTTCCAGCACCGCGTAGCCCAGTTCGCGCAACTGGCGCGCCGCGATGCTGCGCAGCGCTGCGTTGTCCTCGACCACCAGGACGGTTTCGCCGTGGCTGGAGGATCGGAGAGGCGCGGAGGCCGCGGCCTTTGCCGCCGGGGCGCCCGCAGCGCTCGGCAGGTAGAGCCGGAACGTCGTGCCGATGCCGACCTCGCTGTACACGCTCACGTGGCCGCCGGACTGCTTGAGGAAACCGAACACCATGCTGAGGCCCAGCCCGGTGCCGCGGTCGCGCCCCTTGGTCGTGTAGAAGGGCTCGAAGATCCGGCTGGCCACCTCGGGGGGCATCCCGACGCCGGAGTCGGTGACCTCGATCACCATGTAGTCGCCGGCCGGGATCTCCTGCGCGCCGTCAGCGTCGCCCGCGTCGATCCGGCGGCGCCCGGTGGCGATGTGCAGGCGGCCGCCCTTGGGCATCGCGTCCCGGGCGACGCTGACG
>Ga0207695_10003339_pt1 | contig 22724 bp, 19 predicted proteins | sample KBSC54metaG_FD_184354 | JGI IMG/M metagenome (GOLD analysis project Ga0207695, IMG submission 184354) | Corn rhizosphere microbial communities from Kellogg Biological Station, Michigan, USA - KBS C5-4 metaG (SPAdes) (version 2) | ecosystem: Host-associated > Plants > Roots > Rhizosphere > Soil...
AGCGCCAACAGCTTCGACTGCCGCGCGAGCTTCTGCACGAGCGTCACGAAGCTGCGGACCTCCTCCGACGCCTGAGCGAGCTGCTCGATCGACGCTGCGCTTGCTTCGACGTCGCCGCTGAGCGCCGTCAATGAACGCGAGCTCTCATCGAGCCGCGAACGGTTCTCTAATGCCAGCGCGCGAAGCTGCTCGTTGCGTTGCACACCCTCGTGCGCTCCGACGTCGAGCTCGGACGCGAGCGTCACGAGATGCTCCGACGAACCGGCCAGTGCTTGGATGGTCTCGGCCATCAAGTTTGCCTGCTGGCTCAGATCAGACGCCGTGTGTGCGATCTGTCCGGCCGACGCTGCCATTTCTTCAGAGCTTCCCGTGATCTCGGCCGTCATGCTCGCGGTTTCAGCAGCGGACTCGTTGAGTGCGCTCGCCAAACGGCGCAGTTCTGCGATCATGGCGGCGATCGCGCGCGAGAGGCGTCCGATCTCGTCGTCACCGCCGGTCTCGTTGACTTTCTTCGAGAGATCTCCTCCAGCGACTGCTTCCGCGGCAACCGCCAGCTCGCGAGCCGGACCCGTGATACGCCGTTCGACGAAGCGGCCGATGAACGCGAGCGCCAGCAGAATGAGGGCGAACAAGACCAAGCCACCGGCCAGGAGTGCCAAACGCGCGACGTAATAAGCATGGGACGCATCCGCCCCGCTCATGTGCGCGATGACCTTCCAGCGCCCACCATTCGTCGTACCGACCGCCCCGCGTTGGGTGGACTGGTCGATGCCATAGTCGAACGCGTCGGCGGAATCATGACCCGCGAGCGACGAGTAGCCGACGAACGGCTTGAATCGCGTGCCGGGAACCGAGCTCGCGATCACCTTGCCGAGTGAGTCGACGAGGTCGACCCGCAGCGTCTTGCCGCCGACGCTGCCCTGCGCAAGCACGGAGTCGACCATCGAGAGACCAAACTTCACTTTGACGACGCCAACCTTCGAGCTTCCCTCGGTCACTGCTCGCGCGAGCTCCACCACCGTGCGGTCAGTGGCGGCGTCCTGCGTGGCCTGAGCCGACGTCGAGCCGCTGTTCCACGCGGTTTGCCACCAGCCTTCGTCGCTCTGCACGAAGTCGGACGAGGGTGATGTCGTCACCGCGTTGTAGCCGTATTGATCCGTCAACATCACTTCAGCGATGTCCAACTTCGGAAGCAGGCCGGTGAGATAGTGGGTCGTCGCGGAGTCCACCTGGAGCGACCGCGTCGACTTGAAACGCTCTTCGATCCCGGCGATGACATCCGCCGGAAGCGTCGTTCCCATCTGAGGCGGCAAGTTGAGTCGTTTCGCCTCGGCGGCGCCCTTCTTGGAGGCCGCAACGACTTGCGGCGCAGACGCGATCAGATCGACCTGTCGGGCGCGCTCGGCGAGCACTCGGTCGACGAGCTGTTTCGACAGAGAGGCGGCGTTGACGATGCGGGCATCCTCGTCGCCAGCCATCGTGTTTCGTAGGACGACGAGCCCGGCATAGCCGATCACCCCAAGAACGACGACCGCTCCCAGACCGAACATTCCAACCAAACGTGCTCCAAGCGAGCGGCCGGACTTCGATGCCGTCAACGCATTGGAGATGGAGAAGATGCTCGCACTGGGACGATCGTTCATCGGCCGCTAGATTCCGGGTTCACCATGACAGAATCGATCCATCAGACGCCGGCCCAAGAGCCGGCTGGATACGATCCTGCCGCCATCGAGCGCAAATGGCAGGACCGTTGGGAGAAGCGTGGGACGAACCACACCGACCTCGCAGCCGGCGCACGTCCGTTCTACGCGTTGATGATGTTCCCGTATCCGTCGGCGGAGGGGTTGCACGTCGGAAACCTCTTCGCCTTTACGGGCAATGACATCTATGGACGATTCCAGCGGCTCCAAGGGCACACGGTGTTCGAGCCGCTTGGCTTCGACGCCTTTGGAATTCACTCAGAGAACTTCGCGCTGAAGGTCGGCACGCATCCGGCCGACCTCATCCCGAGGAACATCGACAACTTTCGCCGGCAGCTCAAGCGCGCCGGCCTCATGGTCGATTGGCGGCACGAGCTATCCACGACCGATCCGGCGTACTACAAGTGGACGCAGTGGCTTTTCCTGCAACTCTACAAGCGGGGACTGGCCTACAAGCGTCGCGCGGCCGTCAATTGGTGCCCGAACGACAAGACGGTGCTCGCCAACGAGCAGGTCATCGCCGGTGAGTGCGAGCGATGTGGCGCCAAAGTGGAGCAACGCTTCCTCGAACAGTGGTTCTTCCGAATCACCGATTACGCCGGCCGCCTGCTCGACAACTTGTCGTGGCTCGATTGGTCCGAATCCACCAAGCAGGCGCAGCGCAACTGGATCGGCCGGTCCGACGGGGCCGAGGTCGCGTTTCGTGTGCAAGATCTCGAGGAGTTCACCGGTACGGCGACCATCGCCAGCGGCGCGAGCGGCGAATTCGTCTCCGAGCCGCTCGACATTCGCGTATTCACGACTCGGCCCGACACGATTTTTGGCGCCACGTACCTGGTGCTGGCTCCCGAGCATCCGCTCGTCGACGCCGTCACGACCGACGAGCAACGTGAGGCGATCGCCAAGTACAAGCGCGCATCGGCGGCTCAGGATCTGGTTTCGCGCAAAGTCAGCAAGGAGAAGACGGGCGTCTTCACCGGCTCGTTCGCCGTCAACCCGGCGACTGGCCAGCCAATCCCGATCTGGATCGCCGACTATGTGCTCATGGAGTACGGGACCGGCGCGATCATGGCCGTTCCCGGCCACGACGAGCGTGATTTCGAGTTCGCGAAACTGTTCGATCTGCCGATCGTGCGCGTCGTCGCCGGACCGTCGACACGACCGGAAGACTCGAGCCCCGTGCTGGATGAGCCGTTCCTCGAGACGGACAATGTTCGCTTGATGAACTCGGGTGAGTTCAACGGCTTGGGCGTCATGACGGCCAAGGCGCGCATCGTCGACTGGCTTGCGCAGCATGGACACGCCCGGGGCGTCGTGAACTATCGGCTGCACGACTGGTGTATCTCGCGGCAGCGCTATTGGGGTCCGCCGATCCCGATCATCTATTGCGAGAAATGCGGAACGGTCCCGGTGCCGGAGAGCGATCTGCCGGTGGAGCTTCCGTATGTCGAAGACTTCAAGCCGGACGACACCGGCACCTCGCCGCTCGCGCGTGTCGAATCGTGGTATCGTGTGACCTGCCCATCCTGCGGTGGCGTTGGCCGTCGCGAGACGGACGTGTCGGACACGTTCCTGGACAGCGCCTGGTATTTCCTGCGCTACCCGAGCACCGATTACGACGACGTTCCGTTCGATCGCGATCTGACCAAGCGCTGGCTTCCCGTCAATTCGTACATCGGCGGCAACGAGCACGCGGTGTTGCATTTGTTGTATTCGCGTTTCATCACGATGGTGCTGCATGACGCCGGTCAGCTCGACTTCGAGGAGCCGTACAGAAAGTTCCGCGCGCACGGTATGATCATCCGCGAAGGCGCCAAGATGTCGAAGAGCCGCGGCAACGTGGTGAACCCGGACGAGTACGTCGACCGTTGGGGCGCCGACGCATTCCGCACGTACCTGATGTTCTTGGGACCGTACGAGGAAGGCGGCGATTTCCGCGATCAGAGCATCGCGGGCGTCCGGCGCTTCTTGGATCGTCTCTGGTCGTCAGTAATCGAAGCGACGACCACCGGCTCGCCGGATCCTCAAGTGCTGCGCAAGCTTCATCAGACGATCAGAAAAGTCTCGGACGACGTCCCCGCGCTCAGCTACAACACGGCGATCGCGGCGATGATGGAATGCATGAACGTCGTCCGTCGTGGCGAGCGCACGGCACATCGAGCGGAGGTCGAGCCACTCGTGCAGTTGATCGCGCCGTTCGCGCCGCACATCGCGGAGGAGCTGTGGGAACGCCTCGGTCATCGCGAGAGCGTGTTCGACGCCGGTTGGCCAGTGTTCGATCCGGCCCTGGCCGCGGAGGATTTGGCGACGATTGCGGTCCAAGTGAATGGAAAGATGCGCGGAACGGTGCAAGTTCCGAGCGGCAGCGGCCAGGACGTCGCGCTCGAGGCTGCGATGGCGGATGCCGCTATCGCGAAGTTCGCGGTCGGGACACCGAAGAAGGTCATCTTCGTGCCGGGCAGGCTGTTGAATATTGTGATGTAGTGCCGCTTGCTGGCGCAGCGAGCGGCCTCACATGACTGCCCACCCACACCGCTTCACGAAATCAATCGCGCCACCCAGTCGCCGACGAAATATCCAGCGATCGCAACGCCCAGGCCGATCACGAACATGTCAATTCCGGACCGAAACACACTGCGTCCGGTGAACACCGATCGCGCCGCACCGACGATCCAGTGCGAGGCCATCGCGATGATGAACGCCACGACGACGGCGGTCATTCCGGACCATATGAGAAATGGAAAGACCGGAATGAACGCGCCGATCGCCGTCGCGGTGCCGGTGACCCACGCCTCGCGCATTGGCGACATGTGGGGCTCGCCAATGCCGAGCTCCTCCTGAACCTGCTCCTCGAGCATGCGCTCAGGGTCCGCCATGACCTCCGTTGCGAGCGCGTACGCTGGCTCGGCCGCCATGCCTTTCGCTTCGTAAATCAACGCCAGCTCATCGCGTTCGACCTCCGGCATGAGCGCGATCTCGTCGCGCTCCATCGCGATCTCGTTCGCGTAGACCTCCTGCTCGCTCTTCGCCGCCAGGTATCCGCTCGATCCCATCGACAACGCATCGGCGATGAGACCCGCGACGCCCGCGACGATCACCGTGTGATGCGCCGTCTGCGACGATGCGCCAATCACGCCGGCAACGAGACCGAAATTCGCCGTCAATCCGTCGTTGAATCCATACACGACGTTGCGCAGGAAGCCGCCGGACTCGGTGCGATGCCACGGCTCGCCGCTCTTGCCAGAAATCTTATTGAGCGTCGATGCGTGCTCGGCCGATTCACGCGCGAGCGTCAATGATTCCGTTGCACCAGGCGCACCGCGCGCGGTCCGACGATGCATGTCGAGGTACCCCTTGACCTCGCGCCCCTCCTCGGCGAGCAGCATCGGCAGCAGAAAGCCCGGACCGAATACTCTTCCCAACCCGGCCAGCAGCCGCGTACGCGCGCTCGGTCTGAACGCTCCCGGCTCGCGGCCATGCTCACGCAACAGCTTCGCCCAAATTTGAACGTGCCTGTCTTCGACCTCGGCGAGCCGCCGGTAAAGATCCGACTTCTTTGCATCGGGCTCGGCAGCGGACAACAATCGATACAGGTAGGCAGCGTCGGCCTCATCCTGCCAATGATGCTCGAAGACGTCGAGGTCAGGCGCACTGTGATCGACCGCGGGGACGGGCGCTTGGGTGGGGGACATGAGCGAAAAGGTAAGCCTGTGGTGGTGCCCGTTCTAGCACCCGGAGTAAACCCTCACCGTACTCCGCCGTGACACATGATTGCACCCCAACGAATCATGAGGTCTTTATGCGACTGTTTGCATTACTCCCGACGGTCTTTGCGGCGAGCGCCGTAGCGTCGGTCAGCGCTCAAAATCCGCGCATCATTAGCGCCGGGCCCGGAACCGTCTATATGCCGAGCGTTCGTGGGTTCTCGTTCAACGACGAGCCGCACGCTGTCATCGGCGTCACGACGTCCGGCGCTGCCACCAACCGCGATACACTTGGCGTGCTGGTCAGCTCGGTGCGGTCCGGGAGTCCGGCGGAAAAGGCCGGGCTGGAAGAAGGGAACCGCATTGCGTCGGTGAATGGTGTGAGCCTCAAGCTCTCGCCGGCCGATGTCGGTGATCCGGACATGGCGGGCGTCATGACGCGTCGCCTCACACGCGAGCTGGATAAGCTCAAACCCGGTGATGATGTGGAGCTGCGCGTCTACGCGAACGGACAGAACAAAACCCTGAAGATCAAGACAATCGCGCCTGAAGATCTGTACGAGTCACGGTTGCCGCGACGCGACGCGGATCGGGCGACGCTTGGTCTCGATCTCGCCGCCACCGGCAATTCGCGCGACACACTCGGCGTATTCGTCATGGGCGTCGAAGACGGAAGTCCGGCGGCGAAGGCGGGAATCGAAGAGGGCAGCCGGATCGCGTCGATCAACGGCGTCGATGTTCGTGGACGCCGATCGAACGACGACGATGACATCGTGTTCCGCACGTCGAACATCAGCCGCTTGGAGCGGGAGGTGTCACGAGTCAAACCGGGTGACGACGTCGAGCTTCGCGTCTACTTCAACGGCCAGTATCGCAACGTGAAAATGAAAGCAGCCCGTGTATCCGATCTACCGCACCGCAATCGTTCGATCAGGATCATTGGCGGAGACAACTTGATGATTCCGCGCGTTCCGGATCGGATCGAGATCGACGGCGCTCAAATCGGAAATGAGGTGCGTCGCGCGCTCGAGACGGCGCGTGTCGCGACGGCGGGCGCGATGCAAGGTGTTGGACGCGCGTTCGGTAGAGTGGGGAATCGGGTGGAGTGGTAGGCATTCCGGTGGAGCGGCGGAACGCCGCGTTGAGCTGGTAGCGTTCCACCGTTCCACCGTTCCACCGGTTCTCAGAATTCCACCTGCGCCCCGAGCTCGACGACTCGGTTGGGTGGAATGCCAAAAAACTCCGTCGCCGAGCGCGCGTTGCGCGACATCACGACAAAGATTTTTTTGCGCCAGCGAGCCATGGGCGGCAACACGGCGTCGTCGGGAGCGCGACGCGTGCCCGGCCGTTTCTCGCCGTCGGCAATGATGATTCGCTCTCGGCCAAGGTAGAACGTCGTGTCGTTCGGTTTCGCCTTGATTCCATGCTCGCGCGCCCGTTGCAGGATCTCCGGCACGTTGGGCGATTCCATGAAGCCATATCGCGCAGTAACACGATAAAAACCGTGCTCGAGCTTCTCGACGCTCACGCGCTCGATGGCTTTGATCTCCGGCACTTCCTCCGTCACGACTGACATTAGAATCACTTGCTCGTGGAGCACCTTGTTGTGCTTGAGATGATGCAGCAGCACGACAGGCACACCGTTGTTGGACGACGTCATGAACACCGCGGTGCCCGGAACGCGCGGCGGCTTCCGACGGGCGACGTCGCTCAAGAATAAATCGAGCGGCAACGCGCCTGAGTTCAGCGCGTGCGTCAACAACACGCGTCCTTTCTTCCAGGTGCTCATCAGAAGATATACGGCGATCGCGATCGCGATCGGGACCCAACCCCCGAACGCGATCTTGATGACGTTCGCCGAGAAGAGCGAGGCATCGATTGCGAGAAATGCGGCGGTGATCGGGACGATGTGCGCGAGCGACCAATTCCAACGCGATCGCGCAACGACAGCAAAGAGGAGCGACGTGATCGCCATCGTGCCCGTCACGGCGATGCCGTACGCCGCACCAATCGCTTGCGAAGAGCCAAACGACAGCACCAGAATGAGACACCCAAATCCCAATATTTTGTTGATCTCGGGAATGAAGATCTGGCCCGCTTCCTGTCGCGACGTATGCAGGATCGTCACGCGCGGCGAGTAACCGAGCTGCACGGCCTGCTGAGTGAGTGAGAACGCGCCTGAAATGAGTGCCTGGGACGCGATGACTGCTGCAATCGTCGCCAACACCACCGCTGGCAGGAGCAGCGATCGCGGCACGAGCATGTAGAACGGATTTGATACGGCGCTTGGATCGCGGAGCAGCAGCGCGCCCTGTCCCATGTAGTTGAGCAGCAGCGCCGGCAACACCAGTGCAAACCAAGCGAGCCGGATGGGACGTTTGCCGAAGTGTCCCATATCGGCGTAGAGCGCTTCCGCGCCGGTCACCGCGAGGACGACGGCGCCGAGGGTCAGAAAACCGACCCGTCCGTTGGCGGCGAAGAACTCGACGCCGTGCCAGGGGGCGAGCGCCAGGAGAATCCGCGGCTCATGAGCGATCTCGGCGATACCGAGTGTTGCGATGGTCACGAACCAGAGCGCCATGATCGGACCGAACGCGGTGCCGACGCGTCCCGTGCCGAAACGCTGGGCCATGAAGAGGACGAGCAGGATCACCATCGACAGCGGGATGACAAATCTTTCGAACGCTGGTGTCGCGACGTTCAATCCCTCGACGGCCGACATCACCGAGATCGCGGGAGTGATCATCCCGTCGCCATAGAGCAGCGCGGCCCCGAAGAGGCCCAGACTGACGAGCAACAAGCGACGCTTGGAGTCGGTGCGTCGTCGCTCCTCTTGGAGTATCAGCGCCAGCAGAGCGAGGATACCGCCCTCACCGCGGTTGTCGGCGCGCATGATGAAGACGAGATACTTGACCGCAACGACGAGCACGAGCAGCCACACGATCAGAGACAGAATGCCGTAAACGTTCTCCGGCGTGACCGCAAGCTGATGCTCCTTCGACACGAAGCACTGCTGGAGTGCGTACAGAGGGCTTGTCCCGATGTCGCCATAGACGATGCCGAGCGCCGTCAGCGACAGGAAGCCGAGCCGCTTGCCAGTCGGGTGAAGCTCGACGTGCTGGCGCTGAGGGACGACAGCGGCGTGGAAGCCGGTCGCCGTTGGTCCCGTTGGGCCGGAGCCCGCCGGGACCGATCCTGTCGGCGCGGCGGACGGAGGCGGTGCTGCCGCAGACGGAGATGCTGGCGATGCTGACTGCGGTGCTGCCGGAGCCGGGGTCGCGCCACCTGAAGTTGGCTGCGCCGGAGTAGGCGGAGGGTCGCCTGCTGAGTTGGCGCTGTGTGAAGACTCGGCGTTCATGTAGGAACTGCGGGCAATACTCGCCTCAGACTGTGTGGTCCCGGGGCTGACGATTGCTCCGGCATTACGCAAAAATGGGTCGCGGATTTTTCCGCGACCCGTGGTTGAATCTAGCGGTTCTCCAGGACGCGTCCAGCGCCTGGCGAGCGCGACGATTGTGGATTATGGGGTCTTAGTCGCGGCGTCGATCTCGTCGGCCGCGCGCTGGATGATCTCACGCAGCTTGTTGAGGGTTTCTTTTTCGCGAATGTGCGTTGTTGCCGTCTTGTAGGTAGTACGAGCGAGTCGCTGGAACGCCTGATTGAGCTCGGTCATTGGCGTGTCGGTGAATCCTTCGACGAATCGGGCAATGCGGTCGAAAATGTCATTCACGGTGGTGCTGTGTTCCGCAAGGTGCTTTCGGCCTTCGTCGGTGATCTCGTAGATCTTTTTTCCGCCCTCCTCCGGCACGACACGAGCGTAGCCGATGTCTTCCAGCATGGTCAGCGTCGGATAGACAGTGCCGGGGCTTGGCGCATAGGACCCGCCGAAGCGGCTCTCGAGCTCCTTGATGATCTCGTATCCGTGCCGCGGTTTCTCTTCGAGCAGGCGCAGGATGACGTACTTGAGGTCGCCTTGCTCGAACAGGCGGGCGGCGCGTCCACGCCATCTTCCGTGGCCGCCAGCCGGCCCCCAGCCGCCAAAGCCTTCCCAGCGCGACCGCGCGCGATGCCCACCGCAGGTATCGGCGACGTCAAAGCCGAGCATGAACGGACTCCACATGTGACACCTCGTCGATATATCGTGATGGCAGTAACGATATAACGGCAGATATATCGACGCAATACCCAGTTTCCCACTTCCTGGTTTCCAATTCGAGGGAAGGGGCACATGCATTGCCCTAGTACCTCGGAGGCATTGGCCTCCGGAACGATGGCTTCATTCAACGGGGGAAGCATGGCGGACGATCTCGATCGCGACGGCCTGGACAACCAGGTCAAAGGCTTCGGTAAGGAAGCCGAAGGCAAGATCCGCAACTCGGTCGGTGGCCTGACGGGCGACACCGGCGACCAGCTCCGCGGAAAAGCGGAAGAGCTCAAGGGCAAGGCCCAACGAAAGATCGGCGAAGCCGAATCAGACGCAGATCGCGACACCTGATCGCGGGTCCGATTCATAAACAAGCCGCGGCGACAAGACAACAGTCTTGTCGCCGCGTTGCTTTTGCGACCGCCGGAAAACCGCCGCAATCGATTTGTAATCCGAGCGACACCCACCCGTCACGCGTCCATCAGGTTTTTCTCATCGACCTCTCATTCGCCAATCACGCCACTGCAATCGAGGCGCAACCTTCGAGTGCTATGCTGCCGTCGAGTGATGTTCCCCCGTTCATCACGCGGACACGGGATCTTGCCCGGAGGCATCATGTTGAGAGTCCTTCTCGAGTCGAAGGCGCGCCGCCAACGACGCATCGGTGGCATGGCGCTGAGCGTCGCCGCCCATCTGGCGATCATCGGAGCAGTCACCGCCACGACGGTTCACGCCCGACGGCCAGTGCGCGATCCCATCGTCGACGTTCACCTCGCTCCGCCGCCGCCCCGTCCAGTTCCGACGCCGCCGGCCGCGCGTGTCACGACCTCGCACGTCGCAACACGCGGATCGACGATCGTCATCGACCAGATTCACATCAACACGGAGGTTCCGACGTCGCTGCCCCCGATCGACTACACGCCGCGACCCATGCCTGACTATGCCACGGGACCCGCGGGCACGCCTACGGGAACCAACACGGGGCCGCGGAGCATCATCGACGGAGATGAGGCATCAGACGACACCGATTGGCGCGGCAATGATCTCTTGATGCGAATCGTCACATCGGCAGCGCCGCGCTATCCCGAATCGCTGCGCCAAGCCGGCATCGATGGTCGCGTGCTCGTTCGCTTCATCGTCGACACGCTCGGCAAGATCGACTTGGGCAGCGTCCAGATCGTCGAGTCGACGCATGACCTGTTCACGCGCTCGGTCCGCGATGTCCTCGGCAATTTCCGTTTCCGACCTGCCGAGGCAAAAGGCCATCGGGTCCGCGCAATGGCGGAGATGCCCTTCGAGTTTCAAATGCGAAAATGATCCCGGGGCAAAAAGAAGCGGCGCCGGTGATTCGCACCGGCGCCGCTCTCTTGCACACTCGCTATTCGTATCGCAGCGCGGTAATCGGATCGAGCACGGCGGCACGACGAGCGGGCCAGACGCCGAACGCCACGCCGACGAACGCCGAGAACGCGAACGCGAGAATGATCGCGGTCGTGGAAATCTGTGTCGACCAACCAGCGGTCTTGCTCATTACAGTTGCGCCGCCCGCACCCAACCCGATTCCCAAGACGCCGCCGAGGATGCAAAGCACCACGGCCTCGATGAGGAATTGCAGCAGAATGTTCCAGCGCGTCGCGCCGAGAGCTTTGCGAATACCGATCTCGCGCGTGCGCTCGGTGACCGACACGAGCATGATGTTCATGATGCCGATGCCGCCGACGAGCAAGGATACAGCGGCGATGCCTGACAACAGGTATGTCATGACCTCGGTCGTCTCTTGCGTCGTCGCGAGAATATCCGCCTGGTTGCGAATCTGGAAATCGTCCGGCGCGCCTTGACGCAGCTTGTGCTGCCGGCGTAGCACGCGCTGAATGTCGGCCATGGCGTCGGGAATCTTGTCTTCGCTCACGGCCAACGCGCTGATCGACTGAAGCCGATCCGATCCGTTCACGCGAAAGCGCGCCGTATTGATCGGAATGAGAATCTGGTCGTCGGGATTCTGAAACGCATTCGCTTGACCCTTCGACGCGAGCACACCGATCACGAGGAATTGCGTGCCGCGGATACGCACGTTTTCGCCGATCAGTGCCTCGGGCGCCGTAACTCCCAGGTTATCGACGACCGCCGATCCGATCACGGCGACGCGCTGGCGGCCTTCATCATCGGCGGCAGTAAACATTCTGCCGACCTTGAGCTGGTACTTCCGAACCTCGAGATAGTTGGGCGTTGTGCCGACGATCGTCGTGCTCGCGTTCTTGTTGCCGGACACGATCTGTTGCTGCGAGCGCATCTCCGGCTGAACAGCGAGGAGGTTCGTTGCGCGCTCGTCGACCGCTTTCGCGTCGTCGAGCGTGAGGCGCTGCTGCCCACCGGCGATCGCGATGCCACCGCCGCCGCCTCGCTGTTGGCCAGGACTGACGGTCAACAACGTGGTGCCGAGTGCCGCGATGCGATCCTTGACCGCTTGCTGAGCTCCCGAGCCCAGCGCGACGACCGCGATCACCGCGCCAACACCGATCACGATACCGAGCATTGTGAGCAAGGATCGCAACTTGTTCGCGCGAAGGGCACCGATCGCAACGCTGATGATTTCTCCAATGAGCATTCGATCAGCCCCCTCGACCACCACCGCGCGGACCGCCACCGCCGGGACCTTGTTGGCCGCCCAGTGGGCTGGCGTTCTGGCGGATTCGATCCTGCTGTTGTTGACGCTGCGCCTGCAGCGCCAACGCACCCAGCATGACGACGTGTTCGCCTTCCTTCAGGCCGCTCAGCACTTCGGTGTAATCGAGATTGCCTTGTCCGAGTTGCACGACGCGAGGATGGAAGGTCGTCTTCGCGCTGTCGCTGACGAACACGAGACCCGCGCGCTGCCGTGCTGGCCGTGCGCCCATTTCCGGCGTGGGAGTGAGCGCGCCGGGGCGACCGCCCTGAGCGCCACCCTGACGGGTTGCGCCGCCGGCTGACGCCGACTGACCGGCACCGGCGCCTTGTGCGCGGCGAGCGCATGCACCAGCCGTGCGTGGATCGATGCTCAACTGCGTGTAGATCGCGCGGAGCTGCTCGTTGATCGCCTGCATCTCGGGGCTGCCGCGAAAGCCACCGCCGCCCTGGCCGCCGGCACCTTGTTGACCACCGGGCTGTCCGCCTTGCTGGCCCCCACCGAAGCCGCCTCCGCCACGGCGACGCTGCGTACTATCGCCGGTGCCACGCTGGCGATTCGCTCCGCCCGTCGAATCGCCGCCACGACGATTGCCGCCGCCGAAACCTGCCGGACGAAGCGCTTGCATCTTCGCGCGAAGATCGTCGATCTGTTTTTTCTCCTTCGGATGCGCCTTGAGCACGTCGTCGATCTTCTTGCAATCGGCGTCTGAGACCTGCATGCCGCCAAATCCACCCTGGCCGAAACCGCCGCCGCCCTGCTGGCCGCCCTGTTGGATCGCGGTGGTCACGATATCTCCATTCGCGCTCCCGGATCCGCCGCCCGGTCCAGCGGCACCACCGCCGTTGGGGCGCCGGCCACCGCCAGGCGCACCGCCGTTTCCGCCGCGATTTCCGCCGCCAAAGCCTCCGCGGCTACCGCCCCCGCCGAAGCCCTGCGCTTTGAGCTCGGCGTTTATCGTGTCCGCGTTGAGTCCCAAGAGACCACCGGTGGCCACGGCCTCACGCGGATTCTTGATCGCGTCATTGGGAACGGCGATGACGTTGTCGCGCTCGTCGATGAGGACCGAGACTTCGCCGTTCATTCCGGGCTTCAGCAAACCTTCCTGGTTCTCGAGGTTCACGAGGACCGGAAACATCGTCACGTTCTGCTGCACGACAGCTTGTGGCTCGATCTTCTCGACGACTCCGCCGAAGCGACGGTCCGGGTATGCGTCGACAGTGACGTTGGCCGGCTCGCCTGGGTGGACATTGCCGATGTCCGTCTCATTGAACAGCGCGCGAATTCGCACGGTCTTGAGGTCGGCCATCCTCACGATCGTCGTGCCGCCGCTCACCGAGCCCGTGGCCGACGCGATGACCGTTCCGACCGACACCGTCTTGTCGATGACCGTCCCGACCGCGGGAGCGCGGACAGTGGCATCCTCCAAACTTTGCTTGGCGAGATCGAGCTGCGCTTTCGCGCTGACGACTCCGGATTTCGCGTTCTCATAATCCACCGCGACCTTCTCGAACTCTTGCGGCGTGATGACGCGAGCTTTGAACATGTCTTCGTTGCGCTTTTTGTCCGACTCCGAGACTTGCAGGCGCGCCTGCGCCGCGTCCAACTGCGCCTTGGCTTGGTCGTAGCGGTTCTGCACGTCGCGCGTATCGATCTGAACGAGCAGATCGCCGGGGTTGACGTGCGTGCCGGTCTCGACGGGCATCTGCGTGATGACGCCGGACGCCTTCGATTTGACTTCAATGATGGTGATCGGCTCGATCACGCCGTTTGCCTGCGCATCGATGATGATGTCGCGGCGCGTCACGAGCGCGGTTTGCACGGTCGGCGCCTGTTGCTTCTTCGCGCACGCTGCTGCAGCGGCAAGGAGCAGGGCCGCTCCGAAGTATCGTCTCACGTGGGTGTATCTCCTAGAATCGGCCAGGGGGGGCCGGCTATCAAGTGTACGCGAAGAAGGAGAAAAGTGCTGGTGCGGGATTGGACGAAGGGCGGAACTCGCAGTCCCGCCCTTCGGCGCTCCGAACGTCCAGTGCTTCCGGCAGTCAGCGTGGCCCTTACGGCAAGTCTTTGCCGATGACCGCTTCGATCTGGGCTTTCGCGTTGCGGTAGTTGAGGCGGGCCTGAATCAGAGCCTGGCGGGCGGTCACGAGCGCAGTCTGAGAATTGAGCACATCGAGCAACGTCGACGCGCCGAGATTGTAGCGCTGCTGCTGCACGCGAAGATCCTCTTCGCTCGCGCGAACATTCTGCTCCTGCACGCGCATCGCCTCTTCGTTATTCCGCATCGTCGCGATGTCGGTGATGATGTTCTGCTGTGCGCCGAGTCGCGCGTCTCTCACCTGCGCCTGTGTATTCTCCAAATTGATCTGCGCCGCGGCGACGTTGTTCTCGCGCGTAAATCGGTTGAAGATGGGATAGTTCAAGTTGATGCTGACGCCGCGGCTGTACGGAAATGGATTGCCATTCAACCCGTACGACGCGGCCGTGCCGTTGCCGCTGTAGTTGAAGTTCGCCGTAACCGTCGGCAGATACGCGGCCTTTGCCGACCGTTCCGCGGCCGAGGCAGCGGCTGCCTGCGCCTCGAATTGGCGAATCGGCGGACCGGTGATCGCCATCTGCATGATCGCGGCGCTGTCGACTGGCGCTACCGGATGTTCGACCGTATCCGCGAGATCCGCCGTGACGAAGTACGGTGTGCCGACGAGACGCGTCAGCGCCGCGCTCTGCACCTGATATGTGTTCTGTGCCGTCAGCAACGCGAGCTGCGCGTTCCCGACCTGTACGACGCTCCGCAGTGAGTCGGAGACGTTCGCTGCGCCCGCCTGCACCTTGGCGATGGAGGTCGCCAACTGCGCCTGCGCGGCCTCGAGTTGCGCGCGCGCCGCGGCTTCGGATTCTTTCGCGGCGAGAATCGAATTGTACGCCAGCTTTACTTGAAGCCCGACATTGAACTCGGTGTTCACCTCGGCGGCTTGCGCTGCCGTGACATTGGCCTGCTGGCTCTTGATGTCTGCGAACATCTTGCCGGCGTCGAATAGCGTGAGCTGCGACGTCAAGCCGGTGTTGTAGGTCCAGGCTCCCGTGAATGGCACGAGCTGTCCGCTCTGGCCCAAGCGATCACCGGCGCTCTTGGTCTGGCCCGCGCTCGCGTTCAGCGTCGGGTAGAGCGCGGCGCGCGCCGCTCGAACGCTGTTGGTCGCGCTGCGGACGCCATTGGACGCCGTGATGTTCGAGACGTTGTTTTCGCGCGCGAGACGAACGGCCTCGGTGATCGAGATCGGTCGAAGCGTGGTATCCGGCATCTGCTGCGCGCCGACAACCACGGGCGCCGCGAGCAGCACAATCAATTTCCTGAACATGTCCTCTTGGGCTCCTTTTGCTGTTCGGCTTCGCGCCGAGCCTGAATTTCTTTTCGACGTGCGTCGTACTTTGCCAATTGTTCTTTCGTGAACACCGCGCGCCACTGTGCTTTGAAGCTGCCGCGGATCGAGTCGAGACGGGCCTGTTGTGGCGCGAGCACGGTCTTGATCACGCAGTCCTGCTGGAACGACAGGGAATCGAGCGTCACGCGTTGTTGTGACGACAATCCCATCTCGTCGTAGAACCGGGAGCGCGGACCATATTGCGACGCGAATTTCTCGTGGCTGATGTACCCGGCAGCGGAGAACCCAAGGGCCCCGCCGACCAGCACGGCTCCGAGAAGGAACATCAGCGCTTGCTGCTTGCTGCGCTGCATGGAAGCTCCGTGTTAGCGGCCGAACAGGAAGCGGATGCGCGCTTCCCGATCGTCTTGTAGGGCCGGCCGGATCGCGGTCGATACCGGAACGGCAGGCGATGACAGCATGCTATCGGCGGCGATGTCCGCCTCGGCTTGATGCGCGCGGAACATTGCGATGCCAGCGGCGACGAGAAGAATGGCCGCGGCACTGATCGCCGGGCGAACCCATCGATCGAGCTCCGTCCACCAACCCAGTTCCACATCGGCGACGCGGGCCATGATACGCGACTCGAGCTCGTTCCAGTACGCGTCGCCGGTAGGCGCGGCGTACAACGAGCGCAGCCCGCGCACCACGTCGTCGTCCTCGTTGGAAGTCAGCCGAATGTCGCTCATAGATCGCTCCGAACGTCTTTCAATATGCGGCGCAGCGCCGCGCGTGCGTGATGCAAATCCGATCGTGCCGTGCCTTCCGGAATGCCCAGCATTCCGCCAATCTCACCGTGCGTAAACCCTTCGACATCGTGCAACACGATCACCGATCGTTGGCGGTCGGTGAGCTTCGTCAGCGCCTGATTGAGACGACGACGCAGCTCGTCCGATTCACCCGGATCCCGAAACGGCATGGGAACCGTTTCCGGCAGTTCGTCCGCGTCGCGGACTTTCCGCCGCCGCACCAGGTCCAGCGACGCATTGGCCATGATGCGGAACAGCCAAGCGCCAAACGGTTGGTCGGGGAGAAAGCGGTCCAGCGCCTTGAAGGCATGGAGGAACCCTTCCTGAACCGCATCCTCCGCGTCCTCGTGCGTGAGCACGATCGCGCGACAGACGGCGTACGCTCGACGTTGGTGATTGCGCACGAGTGTCGAAAAAGCTTCGCTACTCCCGCGCTGCGCCGCGATGACAAGCGCTCGTTCGTCCGATTTGGCGTCAGTCACTGACGACATGCCGAACGGCAGTTCGATTGTGTTCGCAGCGGTCATCGAAACGTGGCCCGTGTCCAATTTCTCTAACGGATGACGCGCGGGAAACGTTGATGCTCAGCGGGCCCGCTCCTCGGCAGCGGGCGCCGCCGTTGGCGCGGGGGTGGCGCCCGCCCCGGCAAGGCCGATCGCGTCCGCAACGCGGCGCATCGCGTCGATCACAAACTGAATGTGCTGCTCCAGATCGGCGCCCATCTCTTCCACGCCGAGCAGCACGTCATCGCGGTTGACACCCTTGGCGAACGCTTTGTCCTTCATCTTCTTTCGCACCGACTTCGCGTCGACGTCGAAGATGCTCTTCGTCGGCTTGACCAACGCCGTCGCGGTGATCAGCCCGGACAGCTCGTCGACAGCGAACAGCGTTCGTGCCATCCGGGTCTCGCGCGCGACGCCACTATATGCCGCATGCCCGAGGATCGCTTGCAGAATGTCTTCCGGCCAACCGCGCTCGCGGAGGAACCGCACGCCCCACGCGGGATGCTCCTCGGTCGCCGAGTGGGTGGCGTTCGGATAGCGCTCGTAGTCGAAATCGTGAATGAGCCCAGCCAGCCCCCAGCGCTCGGGGTCCTCGCCGAAATGCTCGGCGTACGCGCGCATGGCCGCTTCGACGCCCAGCATGTGCTTCCTCAGCGACTCGCTGGCGGTGAATTCCTGCATCAGGGCGAGCGCGTCGGCTCGCGATGGAAGAGTTTGGCCGGTCATACCGGACCAATATACAGGCTGCCCTGCGTCCTGCTTACGCGGCCTAGGAGCGCGCCCCGACCGATGACACGATCTCGTCCGAGACGGCCGCGAGCGTCTTCAGGTCGAACGGTTTGAGCAGGACACGACGCCCCGTCTGGGCGAAGAACGCGGCAACGGCGGCGGACTGCATTTCTCCGGTGCAAAACACGACGCGATCGAGAATTTCAGGTCGCTGCGCCTCGAGCGCGGCATGCAGCTCGATGCCGGACAGCTCGGGCATCTTTACGTCGGAGACGATGAGGTCGAAGTCCTCCCGTCGGTCGAGGAGGTGCTCGAGGGCTCGAGCTCCGTTCTCGGCCTCGGTGGCGATCCACCCTCGCCGCGTGTAGTAGCGCGACAGCGCCCGGCGGATCGTCGCTTCGTCGTCGACGATGAGGACGCGGCGCTGATCGGCTCGGTCGCCATTGTCCGGAGCGCCGGTGGCCGGTCGCGGAACAGGCCGCGTGCTCGCGCCGCGCGGCAACCGAAGAGTAAACCGCGCGCCGGGGCCGTCGTGCGGGTCGCGGTCCGCAACCGCGATCGTTCCGCCGTGCTGTTGCGCGATGCCAAGTGAGACCGACAGGCCAAGGCCGGTGCCTTGCCCCATTGGCTTCGTCGTGAAGAACGGCTCGAAGATGCGAGGCAGCACCTCGGCGCTCACGCCGGGGCCGTCGTCGTCGACCTCGAACAAGATCTCGTCGCCGTCGCGACGTGTACGCAGCCAAATATTTCCGTTCGGCCCCGTGGCCTGCGCGGCATTGACGACGAGATTCGTTAGAATCTGCTCGATGCCTGCGCGGTCGACTGGAATTACATCATTCTCGCGCGGCACATCGACGTGGAGCTCGACGGCAAGCTCGCTCACTTGTGCTTGAAGCGCGCGCGCCATGTCGATGAGGAGCGTTTCGACCGGCACGGATACGCGGGCGACCTCCCGACTTCGCACGAACGACAGCAGATCTCGAACGATGGCTCGCGAACGACGCGCTTGCTGCGCGATGATGCCGAGCGCCTCGCGCTCCTCGACACGCTGCTCGCCGGCCAACAGGTCTTCGGTGAAGAGGAGGATCGCCGCCAACGGATTGTTCAACTCATGCGCGACGCCTGATACGAGTTGTCCGAGCGCCGCAAGCTTTTCCGATTGACGCAGCGCTTGCTCGGTGGCGCGAATCGGCGTGACGTCCTCCACGTATCCGTCGATGAACGAGAGCTGCCCGGTCTCATCGCGTTGCGCGAACACCCAGATTCGAGCGGTGATCGGCGCGCCGCCCTTGTGCTTCCACGCCACATCGACAGCGACCCCCGGCGGCAACTGGTCGATTTTCTCGAGCCAGATCGCGCGATCCTCGGGATCGCTGTACAGCATGAGGGCGTTCGACGCGAACAGCTCCTCGGCCGTGTACCCGACCATCGCGCACAAAGCGGGATTCACGGTAATGAACCGCCCATCGTGCGTCACCCGGTAGATGCCGAACGGAGAGTTGTCGACGACGGAGCGGTAGCGATCTTCGCTCACAGGCTAGGTAGACGAGGGAGGGCGCTGCCAGGCGTGGCGCGTGGCAAACACTGTTAGACGACTGGTCGAGGACATAGGATACGGCCAATGCCTCATCTCCGATCGATCGCTCTCCGTGCTGTTCCGCCCGAGTCGGCCGGTCGCTTTCCATTCAACGTTCCGATCATCCGCGCATTGGACATTCTCGAGCTCGGCGTCCGCGTCACCTTTCTGGTCGGCGAGAACGGATCGGGCAAATCCACGCTGCTCGAGGCGATCGCGGGGGCGGCCAAGCTTCCAACGGTGGGAAGCGAAAGCCTTGATCGAGACGTCACGCTCGAGGCGCAGCGCGAGCTATCCCGTGCACTCAAGCTCACGTGGAATCGCCGCGTGACGCGTGGGTTTTTTCTTCGCGCAGAGGATTTTTTCGGCTTTACCAAATCCCTCGCCAAGCTGCGTTCCGAGATGCAGGACCGACTGCGCCAGATCGACGAAGAGTTCGTGACCAGTTCGGATTGGGCCAAAGGGCTTGCGAAAGGGCCGGCGAGAAATTCGCTCGCCGACATGGAGCGGCGCTACGGCATCGATCTGGACGCGAACTCTCACGGCCAGAGTTTCCTCAAGCTGTTCAGCGCGCGGTTCGTTCCTGGGGGACTCTATCTGCTCGACGAACCCGAAGCTCCGCTGTCGCCGCAGAGCCAGCTCGCGCTCATCGCCATGATGGGCGACATGGTGAAGCAAGACGCACAATTCATCGTCGCCACGCACTCGCCGATTCTACTCGGCTTCCCCGACGCGGTGATCTACAGCTGCGACAAAGCTCCGATCGAGAAGGTTCCGTACGAGGAGCTCGACCACGTCGTCATCACGCGAGAGTTCCTGAACGCGCGCGAGAGGTTCTTGAAGTACCTGTAGACGCTGCCCGAGCTACTTGGTGGAGGTCGCTGCCGGCTGCTCGTGCGCGTACTTGGCGTTCGTCAGCGCGATAATGGTGCGGACGATGGCGAAAAGAACGATCGCTCCGATGATGAGGCCCATGAATGCGGCCTTGGTGTCGGTGCCCCGTGGGTGATGGTCGTGGTCGTGTGCGGTCATGTCAGGTGGGAAAGGCGGATATGGCGGCCGCCGATCAAGCGACGCGCACCGAGTTCATCACATCGTCCTTTTGGATCTTCTTCATCACATCGATTCCCTTCGTGATCTTGCCGAACACCGTGTGCACGCCGTTCAGATGCCGCGTATTGTCTTCGCTGAGCACCATGAAGAACTGGCTGCCACCCGTGTCCTTTCCAGCGTGCGCCATCGATAATGCGCCGACTTCGTGCTTGCGGGGGTTGCCAGCCGTCTCGCACTTGATCTTATAACCGGGGCCACCGGTACCAATGCGTTGATCGCCGGCGGGCAGATCGCGCGAGAGCGGATCGCCGCCCTGCACGACGAAATCAGGAATCACTCGGTGGAACTTCACGCCGTCGTAGAACTTCCCGTTGGCCAGCTTCTCGAAGTTCGCCACCGTGAGCGGCGCTTCCTTCTCGTATAGCTCGGCGACGATCGTACCTTTGTTGGTTTCAAACGTGGCGGTTTTTGACATGCCACAAAGCTAGGTTGGCCGATGCTGAGACGGTAGGAGCCGATTCACCGACCGACGAACGACGCTTAAACGAGCGACGACGGACAGATGTCGTTGAGGAAGCAGATCTCGCATTTGGGCCGACGCGCCTCGCAGATCGTGCGCCCGTGCTCGATCAATAGATGCGCCAGCATCGTCCAGCGGTCGCGCGGAAAGATCCTCATCAGGTCCTGCTCGACCTTGACCGGGTCGGTCTCCTTGGTGAGACCAAGGCGGCCACTCACGCGCCCGACATGCGTGTCGACCACGACGCCTTCGTTTTTATCGTAGGCGTTTCCGAGCACGACGTTGGCTGTTTTCCGGCCGACGCCTGGCAGCTTGACCAGCGCATCGAGCTCGTCGGGGATTTTGCCACCGTGATGCTCCGTGACCGCGGTGGACATGCCGATCAAGCTCTTCGTCTTGTTGCGAAAGAAGCCAGTCGACTTTATCAGCTCCTCGAGCTCCTCGGGCTTTGCCGCCGCGAGCGCGGCGGGCGTTCGATAACGCTTGAACAGCGCGGGCGTGACCATGTTGACGCGCTTGTCCGTGCACTGCGCGCTCAAGATCGTCGCGACGAGCAGTTGGAACGGCGTCTTGAAGTCGAGCGCGCAGTGCGCGTCGGGGTAGTGTTTCGCGAGGCGATCGTAAATCTCGCCGGCGAGCTCGGGAGTGGGTTTGGCTGCTTTGCGACGACGAGAGATGGCCTTCGGTGGCATGTCGGAGCGTTGTAGTGAGCAATGATACGTCAGAGTCGGCGTCTGGCGCGGGCAAAAGCGACGACGTCGTCGGCCGATCGTGCGTTGAGCACGTCGGCACGCTCGAGCCAGCCTTTTCGAGCGATGCCGACGCCGACCTCCATGTTATCGAGTCCGCGCGCGGAATGCGCGTCCGGACCGATTTCGATCGTTACGCCGAGCCGCTTGGCTGTCTGCAAGTGCCGCCAGTCGAGGTCGAGTCGGTGCGGGTCGGCATTGAGCTCGACGGCGACGCCAAGGGCGGCGGCTTTCTCGAGCACGGCTTCGACGTCGAGCGCATAGGGCTCGCGGGACAGAAGCAGCCGCCCCGTGGGGTGCGCCAAGATCGTGAGACGCGGATCGTCGAGCGCGCGCAGAACGCGGTCAGTCATCGTCGTTCGATCCATCGAGAAGCGCGAGTGGATCGAGCCAACGACGAAATCGAATTCGTCGAGCAGCTCGTCCCCGTAGTCGACCCGGCCGTCGGCGAGAATGTCGGCCTCGATGCCCTTGAGCACGCGAAAGCCGTCGAGCGTGGCATTCAGCTCGTCGATCTCATCGTGCTGCGCCCGCACGGCCTCGCGCGACAATCCTCCGGCGAAGAACGCCGCCTGCGAATGATCGGTGATGCCGATGTAGCTCCAGCCGCGTTCCTTCGCGGCCTGTGCCATCTCGCCGATCGACGCTTTTCCGTCGGAGTAGTGCGAGTGGCAGTGCAGCACGCCGCGGATGTCCGCGAGCGTGAGAAGCGCCGGCAGCGCTCGACGTCGTGCCGCGTCAACCTCACCGAGTCCCTCGCGCAGTTCCGGCTCGACGAACGCGAGGGCGGCGGCGGAATAGATCGAGCGCTCGTCGGGCGTCGGAATAAAGCCGCCGCTTGAATCGCGGAGACGGTCGTCGTCGACCTCGACGCCGTTCGCTTCCAGCGCGGCCGTAACCGCACTCACGTGCGTGTCGCTTCCGGTTGCACGCCAAAGCGCGACGGCGAAGCGATCACGATCGACGCAATGCAGCTCGAGCTCGGCGCCGTCGACGAATCGAATTGACACTGAGGTTCCCTCACCGCGGGCGCTCTTTATTCCGGCAAGCCGGGTAAACGACTGCGCGACGGCGACAGGATTGCTCCGGCACTCCGCAACGATGTCGACGCGCGCCACGACTTCAGCCCGGCGACGAAGGGCGCCCGCGAGCTCGGCGCGCGCCACATCGGGGTGATTCGCCACAGATGCGAGCAACCGCTGTGCTTCGATGT
>Ga0207695_10003348_pt1 | contig 22672 bp, 15 predicted proteins | sample KBSC54metaG_FD_184354 | JGI IMG/M metagenome (GOLD analysis project Ga0207695, IMG submission 184354) | Corn rhizosphere microbial communities from Kellogg Biological Station, Michigan, USA - KBS C5-4 metaG (SPAdes) (version 2) | ecosystem: Host-associated > Plants > Roots > Rhizosphere > Soil...
CGAGATGGTTCACGTCATTCTCACCGGACGCAACGCCCATCCCACGCTCGTCGACATCGCCGACACCGTCACCGAGATGCGCGAAGTGAAGCACGCCTATCAAAAGGGAATCCTCGCCCAGCGCGGCATCGAGTACTGAGAAGAGGGTGGACGCTCAGCCCCTCAATCTCTCGTCCGCTCAAACCCTCGTTCCCTTGCTTCCCGTCATTTACAATGACCATGGCCTATGTCCTGGTTTAAGCGCGAAAACGGCGAGCTGGAAGCCCCTCTAACCAATGGCGATGAGGAAAAGATCGTTCGCACGGAAGGCCTCTGGATCAAGTGCCTCGGCTGTCGCCAGACCATCTGGAAAGCAGACCTCGAGGTCAATCAGAACGTATGCCCCAAGTGCCAGTACCACTTCAAGCTCAGCGCACGGCAGCGGCTCGACCTGCTGCTCGAACCCGGTTATGAACTGGTTGATGGGGGATTGCGCTCAACCGACCCGCTGAACTTCTCCGATGTGAAGTCCTACAAGCAGCGCCTTAAGAGAGCGCAGCAGGAGACCGGGCTCAACGACGCGATCATCAATGCCGTCGGTCAGATGGGACCCCATGCCGTCGTCGTAAGCGCCATGGAGTACGGCTTCATCGGCGGATCGATGGGTGCCGTGGTAGGCGAAACCATCGCTCGGGCCGTCGACCGCGCGCGGCTCGAGAAAAAACCGCTCATCGTTGTCGCCGCCTCCGGCGGAGCCCGCATGATGGAAGGCGTTGTCAGCCTCATGCAGATGGCCAAGATTTCGACCGCCCTCGCTCAGCTCGACGATGCCAGCGTTCCCTACATCTGCGTGCTCACCGATCCTACTACCGGGGGAGTCACCGCCAGCTTCGCGATGCTTGGCGACCTCAACATCGCCGAGCCCGGCGCTCTCATCGGTTTCGCCGGTCCCCGTGTCATCGAACAGACCATCCGGCAGAAGCTTCCCGAAGGCTTCCAGCGTTCCGAGTTCCTCCTCGAGAAAGGCTTCCTCGACGCCGTCGTCCACCGCCGCGACCTCAAGGACTACCTCGTCCGCGCCCTCAACTTCCTGCAAATCCCAGCCTCCGCCTAAGCTCAAACGCGGCGTTCCTATTCAGACTTCGCTGAGAAAACACCCAGGGCCGCTTGTTTCAGTGCTGAAATGGCGAATGTTCGATAATGAACGCACTGGAATTCTTAAAACCGTACAAGCAAGCTATATATATGAAAATAGGTAATTAATGGCATTAATTACGGAATGCAATATGCACGATTCTAAGCTTTGAAATTTTCCTGTTTTCGCCTAAATTAACAGTTTTTTGTATCTTCATCCGACTTTCTCCAAAGAACTGTGTATCAAGCCTGGGTTCTCACGACTCACGAGGAGTTAAGCCCTTTAAATACTTCACTAAATTGATGGTTGCGCAATAACCCCGACTGGCATTCGAAATGCACTGGTATATGCAGTTTTGCCCCACTCAGGTTCTGAGTAAGCCCGCCACTGCAGGCGGCAGAAATGGGCTCCTTCTCGCACAGGCGACAAAGGGCTTCCCCTATTCAGCACAACTACAAAAGTTCGGAGAACCAAAAGTGACTATTCGCAGCCGCATTCTCTCCTTGTTCCTCGTGTTGCTAGCCGGCATCTCAATCGCCAGTGCGCAGACGTCGAACGGCACCATCCTCGGCGTGATTACAGATTCGAGCGGTGGAGCGCTCGTCGGCGCCACAGTGACCGTTACGTCCTCCGACACCGGAGCCGTCCGCACGACCCTGACCAACTCGGAAGGCAATTATCGTATCGAGTCGGTACTCCCCGGAAAATACGATGTGTCGGCTAGCGCCACCGGCTTCCAGACCACCGTGCACAAGGGTCTTGAGGTTCCCGGAACCACGATCGTGACGGCCAGCCTGGTGCTCAAGGTCGGCAGCGCCGTCGACAAGGTTGAGGTCTCGGCTGACAACGCTGTCCTCAATACCGACAACGGACAGCTCTCCGGAACCATCGGCGAACAGGAAATTCACAACCTGCCGATTGCCAGCCTGAACCCCTACGAGTTGGCCCTGACACTGCCCGGAGTGATGAACACCCAGTTGGGTGGGTTCTCGAACGGTGTCAACTTTAACGTGGGCGGCGGTCGTCCCCGCGCCAACAACTTCCTCATTGAGGGCCAGGACAACAACGACGCCGGCATTCAGGGCCAGGGACTTCAGCCCGGCAACGATGAAGCCGTCAAGCAGGTTGTGATTATCGAAAACGCCTACACGGCGGAATACGGCCACGGCGCCGGATCGGTCTCCAACCTGATCTTCAAGAGCGGCACCAACCAGTGGCACGGCTCCATCTACGAGCGCCTGCAGAACTCATCGCTCGATACAGTCGATAAGAACGAAAAATTCAACGGCATCACCACGGTGAACAAGTACCGTGAGAACCAACCGGGCTTTACCATTGGCGGACCCATCATTCGCGACAAGCTCTTCGGCTTTGCCTCCTATCAGTGGGACTTCTATCGCTCCACTGCGAACCTGGCAACGCTCGAAGTTCCAACTGCGGCCGGTCTCGCTACCCTCGGCAACTTCTCCAGCAATCCACGCGTCGCCAACCTGCTCCAGGCTTATGGCGGGGTCGTCGGCACCATCAATCCCAACAACGAAATCGCGCCCATTCCTCTCGGTCCTGATCCCGTAACAGGTGTCGACCGCGGCACCGTGGAAATGGGCACCGTTGAGCGCAATCTCGGCGCCAATGACGACGCGCCTGAAATCGACCTCAAGGGCGACTACATCATGAATCCCAAGGACACCCTGAACCTGCGCTTTATCCGCAACAAGTTCACGGCTCCTTACGATGTATTCAACTTCAACGGCCAGCTGCCCGGCTTCGATACCAATCAGGACGGTACCTCTTATAACGCCGGAATCGTCGAGTCTCACGTCTTCTCGCCTTCAGTGGTCAACGAGGTCCGTCTCTCCTACAGCCGCATTGGTTTCACCTTCGGCCTGCCGGCAAGCACGCTGGCAAATCCTCTCTACAACCAGCCCGCCGTCTCCATATCCGGAATGACCGGGTACGGTATTCCGGCAGGCACAGTCCCGCAGGGCCGCTTCCACAACACCTACCAGCTGCAGGACACGCTGAGCTGGGCACACGGAAAGCACTACTTCAAATTCGGTGAAGACATCGCCAACATCCGCGTAAAGGACCAGATCCCATTCGACTTCTACGGCTCATACGGATACGTGAACGACAAGGTCGCGACACCAGTTGCCGGAGGCGGAACTTACAAGTACACCGCTCTCGCCAACCTCATCGACGACTTCGGTGGTCCCGGAAGCACGGTCAGCCAGAATTTCGGCAGTCCAGTCGCTCAACCGCGAATCCTCAGCCAGAACTACTTCGTGCAGGATACGTATCGTCCCCTTCAAACCCTCAGCTTCGACATGGGCTTCCGATACGAGTACAACGGTGCTCCATACAATGCACACGGAACTCCGTACCCCGGTTTCGACCCAGCGAATCCCGCTTGTTTCCCGCTCAACCCGGGCGCAACCTGCAACACGAAGCAAACTGCTGACAGGAGCAACTGGGGACCGAGAGCCGGTATCGCCTGGAGCCCGACGCTGTTTGGCCAGAACAAGACCGTTATTCGCACCGGCTTCGGTGTCTTCTATGACGTCCTTTTCGCCAACATCATCGACAACACTCAATCCAGCGCACCAAATGCCGCATCGCCTGTGATTACCAGCAGCAGCACAGACAATGGGGGCCGCGGAACCGCCAACTGGTCTGGCCAATTTGCAGATCTGAGCACGACGCCGCAGCCAACCGATTTTGCGAACCCCATCGTGAACCACCTGCTCTCGCCGCGCACCATGCATTGGAACCTCAACATCGAGCAGGAACTGCCCTGGGACACCACCCTCCAGGTCGGCTACGTGGGCGAGCGCGGCACTCACCTCTTCGGCAACTCGAACGTTAACCCCTTCGTCGGTCAGTACGAATTCACTGACCGCGTCATACCCGATCGTGGCCAGATCGTTATCCGCGACAACTCAAATGATTCAGAGTACGCCGGCCTCTGGACTGAGCTTGATCACAAATTCAACCACTCATTCCTCTTCCGCGCTTCGTACACCTTGGGACGCTCTTTCGACGACGGTTCTGAGATCTTCACCACCGTCAATCAGTCCTCCTACCAGTTCAGCCGCTATGGAACGCCGCGTGGCATCTCTGACTGGGGCCCTTCAACCTACGATCACCGCCATCGCCTTGTTCTGAGCTACATCTTCACGCCCCCTGTGTGGCACACCGAAGGCGGCATGAAGGTCCTCGGCAACATAGCCAACCACTGGGCCCTTGCCGGCGTCACGCAGTTCCAGTCTGGACCTCCGCTCAACGTCGAAAATGGATTTGACGTGGACGGCGACGGCATCGGCAACGACCGCCCGCTGCTCAGCAACCCTAAGGCACCGATCAACACTTACGCCATCGACAACGCCTGGTTCACTGGAGTCTCTGACGGTAGCGTCTGCTCCGGCCCCAGCTTCTGGTACACCAGCGATGACTGCCACTTTGTGTCGCGGGATTCAGTGCATTGGATCATTCCTGGTTTCGACCAGTATCCTGATCCACCAGTTCGCCGCAACTCTTTCTACGGGAAGGGCTTCCAGCAGTGGGATACAAATGTGCAACGCTCGTTCAAACTCTCAGAGCGCATGCAGATCGACTTCCGTGGTGAGCTGTTCAACGTGTTTAACCACGGCCAGGTCAACACCAACGGTTTCATTGAGAACACCACTCTGACCACGGGCGTCAACTCAGACGCTTTCAACGACAACGGCACAAACATCTTCGGCGATCCCGCCCCGGCCACCAACGGACACCGTCACGCGCGGCTGTACCTCCGCGTAACCTTCTAACCTGGATTCATCTCACTTCTAAGGGCAGCCTCCGGGCTGCCCTTCTTCCTTGCGGCAAGGCACAGACGGGGCGACAGCCAGACCTTTAGGCGGATCACCGGCTTTATTACAAAAAAGAATATTTGGGGAAATATTTTATTAAATAACGTATTTCTAGCGTGACGTTCCAATTTTACGAAAGTTAGCCGTTTTGTGACGAAAGTCATATAAATCAATCTTCTACGCTGCAGCTGGTCCCTAAACGACACGAACAGAACAGTTTGGCAGTTCGGGTGCATATTCCTCTCCCGTTCAGCAGTTCATCTGGTTGTTTGCGGCCGTTCAGCGATTGCACGTTCTCCGGTGAACTTCTGAAGCTTTCCCCTTCCCCCATAAGGTTCAAACCAACCTGCGCTTCTCAAGGAGATGATGAATGACATCGCGCGCTCTGCGGGGCCTTCTTCTAGCGTTTAGTTTTGTTCTCGGAACGATCTGCTTCACAACAAATTCAGTTCAAGTTCTTGCTCAGGAAACGACAGGCGGAGTTCAGGGAACAGTCCACGACCCCAGCGGAGCCGTCGTTCCCGGCGCCCTCGTCGACATTTCGGGGTCCTCCCTGATTGGCACGAAAGAAGTCATCACCGATAAAGCCGGCTTCTATCGCTTCGTGAACTTGCCGCCGGGAAGCTACAGCATCATCGTCAAGGCATCGGGCTTCGACGCGGTAAAGCTGCCCTCCGTGGCCATCGAAGTGGGCCGCTTCCCTAACGTCGACATCAACATGAAGGTCGGTTCCACCGCCACAACCGTTGAGGTCTCCGCGGAGTCCACGCAGATCGAAGAAACCACCACGCACGGCCTGACCAACATCGACGCCGCTGAGATCGCGGAACTCCCGCACGGTACTTCCTTCCAGTCGCTGATCCCTCTCGCACCTGCCGCGCGCAACGAACCTCTCCAGGGTGGCGGCCCTCAGATCAACGGGGGCGCAAACGCTGAAAATTCCTACCTCATCGAAGGCCAGGAAACCGCCGACATCAAGTACGGCACCTCCAACGCCAACGTGCCCATCGACTTCATCCAGGAAATGCAGCTTAAGACCTCCGGCATCGAAGCCGAATATCAAGGCTCTATGAGCGGCACCGTAAACGTTGTTATGAAGAAGGGCTCCAATCAGTGGCACGGCAATCTCTTCACCTACTACGAAGGCGATGAGGTCGATGCTGCTCCGACACTTAGCCTCCGCTACAATCCGGACCTGCCGCCGACAAACGTGGACGTTCCCACACAGAACTATCAGGCGATCAAGGACCACTATCGCTACGTTCAGCCGGGCGGCACCCTCGGTGGTCCTATCAAAACTGACCGCCTTTGGGCCTTCCTCGGATTTGCTCCCTTCTATAAATCAACCCGCAGAACGGTAAACTTCGGAGGGTCTGACGGAATCCAGTCATTCCCGGAGAGCGACAATCAGTACTTCTTCACATCACGCCTTGACGCGACAGTCTCTTCCAAGATCCGCGTCTTCGGCTCGTGGTTGGTGCAGTATCACCGCGTCACAGGCAGCACCCTGCCGAACGCTGACGATGCGCATGGTCTCGTAAACAGTTCAGCGTCGTCAGGTCCCTCAGCTTTTCCCAGCGGTATTGGTTGGGTCGCGCCAAACCAGAACGTGAATGTCGGCGCCGACATCACTTTGACCAAGTCTTTCGTCGCCACCACCCGCTACGGTCACTTCTTCGACAACTACGCGGATCGCGGCTGGCCATCCGGAGATGTCTACATCTGGGGCAGCGCGCCGCCTGCAGGAACCGGCCTGGATGGTCAGACGCAGTTCGCGGGGAGCCAACTCGACCAGTCCACTGGCTACCAGACAGCTGCTTTGGCCAGCATCTACGGCTACGACGCGGACAAGCACGATCAGTTCACCCAGGATTTCGAGTGGTTCAAGAGCACCGGCTTCGGGACTCACGAAATCAGATTTGGTTACAGCCTCAACCACCTTTACAACACCGTCCAGCAGGCCTACAGCGGTCCCTATGTCCGCGTGTTTCCGGGCCTGAAGCGCACGGTCGCCGGCTCCACGGGACAGACGAATTGCGCTGCTATCGTCGCCTACAACCAGGCGACATACGGCAACCCAGGTGGCACTTCGGCTTCGTGCGAAGGCAACCTCGGTTATATCCGCGCTCGCGACTATGAAACTGCTGGAAACGCGGAGAGCTACAACCACGGTCTCTATGTGCAGGATGCCTGGACCGTGCACCGGAACTTCACCATCAATGCCGGTGTCCGCTTCGACAAGGAATATCTGCCCGCCTATCCCCAGTCAGTTGGCTTCACCGGTCACCCCATCGACTTTGGTTTCACCGATAAGGTCGGGCCGCGTTTCGGCGTCGCATGGAATGTGTTCGGAAAGGACAAGCTGAAGCTGTATGGCAGCTACGGCAAGTTCTATGACCAGATGAAGCTGAACTTGGCCATAGGGTCCTTCGGTGGACAGTACTGGCATGATTGCTTCTACGCCCTTTACGACACCAACCCCTACAACTTCGCTCCTGTTTACGGAAGCGATGGTCACTACTGCGAAGGTTCCGGCGACGCGACCTTCCCAGGAGGCAACGTTCCCGCAGGAGTCAAGTTCATCGAGAACATCGACTTCCGCAGCAGTGAAGGTGTTGATCCGAGCCTCAAGCCCTACAGCCAGCACGAATCGACTGGGGGTTTTGAATATCAGATTGCGCCCAACTGGGTCGTCACCGGCCGCTGGGATCGCCGCCGTCTCGATCACGTGATTGAAGACGCAGGCGTCCTCGATGAATTCGGCAATGAGAACTTCAGCATTGTGAACCCTGGCGAAGGCATCGATGCCAACGTGCCCGGCTGCACAGGCTGCAAGCCCAACGTCAAGGCCGCGCGTAACTACGACGGCTTCGAATTCGAGCTCAAGAAGCGGTTCAGCAACAGCTTCCTTGGGAACGTCTCCTACACCTACAGCAAGCTGCGTGGAAACTATTCGGGCCTTACCAACACCGATCTCTCAGACGGTGGCGGTGGCCGCGAAAATCCCAACAACAACCGCGCCTTCGACGAACCGTACTTCGAGTTCAATGCGTACGGCGGCTCGTCAAATGGTCCCCTCGCAACAGATCGGCCCAATGTTCTTAAGCTGGCGGGGTACTACCAGCTGAAGTGGTTCCGTGCACAAACCACCAGCCTCGGATTCTTCCAGCAGGCATACAGCGGATCTCCCCTGTCCTCCTACATGGATGTGCAGGAGTTCGGCGGATACCCCGTATATGTCGAGAACCGCGGCAAGTGGGTCGATGCAACCACTGACAGCAATGGTCTCGCTGTCTTTGGAAACGCGCGCGAACGGAGAACCCCGGCTTACACGCAGACGGATGTGAATTTCCGCCACATGATCCCGCTCGGCTCCAGTGATCGCCGTGTCCTCAGCATCGAGGCCGACGTCTCCAACCTCTGGAATCAGAAGAATCCGGTGGAATACTACTCGCAAATCAACTCATCGAACGGCGGCGGTGCTGTGGGCGCTATCGAGCCCGCTGACGGAATCGACTACACCGTTCTCGAAAGCGCCTACGACTACAAGACGCTCTTCAACGAACAGGGCGTTCAGCTCAGCAGCGAGTACGGTCAGCCAATCGCTTACCAGGCAGGCCGATCCATGCGCTTGAAAATCGGCTTCACCTTCTAAGCACGAAACGACGTAACTCCTTCGGGCCGCGGCAAACGCCGCGGCCTTTTTTTATGACCATCCGAAATGCCAATGCTCGCGCCGATCATCTAGACTTGTCCCTTTGAAACTAACCAACAGGGAAGCCAATGATGCAAAGCTGCAGACTCTCTTTTTTTAGTGCCGCTGCACTCGTGCTCATCGCATCTGCTCTCGTGCTCTCCGCGCAGACTCAGTCCGCTCCAGTCTTCTCGACTATTCCTGCAATCGCGTTCGACACGTCCGGACCGGTGATTCGTTCTCACACCGAAACCGAAAAGCCCTTCACGGTCGCCGGAGAGCGCGCCGTTGTCCTTGGCCAGCAGAACGGCGTCTTCGAAGCATGGCCGCTGCCCGTCAAGCTCCTCTCGCACATGACCATCGAGGCCGAGATCGAAGGCTACACGGTCCCCATCGACGTGAACCAGCAGGCAGCAGAAATTGAAGTGCGTCCCGACCGCACCATCATCACCTACAGCCACATCGGCTTCACCGTCCGCCAGATCATGTTCTCGCCGAACGGCGTCACAGCGGGAACCGGCCCCATCGTTCTCTACGAATTCGACTGCGTCCACCCCACTCAATTCACCTTCCGCTTCACTCCCGAGCTTCGCTGGATGTGGCCTGAACGCAACGAAGGCGTCCCCGGCATGGAGTGGGTTGCCGGTCCTGCCGCCGCGCCAAATGCGAAAGAGCCCGGCCCATCCGGCTCCATCTCCGGAGTCCCGCTTCCCAACCACGGCTACTACGTCATGCATGCCGACTATCCTGACCTCGCCGGAGCCGTCACCATCCCCGGTGCACAGCCCGGCGTTCTCGCGCCATATCAGGAGCGGCCGCAGGTACATCCTGTCGAGCTGCGGCTCCACATCGATCCCGCCCGGGATCGCGGCAAGCTCTTCCCCCTCCTCATGGCCGTCGGTATGAACAAGGAGTCCGCCACCAACGCCGCCCTCGGCGCAACCCTGCAGCATCTGAACGAAAACATTGCAGAGCTCTACAAGCACCAGTCCGAAACGTACAAAAAACTCCTCGCCAACTCCGTCTCCATCGAAACTCCCGACAAGACCCTCAACGAAGCCTTCCAGTGGGCCGTCATCTCCATCGAGCAGCTCAAAACCAAGGCCCTCTCCAAAGACTCTCTAGGTGCCCCCGAAAAAATGATGGGTGCCCCCGAGCCCGTCCCGAGCCAGTCGAAGGATCCCTCGCACTCGGAGACCGGGGTTGAAACTAGGTCGGGTGCCCCAGGTCTCCCGTCTTTGGAGACCTGGGATGACGAAACCGCCCTCGTCGCCGGCTACTACGCCTCCGCCGACTCCGCCCGTCCCGGCTTCGGCTGGTTCTTCGGCCGCGACGCGCTCTACACCCTCTTCGCCGTCAACGGCTACGGCAACTTCGCGCTCTCCAGATCCGAGCTCGAGTTCCTAATCAAGCGCCAGCGCGACGACGGCAAAATCATGCACGAGTGGTCGCAGACCGCCGCCTTCATTCGCTGGCGTGAGTTCCCCTACATGTACGCCGCCGCCGACGCCACCCCGCTCTTCATCCTCGCCATGGCCGACTACGGGCGCTCCAGCGGCGACGTCGCCTTCATCACCGCGCACCGCGACGCCATCGAAAAAGCCTGGGCCTTCGAAACCGGCCACGCCGACACCAACGGCATCTACGACAACCGCCAGGGAACCGGATGGGTCGAAAGCTGGCCCGGCGGCATGCCGCATCAGGAGGTCTATCTCGCCTTCCTCGATCAGCAGGCCTCCGGCGCAATGGCTCAGCTCGAAGACCTCCTCCACGACTCCGCCAAATCAACAGCCGCAAAGTCCCGCGCCGACGCAATCGCCAAAACCATCCAGTCGCAATTCTGGGACAAGGACAAATCCTGCTACGCCTTCAGCCGCAATCCCGACGGCTCACTCGACCGCACCAGCACCGTCTACCCCGCGCTCGCATGGTGGAGCGGCAAAGGCCTCGCCGGCGCCAATTCCATTCCGGCGCAAACCGGAACCTGCCTCCAGCAACTCGCCGCACACACACTCAATACCGATTGGGGTCTTCGCGACGTCGCCAACGACGAGAAAATCTACGACGGAATGAGCTATCACCAGGGCTCCGTCTGGCCTCTTTTCACCGGATGGGCCGCCCTCGCCGAATACCGCGGCAACCAACCCCTCGCCGGTTATCAACTCTTAATGGAGAACGCCAACCTCACCAAGTCGCAGGACCTCGGCTCTGTCACCGAGCTTCTCTCCGGAGACACCTTCGTTCCCTTCGGCCGTAGTACCAGCCACCAGCTCTGGTCAAGCGCCATGGTCATCACTCCAACTCTCCGCGGCCTCTTCGGCATCGACATCGACGCCCAAACCAAAACCATCACCGTGAACCCCCACCTGCCCGCCCAGTGGCCCAATGCTGAAGTGAAAAACATCCAGGTGCCCGGCGGAACCCTCGGCCTCTCTTTCCACAAAGAAGGCGAGACTGTCGTCATGTTCCTCCACCAGTCCGGCGTTAATGGTTGGAGAGTGCAAACCGATTGGCACAATGCCAAGCCAGATAAAGTTCGTCCTTCAGTTTTTGATTTTCCGCTGAGTCCAGTTCGGATTAGTTTCGTGGATGATCGACTTGCCCTTCCAGGTGCCCGCACCTCGTTCGCTCGCATCGTCCACGAAGAGTGGAGCACGAGAAGTGCCGCCTTTGAGGTTGAAGGCCTCGCTGGAAGCTCCGCAAATTTTCTCGTATCTCAGCGCGACTGGAAGACGCCGAACTTGCAAGTGTCCGGTGGCCTCTCGAACCACGCCGAAAACGGCAAACCCGGTGCGCTCCTCACGTCCTTAGGACTTGGCGATCCCGTGAATGCTCCGCCTTTCGGTTCCGATCTCCAGATCAACTTCCCACCCGGCGAAGGCTGGAAGACCCTGACTGTCACACTCACCTGGTGAGTCTGACCACTGTATGAAGTGTCATCCTGAGTGCACGGGGCCCCACGCGTAGTCTTCAGCGTGGGGGTGGTAAGCGAAGGATCTGCTTTAGTTCTTCCCAGCGCTGGATGCTCTCTCTCGACCAGCTTTCCGGCGACTCCGAACTGCCGAACGCTCTGCCTCCTGAATCTCTCACCCGGCGATCACGGCTCAACAGGATCGATCGCCGGCGGAGGCAGCTTCTTCATCGCCGCCGCCAGATCATCCGGATGAAATCCAAACGGCCCCGGCGTGCTCTTGTAGAGCACCCGTCCGCCTCGATCGATCAGATACAGACGATCCGGCCAGCCCGTATACGCCAGCTCCACCTGGTTGTTGATCCCGTCCACCAGCGCGGGAAAGTGAATGCCCAGCTTACGCACGCACGCGTTGGCCACGCCGAACCGCTCCGCCTCATTCGTCGGGCTGCGGAAGAGCACGTTGTCTTTCACGTTCGACTGCATCTGCCAGACGTCTGTCGGATGGGCCTCGAGAATGTACACGGCATAAAAATCAACCTTGCCCTTGTACTCCTCAGACAGTTTGTTGAGGGCGGGAACCTCCCGCCGGAATGGCGGTCAGGTATAGCTCCCGAAAACCAGCACTACCGGCCGCTCCGTCCATAGCGAACCCAGGTCAACCGGCGACGTCTCGTTCAGCCTCTTTACCTGGAGCGGCGGAGCCATGTCGCCGACCTGCAGATTTCCTTTGCGAGCCCGGTTCCACAAGGTCTCGAACGGAATCACAAAATACGCCGGCATCGGCATCCGCGACATCACGTGCCCGAAGACTTCCGGAGGCTGACGCATGGCCCACGCCACATAGCTCACGAAGCAGACCCAGAGAACAAAGCACACGCCCGCGACTGGCATCAGCCACCGCTTCCACCTGCCCTTCGCCTGACTCGCCATCCTCGTCCCTCGCTACTTCGTCATGTGGTTCATTGCAAGGTAGTTCTGAGGCTCAATACCAAAAGCATCCGCTACCCGGTTGAAAAACGCAAACATCGCGGTGATGTAAACCGCCTCGGCTATCTGCGGCTCCGTCCATCCCAGGTCGCGCAACCCCTGCACGTCCTCATGCGTGGTGCGATACGCCGCTTCCGTCACCTTGCTGACGTACTCCAGCAGCCCGCGTTCCGCGTCGCTCAAACCGGCCCCGGCAAGATCTCCATGCGCCAGTGCCTGCACCGTCTTCTCTTCTGCTCCCTGAACACGCAGGAAGTAAGCATGAGAGTCCAGTCAATATGGACAGCGATTCAGGTACGAAACCCAGCTCGCGATCGCTTCCTTCGTCTGCCGCGTCAGGTGCCCCTGCGAGAAGTGAACCGTGTCGCCAAACTTCATCACATCGCGCAGAAAATCCGGCCGATGGCTGAAACACTTCAGAATGCCGGGCATCTCCTGCCGGCCCGACTTCGCGCGCCACTCGTCGTAGACCTTCGCGACATCTCCTGCCGCGTCCACGTCTTCAATCAGCTTTATCTTTGAGTTGTCCTGTCGCATCGTGGGGAGACAATTGGGACGACTATATCACGCAGCATTTTCGGCCCGGTATCAACCAGAAGATTGACTCACAGAACAACCCGCACATCCCCCTGCTTGCGCATGATTCGCTCCCGGTCCAGAAGCTCCAGCAGCGGAATCGCATGCTTTCGCGTCAGTCCGGTCAAAGCCTTGAAACCGGCCACATCGAGGGTCTTTCCACGCATCGGCTTCAATCGCTCTATCAATGCGCGTACGGCCTCGGCATGCACAAACGTATCGTCGCTGCCCATCCGCACCAGGGCTTTGTCGCGGATCATAAGCGTAATGACGCGTCGCATCTCTGCCTCTCCAATCCGGAGCTGCTGCGCCACCTCCTTGACCGTGGGCGCGGCAAGCGCTGCCTTCCGGTAAGCCGCAGCAACAACATCTCGCAACTGCGCTTCTTCCGCCGAAATTGCCGGAGCGGCTCCGGCAATCGCCACCGACTCGCCGCTAACCCGCGCTGTGCCATCGGCAACAATCCGCTCCAGTGCCGAGCCGAAAACCTCGGCACTCAGCCCCGTCTGCTCCTGCAGAACCGAGCGCTTCAGCCCTTGCCCCCCGGCGCTCTTCAGCCGTCCTGTTACAGCCTCAACCGCCTCGCGATAAGCAGTGCGAGAGATCAGCGCCTCAATCCCTATCGAGACGAGTTCGCCCGAGCGCAGAATGTCCTCGGCCATCTGATGAACGTGATCGGCCCTCAATCCCATCTCCCGCGCGAGCGCCACAACCGGAATGCCATCCGTCCCGCGACGCTGCACCCGCAACTCGAGTTGCCGCTGCGCATCTGCCTGCGCCACCTGCTCCAGCCACTTCTCCGTGACCGCCCGCCGGACATGAGCCATCGGATTCGCATCCAGAACCCGGCCGCCACCCACCGTTCCTGCAGGCAAAGGCTGGCGCAGTACAAAACGATCTCCCGGCGCCAGCACAATCGGCTGCGAGAGCTTTAGCCGCGCAAGCCTTCTTGTCTCTGGGGCCGCAGGCCCACTGCTGTAGAGAGAAATCTCCGCCATCACCTCAGAGGTAAATGCATGCAGATGCACGCGAGCCCGGTGCTTCAACGCGGGAGCGTCACCGAGCAGGGTAATTTCCGCATCGACAACGCCTGCTGGCGTCATCTCTCCGGCCGCAACCAGGCACTGTCCCCGCGAGACCTCCGCCGCATCGACGCCAGAAAGATTCACGGCTGTGCGCGACCCAGCCTGCGCCAGTTCCTCAGACGCGCCGTGAGTCTGCAATCCCCGCACCCGCACGCTCCGCGCACCCGGCTCCAGAACGAGATTGTGCCCGACGCGAATCTCCCCGCTCAGCAGTGTCCCGGTCACAACCGTGCCGAAGCCCTTCTTCACAAACACACGATCGATCGGCAGCCGCATCGGCTGCGCAAGCTCCGCAACTCCCGTGCGCAAAGCAACGCGAGTCAGCGCAGCGCGAACCTCCTCGAAACCCACCGCGCTGCGCGCACTTGCCGCGATGATCGGATTCTCATCGCCTCCTAGAAAAGTGCCCTTCAGAAAATCACGCACCTGTGCGCGGACCTCTTGGAGGCGTTCATCATTCACGAGGTCCGCTTTGCTGATCACCGTAAACCCGTCCTCCATTCCCAGCAACTCGCAGATTGCCAGGTGCTCCCGCGTCTGCGGCATCACGCCCTCATCCGCGGCGATCACCAGCATCACCGCGGGAACACATCCCGCTCCCGCCAGCATGTTGCGAATGAATAGCGCGTGCCCCGGCACATCCACAAAGCTGATACGCAGCGCAGAGCCCTCCGGAGCGGTCACATCCATCGAAGCAAATCCCAGATCGATCGTGATGCCACGCCGCTTTTCTTCGGGCAGACGATCCGTATCTACTCCGGTCAGAGCACGCACCAGGGCCGTCTTGCCGTGATCGATGTGGCCGGCTGTTCCGATCACGATGGATTGGACGGGCTTCATCTCGAGGAAGGCTACAGCTGCTCCAGCGCCCGGGCGATAATCTCGTCCTCGCGCGCGGGAACCGTCCGCAGGTCGAGCAAGACGGTATCTTCGGCGATGCGCCCGACAATCGGCGGATCGAACCGGCGCAGTTGTTTGAGCAACTCATCGACGCCGAGTCGGCGATGCCGTATGGCGACCGCATAGCTCTTCAACCGTGCGTTCGGCGCCGTGCCGCCGCCAACCACGCTCTCTACCGGAATAACCTCCGCGCTCAGATTCTCCGATCTGGTGGCACTTGCTACCGCACGGCAGCGGCGCTCGATCTCCTCCGCATCCACGCGAAGCATGCGCATCAGAGGAAGAGCGTCTGTCTCATTCGTGAGGTATTCGAGCAGGGTAGCCTCAAGCGCCGCATAGGTCAGCTTGTCCACGCGAAAGGTTCGGAGCAGCGGATTCTTGCGAATCTTCGCAATTAAATCTGCTCGCCCGATGAGCAATCCGCACTGGGGACCGCCGAGCAGTTTGTCCCCACTCGCCGCAACCAGGTCTACACCGGCCTCGATCGACTCCCCCAACGTCGGCTGATCATCAAGCCCGATCTCGTCTACCCGCGACACAAGACCCGTGCCCTGATCTTCAAACAGCGGTACTCCGAGCGTCTTCGCGAGCTCGACCAGGCCCTTCAAAGTAGGCCGCTCGACAAACCCCTCGATGCTGAAATTCGACTGGTGAACACGCAGCAGAAGAGCCGTCTGTTCATTGACAGCATGTTCGTAGTCAGCTGTCCGCGTGCGGTTAGTTGTTCCCACTTCGCGCAGAATTGCGCCGGACTTCTCCAGAATCTCGGGAATGCGGAAACCGCCGCCAATCTCCACCAGCTCCCCGCGGGACACAACTACCTCGCGCTTTTCGGCGAGAGCGTTCAGTGCAAGAAAGGTCGCGGCCGCGCAGTTGTTTACCACCACCGCGCCCCAGCGCGTTGCATCCTCATTGGCAATTCCAAGCACGCGCAGGACGAGTCTCTCCGCGTGAACATCTCGCTTGCTGCGCTCTCCACTTTCCAGATCAAACTCGAGATTGCAGTAGTCGCGTGCCACCTGGACAATGTGCGCCAGGGCTGCTTCGCTCAGGGGAGCCCTGCCAAGATTCGTGTGCAAAATCACTCCAGTGGCATTGATCACTGGCTTAAGCGAGTAATCTGGCTCGCGCCGGAGGGCCCGGCTCACCTCGTCGGAGATCGAGCGAATCTCGCTTTCGAGCGCTGCAGCAGAAAGCTCTCCGCACGAAATTCTCTCGCGAATAGCAACAAGACTCTCGCGAATCGCCGCAACTACGCGATCGTGGCCATAGGTCTCGATCAGCTTTTCGACATCAGGCGTGAGGAGCAGTTCGTTCACAGACGGCAGGCGGCGGTAGAGCTCTTCCAGCCCTGTCGCCGTTCGCTCCATCGGATCAACTCCCATGGCTCCTCGCTTGATGCCAGTGTTGCTACTTCAAAACGATCGCCGGATTTCCTCGATCATTCAACTGTGGCAGTACACGCCCAATCTCGACTGCATCCACTCCCGCCGCGCGTAACGAGCCAGTCAGTTCTGTGGCCTGATCTGCCGATACTGAGATCAGCAGCCCGCCTGACGTCTGCGGATCGTACATCAGGCTCCGCATCTCCTCTGAAAACGCCGCATCCGCCGCGTCCGCGACCATGCACTCCGCGAACTCGCGATTCGAAATCAATCCACCGGGAATCGCACCAGCCCTCACGGCTTCCAGCGCCCCGTCGATGACCGGAACCTTCTGTGTTTCGATCTCCAGCGTTACACCGCTGCCCGTCGCCATTTCGCGGCCATGCCCCATCAGCGCGAATCCGGTAATGTCCGTCATCGCATGAACACCTGCGAACTCGGAGGCAATCTCGGCAGCGGCCCTGTTCAGCGTTGTCATCGACGTCACCGCGGTATCCACCCACGCCTGCCTGGCTTTGCCCTGCTTCAACGCCGTCGTAATCACTCCTGTCCCGATCGGCTTCGTCAAGATCAGAACGTCTCCTGCCATGGCTCGCGCATTGGTCTTCACCTTCGCAGGATCGATCAGGCCTGTGACCGCGTAGCCGAACTTCATCTCTTCGTCGCGCACCGAGTGTCCGCCAACCACCGTGCATCCGGCCTCAGTCATCTTCGCCAGGCCGCCGCGCATGATCTGTTCCAGGATCGCGAGGTCGCCGCTCTGCGGGAAGCAGACCATGCTCAGCGCGCTCACTGGCCGCCCGCCCATCGCGTACACATCGCTCAACGAATTGGTCGCCGCAATCTGTCCAAAAGTAAAAGGGTCATCGACCAGCGGAGTGAAAAAATCTACCGTCTGCACCATCGCCAGGTCCGGTGCGATCATGTAGATCCCCGCGTCGTCCGACGTCTCAAATCCGACCAGAACATTTGGGTCGTTCTGCATCGGCAGCTTCGACAAGACCGCGCGCAGCGATCCCGGAGGAAGCTTGCTCGCGCATCCTCCGGCCTTGACCTGCTGTGTAAGACGAACAACCTGCTCAGTCGCCAAGTTTCCCCTTCGCCGCATCCGGTCTAAGGCGCAGCTTCGTTGAGATCTGATTCGAGCAAGCGTGATTCTACTTCTTTTGGCGGTAGAGCCGGATCAGTTGATTGGTTGAGCTGTCGTGATGCAACTCTGGTTCCGTTGCGCCTTCCAACTCCGGGATAATCCGCTGAGCCAGCGCCTTGCCCAGTTCCACTCCCCACTGATCAAACGAATTGATCTGCCAGATCACTCCTTGCGTGAACACGCAATGCTCATACAGTGCCACCAGCTTGCCCAGCACCGCAGGCGTCAGCTTGTCGGCCAGGATCGTATTCGAAGGCCGGTTCCCTTCAAAGACGCGATGCGGCACAAGCCAATCCGCCGTTCCCTCCGCCTTCACCTGCTCGGCGGTCTTGCCGAAAGCCAGCGCCTCTGCCTGGGCAAACACGTTGGCGATGAGCATGTCATGATGCCGGCCAAGCGGATTCAGCGAATGGTGAAATGCAATGAAGTCGCACGGGATCAGCCTCGTGCCCTGGTGGATGAGTTGATAGAACGAGTGCTGTCCGTTCGTTCCCGGCTCGCCCCAGTAGATCGGGCTGGTGTTATACCGCACTGTGGCGCCCTTCAGGGTTACGTGCTTGCCGTTGCTCTCCATCGTGAGCTGCTGCAGATATGCCGGAAAGCGCTTCAGGTACTGCTCATAGGGCAGAATCGCGATGGTCTGCGCGTCGAAGAAGTCGGTGTACCAGATCGACAGCAGCGCCATGAGTACCGGCAGATTCTTCTCGAATGGCGCAGTCCGGAAATGCTCGTCCATCTCGTGGAACCCCGCCAGCATTGCGCGGTAGTTTTCCGGCCCGATCGCCAGCATCGTCGATAGCCCGATTGCTGCGTCCATGGAATAGCGGCCGCCCACCCAATCCCAGAAGCCGAACATGTTTGCTGTGTCGATTCCGAACTTCGCGACCTCAGCCGCGTTTGTCGACACCGCGACGCAATGCTTTGCGATCGCTGACTGATGCCCGCCCAGCTTCTCCAGCAGCCACGCACGCGCAGTATGCGCATTCGTCATGGTTTCCAGGGTGGTGAACGTCTTCGAGGAAACGATGAACAGCGTCTCCTCGGCATCTAAACCCTGCACTGCTTCCGCGAAGTCAGTATCATCCACGTTCGACACAAATCGGAACGTCATGTCACGCTTGCTGTAGTGCCGCAACGCCTCGTAGGCCATCACGGGTCCCAGGTCTGAACCGCCGATGCCGATGTTCACTACGTTCCGAATCGGCTTTCCCGTAAAACCCATCCATTCGCCGTTCCGCACCCGGTCGCAGAACGCCGACATGCGATCGAGCACCTCGTGCACCTTCGGCACCACGTCTTCGCCATCTACCAGGATCGATTGCCCCTTCGGCGCTCTCAGAGCGACATGCAGTACCGCCCGCTTCTCGGTGATGTTGATCTTCTCGCCGCTGAACATCGCCTCGCTGTGCTCGCGCAGCTTCGATTCCTCCGCCAGCGCCAGCAGCATCTTCAGCGTCTCGTCGTTCACGCGGTTTTTCGAGTAGTCCAGAAACAGCCCGGCACCCTCTGCCGTCAGTCGTTCGCCGCGTTGCGGATCACCGGCAAAAAGTGAGCGGAGATCGACGCTCGCCATTGCTTTCGCATGGGTCTTCAGCTGCTTCCAGGCAGACAGGCTCGTGAGAGGTTTCACTTTGATCGGTTTGGGGCGGCTCTTTGCGGCGCTTGGCATGGGGGTTCTCCTTCTAGGCGAGTCTGATTGCCATATGTGATTCGTTCAGATCCAGGGGGATGCGAAATACGGAAAGGTCCAGGCCTCATTATCTCGCCAGGACCGGTCCTGCTTCCACAGGCCCGACAGGCTGTTCGCTCTGAACTCGGCCGTCCTCAAGCTTCCGCAGTTAGATCACTCTGTGCTCTTGGAACTCTTGTTCCCCGTAGCGGCCTTCAACGCCTTCTTCACTCCCCGGTACGACTTCGCCAGCGCGTTTCCCGTCTTCCGCGATGCCGTATCCAAAGCTCCCGACGTATTCGTATCTGCAACCGTCAGCGCCGAATCCGTTGCGCGCAATCCGGTCGCCGCGCCTCCCAGGCCTTCTTCTCCGCCCAGAATCACCGCCTGCGCAGGCCTCTTTCCGGGATTCGCCCATGCAATCTCGTCCGCTCGCATGCGATCGAGCCTCGCCGTGAGCGCCTCGCCGAAATCGCTCCGTCCCATCTTTTGCCCCAGGGGCCAGCGCTTCGACGAAACCCACGTCGCCCCGTTCATCGGTGCCGAAAGCTCGCCCAGATTCACCATGCGCGCACCATCAAGTGGCGCCCCTCCGTCGCAGTCATCCGCGCCGCAGCCGAGCCTGCATGCCCTCTTGCTTAGAAACGCGCCATGCTTCCCCGCCGAAACCCAGACCTCAGCTCCACGCATCTCCGCGTCCAGCGCCTTTGCCCGCACAATCTGGCTGGCATCGCACATCGTGTCCTCGTGAGCGGCCGCGTACCAATACAGCGCCTTCCAGTCTCCTGAGCCGTCTTGCCCGACAAGAACCGAAACGTGCTCCGCGTCCAGCTCGTGTCCCGCCTGGCCGCAGTCCTTCCTCCACAGGTCGTAGTAGTGCAACTCAACCGCGCCGGCGCGCCCGGGAGAAGGGAACGCTTGCCCGTAAATCGTTCCGTTATCCGCCAGAGTGACCGGCTTTTTCAAAAGAGGAGTGAATTCAGCCGGCTTCGTTGAACAGTCCTTCTCGCTGATCACGAAGCGCGGCTGGAACTGCTCCAGCAGAGACTGCTCCACGGAGTCCGGCAGCCCATCGTGATCGCTGTCCAGAGAATTCCCCGCACTCTGCGCGCCCAAAGACCCCAACGCCGCAACCAGCAGGCCTGAAACCAGCAAAAACCGCATGGCTCATCCTAACTCTCCGCGATGCGCGATCAAAAGGCATGCCCTTTTCTCCGGCGAGGCGCTAACCTGCTGACTCGCTATGTAGCGAAGCGACACTAACATGCGTCCGAGAGCGTGCCAAATGAGTAGACGGTCAATCCGCGGCAACCAAACTCGATCCTATGGTCTTATCCCTTGTTTTGTCTGATCTATGCGGTCTGTTGATCCTCGCTCCTGCACTCCCGGAGGGAGAGCGCGACAATAGCCCAGCGTGAAACGCTGGGTATCGTGGGGGAACGATTGCCCGCCCCCGGAGGGCCGCCCGAACTGAGCTCCTAAATCACGCCTCAATACTACGTAGAAAAAACGCGCGAAGAATCTTCCCTCCACTGCGAAACCGCAATCCCAATCACTAGCTCAGCGCTCTTCGTATACTCGAACTAGCCCATGGCAACCCGTCTCGACACCATCATCGAAACCACCCGCGCTACCGTCGCCGCCGCAAAGAACCGCACCCCTGTTGCGTTGCTCGAGCGTATGGCCGTGGATCATGAGCCGCGAGGATGGGCCGCGGCACTCCGCTCGCGTTCTCAATCCGGCCCCGCCGTTATCGCTGAAATCAAGAAGGCGTCTCCCTCCAAGGGCCTCATCCGCGCCGACTTCGACGTACGGTGGCTGGCCACGCGCTATGAGCAGGGCGGCGCCTCGGCCCTCTCCGTCCTCACCGACGAGCCATACTTCCAGGGCAGCCTGCATAACCTCGAGATCGCTTCAGTGGCTGTTGACCTTCCCTGCCTGCGCAAGGACTTCACCATCGACGAGTATCAGATCGTCGAAGCCCGCGCCCACCACGCCGACGCCATCCTCCTCATCGCCGCTGCGCTCACCTCCTCCGAACTCAAGAGCTTCTCTGGCGCTGCTCGCGCGCTTCAACTCGACGTGCTCGTCGAAGTCCACACCTCCGCCGAACTCGATCAGGTTCTCGACGCCCTTGGCGACACCGGCGCCGACGCGATAGGCGTCAACAACCGCGACCTCAAGACCTTTGAAGTCCGCATGGAGACCTCGCTCGACCTAGTCTCCCGCATCCCCAAATCCGTCGTGCGGGTCGCCGAAAGCGGCATCTCCACTTCCGACGACATCGCTCGTCTGCGATCAGCAGGCTTCGACGCCTTCCTCATCGGTGAGAGCCTCATGCGCCAGCCCGATCCCGGAACCGCACTCGCCGGCCTTCTCGCCCCTGATCGAGTCGGCTAATGAATCTGTGGGTCAAGATATGCGGCAACACTTCGCTGGCCGACGCCATGCTTGCAGTCGATGCCGGCGCTGACGCCGTTGGCTTCGTCTTCGCGCCCAGTCCGCGCCAGGTCACTCCAGAGCAGGTCGCCGCAATCGCTCCCGCCCTTCCAAATTCCATCGAAAAGATCGGCGTCTTCGTAGACTCCACGTTCGAGCAGATCGAGTCAGCCGTCCAGACCTGCGGTCTCACCGGAGTGCAGCTCCACTTCGAAGGCGGTGAAGACCTTCCAGCACGGCTGCGCGGTCGATTCGGGCCCCCGCTCCGCATCCTTCACGTTCTCCACTACGCGCCTGATCTCGCCGCCAGGGCCTCGGCATTGGCCGGCAACAGAAACATCGACGCGATCCTCGTCGACTCCCGAACCGCGACTGCCATAGGCGGTACCGGCATCCGGTTCGATTGGGACGAAGCTGCCTCGCTGTTTCAAACTGCCGGAACAAGAATGATCGCTGCTGGTGGCCTCAATCCGGCCAACGTCCGGGAAGCCATCGACCGGCTTCGCCCCTGGGGAGTCGACGTCGCGTCCGGCGTCGAACTCTCCCCCGGCCGTAAAGAACCGGCCAAAGTCCACGCCTTCGTCCAGAACGCCCGCACCACGCAGGTGAGCGAACCCAAGTAAGGGAGCCCTTGTCAGAAACCAGGCCGGAAAGGTCAGGTCAGCATGAGCAAATGAGCCCTACCTTCGCGGAGAACTGTCTCTATATCGCGGAGAACTATCTATATGCGGTGGAAGCCCCGCCCTACGGTCAAGTAGGACGGAAGGCCCGGAACATTCGACTCGAGTCGGCTTGCGGCGGTCTGAGCACCAAGAGACATCCTGAGCCTGAACAAAGTGGCGGTAAGGAAGCCTCTACAAATACCTGGTGGGCCCGGAGGGATTCGAACCCCCAACCAAGGGATTATGAGT
>Ga0207695_10003351_pt1 | contig 22654 bp, 17 predicted proteins | sample KBSC54metaG_FD_184354 | JGI IMG/M metagenome (GOLD analysis project Ga0207695, IMG submission 184354) | Corn rhizosphere microbial communities from Kellogg Biological Station, Michigan, USA - KBS C5-4 metaG (SPAdes) (version 2) | ecosystem: Host-associated > Plants > Roots > Rhizosphere > Soil...
CATCGCGCGCGATTCGCGATGGGGACGCATCACTGAGGGTGCCGGCGAAGACCCATATCTCGGAGCCGCCATGGCTCGTGCGCAGGTTCGCGGCTTTCAGGGAGAGTCGGTCGGGCCAGACAGCGTGTTGGTGTGCGTTAAGCACTTCGCCGGATACGGTGCTGCCGAGGGCGGTCGCGACTATGACTCTTCGTACGTTCCCGAAGAGCTCATGCAGAACGTCTACCTGGTTCCGTTCCATGCCGCCGCTGAGGCAGGTGCAGGCAGCTTTATGAGCGCCTACATGGACCTCAACGATGTTCCGGCTTCCGGCAATCACTGGCTGCTCACAGACATTCTTCGTAACCAATGGGGCTACAAGGGATTCGTTGTGTCCGACGCATTTGCCGTCGGCAGCCTGCAGGTGCACGGATTCGCGAAGGACCCCGAAGATGCCGCGCTCAAAGGCGTGAGCGCAGGCCTCAATATGGATATGGCCAGCGGAACCTACGTGAAGAACATCAGTAAGCTGGTGAGCGCCGGGAAGATTACCCAGACTCAACTCGATGCAATGGTGCTCCCGATCCTCGAAGCCAAGTACAAGCTCGGCCTGTTTGACCATCCATACGTGGATGAGTCGAAGGTTGAGCCGACACTCAACCGGCCCGAGGGAAGAGAACTGGCGCGCAAAGTCGCAGCCCGTTCCATGGTCCTGCTCAAGAACGAAAATCACACGCTGCCGCTGAACAAGGACCTGAAAAAGATTGCCATCATCGGAGCTCTCGCCGACCGCGGCTCGGATATGGAAGGCGGCTGGGCGGTTGAGGGCCTGTTCGGCGGCGCCTCGAAGAGCCATCCAGTCACGTTGCTCGCTGGCCTGAAGGCCAGACTTCCCGGCGCTGAGATCAGCTATGTTCCCGGTCCTGTTCCGGGTCGCACCTACCCGTCGTTGATTGACCAGATCACAAAGGCGAAGAAGATCACTCCGCCCACCGAGGCCGAGATCAACGAGACCCTCTCCAAAACCAAAGAGGCCGCAGCTTCCGCGGACCTCGTGATCGCGGTGCTCGGCGAAACTGCCAATATGAGCAGCGAAGCCGCCTCGCGCGCTTCGATGGATCTGCCCGGCATCCAGGAACAGATGCTGGAGACGGCGGTCGCCTCAGGGAAGCCGGTTGTCCTCGTGCTGCTGAACGGCCGCCCGCTCGACATCAGCTGGGCTGCTCAACATGTGCCCGCGATTCTCGAAGCATGGTACCCAGGCAGCGAAGGTGGCAACGCCGTCAGCGACGTGTTGTTCGGCGATGTGAACCCCGGCGGCAAGCTGCCGGTTAGCTGGGCGCACACGGCCGGTGAAGAGCCGCTCTACTACAACCACAACCTCACGCATGAACCGGAAGACCGGCCTAACTTCACCTCGCGTTATTGGGATGTCTCGAGCAAACCGCTCTTCCCGTTTGGTTATGGCCTCAGTTACACAAGCTTCAAATTCGAAAACCTGAAGCTCAGGAAGACCAGCATCAAGGCCGGCGACGCAACCGAGGTGGAGGTGGATGTGACGAACACCGGCAGCGTAGCCGGAGACGCAGTAGCCCAGGTCTATATTCACCAGCGCTGGGGTTCCGCGTCCCGTCCCGTCCGCCAGCTTGAGGGATTCAAGCGTGTAGCCCTCAAGCCTGGTGAAAAACAGACCCTGAAGTTCGCGCTGGGCAAAAACGAACTCCAGTTCTGGGATCCGCAAACAAAGAAGTGGGTGGTTGAGCCGAGCACGTTCGACGTATGGGCGGGAGAAGACTCAACAGCCAGCCTTCACGCCGAGCTGACGGTCACCGAATAGCTCGAACACCTCGCAAAAGAAAGAGGGCCGGGAGTTCAACTCCTGGCCCTTTCCATTTGCGGAACCGTTCGTAAGCTAAACCGAAAGCAAGCGACCGAAGAACGCCCGATAGCGCCGCAACGCCAGTCGCAGCTCTTCTGTTGACACGCTGTCCCCGCGATCCCACTGTTTTTCCAGCCGCTCACGCTCTGCCGCAAATACTTCGGCCAGTCGCTTCATGGCTCCAGCCACCAGTGCGTCCGCTTTCTCCACTGCCTGACGCGGCTCGTCAACGAAACCGACCTGGATCGAATCCCATTGACCGCGAAGGCTATTCGTTTCATCGGGCGAGAAAAGTGCGGTGCGCTCGTCGGTTTCGGCCGTCTGCGCTGAACTGTTGTTAGCACGGACGCTGGTGCTTGCGTCGCCGCGATCAAACCCATCCACTCGCTGCGCCGAGCGCTCATCCGTGTACTCTTCCTGCTGTACTGGTTCGTCGGCATGCGCAAGGGCTGCCGTTGAAAGCCCGGAACTGCTGAAGTTCTCTTCTCTTCTAATCTCTGCCATATAACTCCTCCTGCTTTATCTGCCGCCTAACCTGGGCACGATTCGCGCTCGATCGAATGTACGGATTTTGTTCGCGTTCTGTGTTCCCTGCTCCGTTTCGCTGCGCAGAAAAAGGGCGTCAGCAGGTTGAGATGAGTGCCCGGTGCAAAGGTTGCCCTGTGAAGAGCTTCGATAAACGGCTCCGCTGCCAGGCCATACATTTCGAGGAAGTTGAGAGGCGACGGAACGAAAGCGCAACGCGCCCAGGCGACCTTCGACCCGTGTCGTTGGTAATACATCGGACGTGGCAAGCCACATTGACATGGGACAAAACAGGATCAGGATTGAGAAAACCACAGGTTCAAACCTATGAAGACCTTGTTTCGCTTTTTGCTTGGTTGTCTCGTCGTCGTGTCGTCGGTTAACTGCGGTGCTCAGGACATCCCTTCGCGGGTCGCCGAGATGAAGACCGCCTATACCGCCTCCGGTAGCATCGTGGTGCTCGATGGCCAAACGCTCGTGATCGAGCCCAATATGCCCGGGCCGATCTGCGCCCTCCCGCGGGAAGAGGATGGAAAGACCACTTGGTACAGGTACGCCTTCCCGCTGGCTTCCATCACGGTTCCGCTGACTGCCGTGGATGAAAACATCGTGAGTGAAGATCGCGTCTTCACCGATCCCGCCGCCCCTCAGGCCTACAAGCCTGGAGACCAGGGCGATGCCACCATGATCGTCGTGGTCGGCATGCCCGGCAAAAAGTTCCCGGCTCTCGTCTACGATCGCGACAAACTTGAGCACCTCAGCCCTGGGCCGCACAGCGCAGCCGACTACGGCCAGTTTCAGGACCAGGTTGAGGCATTTGGGCTCACGTTCGCAGACAATGTCGCCGCCCGCGAATTCGTCACCGCTCTCAGAAACGCAGTGAGAATGGCAAAGACGCAGGCCATGGCGACGCAACAGCGCTAGGCCGTTCGGATTCGAATCAAGGCAGTTCGTTAGGGCAGTTCGCGAATCCAGATATTCCTGAAGCTCATCGGCTCGCTCTTGTCCCCGTGGGCCTGCAGCTTGATCGGCGCCGCGTCGTACTTTTTGTAGAACGGCTTCCCGATGTAGAGTGTCTGCCCCTTCAGCTCAAAGTGGTTTTCCACCAGCACTCCGTTCAGAAACGCGGTCGCATAGGCTGGAGTTTTGACTGAACCATCTTCGTTGAACGTAGGTGCCGTCCACACAATGTCGTAGGCCTGCCACTCGCCGGGCTTGCGGCTCGCATTGGCCAGCGGAATGGCCTGCTTGTAGATGCTGCCCACCATCCCATTCACATAGGTGGGATTGTTGTAGCCATCCAGCACCTGCAACTCGTAGCCGTCATCGCCGAGGCCCGTTGAGGCCAGAAAGATACCGCTGTTTCCGCGACCCTGTCCCGTTCCCGTGATGCTGGCCGGAATCTTGTACTCCACATGCAGCTGATAATTCTTGAAGCTGCGCTTCGTCTCGATGTTGCCGCCCTTTTTGTTGACCGTCATCACGCCGTCATGCACGTCCCACGTCGCGGCCGAGTGGTCCTTCGCATTCACCCACTCGTCGATATTCTTCCCATCGAAAAGGACCACGGCGTCGGACGGAGGCGCATTGCAATCGGCGGCAGGCGTCACTACCTTCGGTTCAGGCTTCCAGATCTCGGTGTCTTCGGGCTTCGGTTTGGGCTGCGCGTTCTGCGCATACGTGGAAACAGTCACAAGAAGAAGAGATGCGGCAAAAAGAAGCTTCGGAAATCGAATCAGCATAACGACGGGAGTATACACTACGCGATTCTCATATCCGGTTCAGCACTCCATACCGAAGCCCTCGTGAATCACGCACATGCTCACCAGCGGCATCAGGATCTGGTCGTAGGCTGTACGCGCGCCCGCATCCATCGTGTGAATGCGATCGAGCATCTTCACAACCTCCGCCTGGTTGAAGTAAGAGATCGACTCCATCGTCTTGCCCCGCAGCAGATCCTGCACGTAGATGTTGAAAGTCTGGTCAGGATTCAGCGTTGCCGGAGGGCTGAGGAATGGATGCTTCTGCCGCTTGTACACCGTATCGGTGATGACATCGCGTACAGCTTCGCGCAGGACGAACTTCTCGGTTAATCCGCGGATTTTCATGTTCACCGGTTGGCGGCAGATGCATTCGACCACATGGTGGTCGAGGAAAGGCACGCGGCCTTCGATGGAGTGGCCCATCTCCATGCGATCGCCGAGCATAGTCAGAATGTAGTTCGCCAGCACCGACTTGCCCCACAGATAGAGCGATTGGTGCAGCGCGTCACGACCCTTCAATTGGCCGGGCACATCGATATCCGACAGCAGCTGCAGGTAGCTTTCGCGATGCTTGAAGCGGCAGCTGAAGTCCTCAGCCAGCAGTGGGCTCGCCTTGACCGCGCGTGAGGAGAATGTCTCGAACCACGAGGGAACGTAGCCAAGAATTCGTCTCACTGCTTCGAGATTTCCTACGTCGCCATCCGGCAGCAGTAGTCCGCGCGAAACTGCATTGTTGTCATTCAGCCATTGCAGCAGTTGCTCAATTTCCGCCGTATTCTGTCCCTCACGGTTGTAGAGAAGCATGTCGCGGCGGAAATGCGCGTAGCCGCCGAGGATTTCGTCGGAGCCCTCGCCGGTAATTACCACCTTGTATCCAGCATCGCGTACGGCCTTGCTCAGCAAAAACTTCGCTACACCATGCGCGTTTACACAGAACGATTCCGCCTGCAGTATCGCATCGGCAAAATTTTCGGCGAGAGTGTTCTGATTGATGGGGATGGGGTGGAACTTGGCCCCAACCAGCCCGGCCATCTCTCGCGCGATCGGCCCTTCGTCATATGCCACGTCATCAAACGTGAGCGTGAACGCCTGAATCGGATCGGGATGGTGCCGCGCGGCCAGTCCAAGCACCGCGCATGAGTCAAGGCCGCCGCTCAGGTACACGCCTACGGGAACATCGGCGCGCAGGCGCACGCGGACAGCTTCTTCCAGCTCGTGCCGGAATTCAGCAATGTAGTCTGCATCGGTCTTGTTTCCCTTAGCTGCGGCGGCTTCGGGATAGTTGAAGTCCCAGTAACGCGTGATCTGGAAGTGTTTCTCCGTCACAACCAGATAATGCCCCGGCGGAACCGAGAAAACACCATCGTAGAGCGTGCGCATCTGGTGCCCGCCGAAGTGGAACGAGTTATACACGCTCTCCTGGTCCCATCGCGCGGGGACACCGGCTGCAAAGAGCGCTTTCACCTCCGAGGCGATGTAGAGCTTCTCGTCGTGCCATGCGTAAAACAGTGGCTTGATTCCAAACCGGTCGCGTGCCGCAAACAGCGTTTGCTGCTTCTCATCCCACAGGATCAACGCAAACTCGCCCCGCAGCCTGTGAACGCAGTGCACGCCTACTTCTTCATAAAGGTGCAAGGCAATTTCACTGTCAGAGCGCGTACGCAAATGATGGCCGCGCGATTCTAGCTCACGCTGAATCGCCTCGTATTCGTAGAATTCGCCGTTGGCGACAATGTGCGATCGGCCATCTTCGCTGGCGATGGGCTGGTCGCCTGTTGCGAGGTCGATAATGCTGAGGCGCGCATGTCCAATGCCCACTCGGCCATCGCGGCTGATCCACTGTCGCTGCCCATCAGGGCCGCGATGATAAAGGCGTTTCGTTGCGCGTTCGAGAGTCGCCGGAGAGATTGGCTCGCGGCGCGAGTACAGGGCCACAATTCCGCACATCGTGCGTGCTCCTAAGGTGTTTCAGGGCGATCATGCCGTCCGGAAGAACTCTCTGGGGAAGGCGGGGTAGCGCCAGAAGAATACGTTGGGCTCGAGTGAGCGCGCAATCGAATTCTGATCTGAGGCATTCAAACGAAGAACAGACAGGGAGACCTCGCCGAAACGAGGTCTCTCATCCGCGGACTACGAAAAATCAGTTTGTCCGCAGCGCTACCGTCGGATTGATGCGCGAAGCGCGGAACGCGGGTATATACCCTGAGAGCGCGGCGATGATCAGCAGCAGCAATGCCATGCTTCCATACGTGGCCACATCCCAGGGCGAAGTACCGAAGAGCAATGCGGCGATCAGTTTCGCTCCGGCGAGCGAGGCGCTCACCCCGATCACGATGCCAATCGATGCCAGCCGCAGCGTGCTGGTAAGAATTCGGCCGCGTACATGCCCGGCAGACGCCCCGAGCGCCATCCGAATCCCGATCTCCTGCGTCTGGCGGGTCACCGAGTAAGAGATCACACCATAAATTCCCAGCGCTGCCAGCAACAACCCGAGCCCCGCAAATGAGACAACCAGGAGCATGAAGAACTGACGTCCTGATACCGCATGACTCACCAGCAGCCGGATCGGCCGGAACTCAGCCGCGGGCTGCTTCGGATTCATCTCGCGCAGAGCAGCCAGCACGGGACCGGCAAGCGTTGCTGGATTCATCCTCGTGCGAACGACGAGCTCGGCGCCGCTCGGGCCTGCCTGAGTCATCGGATAGTAAATTTGCCAGCCGGCATCGCCATCAACATTCTCTTCGTGCACATCATCCACAATTCCCACGATGTGCAGATCCTGGCCGCCGCCGTTTCCAAGCGGCTTGTTCAGCGCATCCTTGTCAGACCACGCGCCAAGATTAGCCAGGTACTGCGCATAGCTCTTGTTGATCATCACCACCGGCTCGCTCTTCGGTCCATCAGACCAGGAGAAATCGCGCCCACGAATCGGGGTGCCCATCGCGCGCATATAGCCCGGCGTGATGACGTAGACGAGCGGCCCATCGAGGCCCTGAGGAGGCTTTAGCCCCTTCGGAAAGGGAAGACCCCAGGACCGGTTTTGCCCCAGCGGAAGATAGTCGGTGAATCCTGCCGCCTCCACACCCGGCAAAGAACCCACTCGCGTAAGTATCTGTTGAAAGATGACACCGCGCTTCTGTGCGCTCAAACTTCCGTCCTTGTCATTGGGGACGCTATCGTCATAGCTGACTTTGATCGCCGCGGCCCGATCCGGCTCGAATCCAAGATCGACTTTTAGTACGTTCATGAAACTGCGCAACAACAATCCCGCGCCCACGAGCAGCATGCATGCCAAAGCAACTTCTGAAACGACCAGCACAGACCTTATCCGCTCGTGCTTGCGGCTTGCTGTCGCTCCTGGTCCCGCATCTTTCAGCGATTCGTACACATTTCCGCCCGCCATGCGCAGCCCGGGCACTATTCCGAAGATGGTTGCCGAAAAGATCGAAATCACCACCGTCCAGCCGAGAGCAGCACCGTCCATATGCAACGTGCTGAGCAATGGAAGAGCGATCGCGCCCTGATGCGCAAGCCATCCAACCAGTACTGCCGCAAGCATGAATCCGAAGATCGCCCCCATGCCGCTGAGCACCAGGCTCTCGGTCAGCAACTGCCGAACGATACGTCCGCGGCTCGCGCCGAGCGCTCCACGCATTGCGAATTCCTTCGCACGCGCGGCGCCACGTGCCAGCAGCAAATTGGAAAGATTCACGCATGCGATCAGCAGGATTGCTCCCACCGCGCTCCAGAGCACGATGAGGGAACGCCGCAGCTTCCCACCGATGTAATCCTTCAGGCCTACCGGCACCACGCCTTTCTTGTAATCCCCGCAAGTCTGTGGGAATTTGTTGTTCCAGCACATATGCGGAGCTACGCGGTCCGCCTCGTCAACCGCCTGGCCGAGGGTCACGCCCGGCTTCATACGGCCGATCAGCGTAATAATGTTTCCCCAATCCCGCGGAGGTCCGTAGAGATTCAAAGGAGTGATAGCATCCACCTTCGTACCCGGCGCAAACACCGCGCCGAAGTCGAACGAAGCGGGCAGTACCCCAATAACTGTGGTCTGCTTTCCGTTCATGTCGAAAGCCTTGCCTACAATATTCGGATCTGCGTTGAATTGTCGCTTCCACCACGCATTCGACAACAGCACCACCGGGGCCGCGCCGTTCCGCGCATCTTCCGGCGTAAACACGCGACCCATCTGCGCTTGTACACCAAGGACCTGGAAAAAATTCTGAATCACGTCAATACTTGTCGCCGGAATAGGTGCGCCGCCGAGATTCAGACTCAGATTGTCTGCACCCGAAAATGCGAAATAGCCAGTGACGTCCTGATAGGACCGGCTGCCCGCGCGAAACTCATCGTACGCATCGGTTGAGTAAGTGGCGCACGACATGCCGCACTTGCTCGGCGGCGGTGCAATCCAGACAAGCTCCTGGGCATTCGGGAAGGGCAGCGGTCGCAGTAGCAGCGTATTCACAACACTGAAGACCGCAATGTTGGCTCCAATGGCGAGCGCCAGAATCAAGGCAGCGACAACGGTGAAGCTCGGATCGCGCCAGAGCGTTCGCAGCGTGTATTTCAGATCCTGTTTGAAAATGTCGAGAGTCATAAATCCCCTTGCTTCTCTGTGTCGGTAGCGGGCCTGCTCCAAGCCCCCAATACTGATAAGCGCAAGACGCCGAGCTTCACACGGCTTCAAACCTCGCGCGATGTTGTCGTCAATCGCGAACTGCAGATGCGCAGCGAGTTCGTCTTCGAGGTCATCGTCCAGCGGCTTCCTTCGAATGAAAGCCCAGAGCCTCTTCACCAGCCTCAACGTCTCGCTCATGCATCCGCTCCTTCAGCGGAGTTGTCCATCGCGAGTACGCGTTCCATCACATCCTTGAGGCGCTCCCAGTAGCGCGCATCCGCAACTAGCTGGCGCTGGCCGGCCGCGGTGATCGAGTAGAACTTTGCTTTGCGGTTGTTGTCCGACGTGCCCCATTTCGAGCTGATCCAGCCCCGTTGCTCCAATCGCACCAGCGAGGCGTAAATCGTGCCCTGATTCAAGAGCACTTCATCGGCGCTGACCTGCTCAATACGGCGGGCAATTCCGTATCCGTGCATCGAGCCCATCACGGTGAGAGTTTGCAAGACCATAAGGTCCAGCGTGCCCTGCAAAAGATCAAGCTTTTCAGGTGACATCGCGCTCCTGTGCTACGGCCACAGAAGTATTGCATGTTCATGTGGGCACGCCACAGAAATGTGACGAGCGGGCGGCTTCAGCCGGTGGGAGCTATCTTCAACGCATCATCCACCGCTGTCCGCCAGTGTCGCCCATCGACTGGCCGAGCCTGCATTTCAACCACGAGGTTTCGCGTTTCGAGCATTGATCCGGGTTTGAGGTACCTCTATCGTCTCGCCAATAACCTTTCATGCTCTCTTCAGCGCGAGCCTAGGCTCCCCGCCGGCGTCGATGTGTCAAAGACGGACACCCCTAAGTCATAGATTCAATGACTCGTAAGTACCATTGTTCGACAGTTGCCAGCGGGATACTCTGACCGGACGAGGAGAACTTGTCCGCCTCCTCCCACTCAGTTCGGGACGAGAAAGCACGACCATTCTCATTCCAGTCCAGGTTGTTTTGTATCTGCTGATGACCATCGCAATGGTCGGCTCGTTTGTCCAGATGCACCGCCGAAACCATCGTTCATGGGAGGCCATCGTGGCACGCATGAGCCCTGAGTGCAGGTCGGCGTGGACCGCCGCGACATCTGCCCAGGCCGAAGCTCTGTACTCACTCTGGATGAAAACGCCCCGGGCAGCGTTTCGTGACGCTGGTGTCTTGATGGAGATGGCGGACTACACGGACCGCAATTCTCCTAACTCCGATCCGGCACGCGTCCAATTTGCCCGCTCCGCCGCCTTGCAACTTCGTTTGGCGTCCGCAGGAGCGATGATCAGGCGCATCTCCCTCCAATAAACCTCTGAAATCTAGGTCAACGCACGATCGAGGTGCACGTATCCACCGTCGACAATCAGATGCTGGCCGGTGGTGTGTCCTGACTGCGTGGGCGAAAGCAGAAACACCGCCGCCGCCGCGATTTCAGAGGCCAGTGTCATGCGATGGCCCAGGGGAATCTTGTCCGTGATGCGCTTCAGCTCTGCATCGGGATCGCCGAGCGTGTCGAGCCAGCGGCGATAAAGCGGAGTCATCACTTCAGCCGGAAGCACGGCATTCACGCGGACGTTGTACTTCAACAGTTCGGCAGCCCATTCGCGTGTCAGAGCAAGCTGTGCCCCCTTGCTTGCAGCATAGCCGGAGGTATTGCCCTGCCCGGTTATCGCCACCTTGGAACTGATGTTCACGATCGCTCCCTGGGTGCGCTTGAGCGAAGGAAGTGCATGGTGAGCCAGCGCGTAGTAGTGAATCAGATTCTTCTGCAGACTCTCTACAAAGCGATCGACACTTCCATTCTCCAGTCCCGCGCCGTCGTTTACGCCTGCATTGTTGACAAGCCCGTAGATGTCGCCATGTTGACTCTCGATCTCATCGACCGCGCTTCTGCAACGGTCGAGATCCTCAAGATGCGCCTCGACGAAATGGCACGGAGCTGATGCAGCTTCCATCTCCGCCATGAAGGTCTGCACATTCTCCGATGGCCGCCCAAGCACGACGACGCGCGCTCCCTCAGCGAGACATGCGCGAGAGATTCCCGCGCCAATGCCGGCGCCCCCACCCGTGACAACGACGAGTTTGTCCTTAAGTCCAAGATCCATATCTGTAGATTCTCTCCTAATCACATTGCCGAGCAGCCGAGAACACCACGCCTTCAATTCATCCCTGTCATCACCAGCATGCGGGGTTCCGTCATTTCTTCGATGGCCGAACGGATTCCCTCGCGCCCGAGGCCGGAGTCTTTGACTCCTCCATAGGGCATTGGATCAAGCCGCCATGCTGGCGTGTCCCCCACAATCAGTGCTCCAACCTCCAGTTCCCGATAAGCAGTGAGGATGCGGCCGGCGTCGCGCGTCAGCAGCCCCGCCTGCAGCCCGAACCGGGAGTGGTTCACCTCCGCCAGTGCCTCTTCGAAATCTGTGTAAGGCTCAACGACAACCACCGGACCAAACGCCTCTTCGTCGCGGATCTTCATCCCCTGTTTCGTACCGGTCAGAATCGCGGGCGTCACCAGGCTGCCTTTTCGCTCGCCGCCTTCGATCAGGCGAGCCCCCGCCGCGACGGCTTCCTTGATCCAGGATTCGATGCGCTCTGCCTCACCCGGCCTCACCATCGGTCCCAGGTCCGTACCCTCATGCGATGGATCGCCCGCGACGAGCTTGCCCACAACCTCAACCAGCTTCCACAGGAACGTCTGGAAGATGCTCTTGTCCACAAAGACGCGCTGCACGCTGATGCACGATTGCCCCGCATAGCCGAATGCAGCGTGCGCCGTGCGCTCTGCGGCGCTGTCCAGGTCGCGATAGTCGCCATGAATGATCAGCGCCGCGTTTCCGCCAAGCTCAAGCAGAACGCGCTTGCGGCCCGAGTGCGCCTTTAGCTCCCAACCCACTTTGGCGGAACCGGTGAAGCTCACAAGCTTGATGCGATCCTCTTTCTCTGCGAGCCATGCCGTATCAGCGTTCTCCAAGGGTAAAATCGCGAGCGCCTCTTCCGGCCAGCCCGCTTTGAGGATCACCTCACCTAACGCCAGCGCAGTAAACGGAGTCTGGGGAGAAGGCTTGACGAGGATGGGGCATCCCGCCGCCATCGCCGGAGCCACCTTGTGCGCTACAAGGTTTAAAGGAAAGTTGAAGGGAGTGATTGCCAGCACTGGGCCAACTGGAAACCGCTGCACAAGCCCCCAGCGATTCTCATTCCCTTCGGTAAGGTCCAGCGGAATGGTCTCGCCGCCCAAGCGGGCGGCCTCCTCGGCGGCTGTCTTGAAGGTGAGAACAGCCCGGTCTACTTCGGTGCGCGCCAGTCGTAGAGGTTTGCCTGCCTCAGCCACAATGAGATTGGCGAAACGCTCTTTCTGTTCGATCAGAGAGGCCGCAACGTCCTCCAGAATCTCCCGGCGCTTCCACCGTGGCAATGCGCGCGTACGGCGCAGGCTCGCAACAGCGTGATTCACAGCTTCACGCGCATCGGCACGCGTAGCCACTGTGACCTTGCCGATTAGTCCCTGATCCCACGGAGAGCGAACCTCGAGCGCTGCTCCATCGCTCCACTCTTTTCCGCAGAGAAGAAACCCGGTCTGCGAGCCGGGACGCATTTTCATCGTTCATAACTCCAGGATTAGTCGATCACAAGAATGTTATTCGAAGCTGCCATTCGATAAACTGGTTTCTCGATGATTCACAACGGCAAGAGCCGCAAGCTTCCCTTCGATCCCGCCGAAGCCCTCGCCCATCTTCGCGCAAGCGACCCCAAGCTTGGCGTCCTGATCGACAAAGTCGGTGAATTCAAGCTCCGGCTCGATCCCGCGCCATCTCCATTCGAGTCGCTGCTCGAATCCATTCTCTATCAGCAACTCCACGGCAAGGCTGCCGCGACCATTCATCGTCGTGTTCGCGAGTTCTTCCATGGCGACCCCACGCCCCAGCAACTCCTCGATACGCCCGATGCGCCGCTCAGAGCGGCTGGTGTGTCCGGCAACAAAATCAAGGCAATGCGCGATCTCGCCGCGAAAACCCTCGATGGAACCGTGCCAACCCACAAAGCGATCCTGAAGATGCCGGACGCCGACATCGTGGAACGCCTCACTGAAGTGCGCGGCATCGGCCCGTGGACGGTCGAGATGCTGCTTATCTTCCGCCTTGGCCGGCCTGACGTTCTGCCAGTCACGGACTATGGCGTCCGCAAAGGCTTCGCCCTCACATTTCAGCGGATCTCCAAAAGTCGCCCGCTGGAGGCATCCGACCTGCCCAAAGCAGACGTGCTGTTCCGTCGCGCTCAGCGGTGGCGGCCATTCCGCTCCGTCGCGAGCTGGTACCTGTGGCGGGCATGCGACTTGGCCAAAGGCACTCCACCGGCCGGTCGAGCCGTCAAGGCCGAAGAACCCTGCTCCTGAAAGGAGCGCCTTGATGGGCCGCGGTCTGGGTTTTCGGTGAGCGTTAACGCCTACAATAACTAAGCACGATCAATTCAGATCACCTGCACCCGGAAAGCATGGCCGCAGCGAAACGATACATCTGCATCCACGGGCATTTCTATCAACCCCCGCGCGAGAACCCCTGGCTCGAGACCGTCGAGACGCAGGACTCCGCGGCGCCTTATCACGACTGGAATGAGCGCGTTTGCGCAGAGAGCTACGCGACCAATGGCGCAGCTCGCACCGTAAACAACAAGAACCAGATCATCCGGATCGTGAATAACTATTCGCGCATGAGCTTCAACTTCGGCCCAACGCTGATGAGCTGGCTCAAGGAGAATGCGCCTCGTACTTACCGCATGATTCTCGACGGCGAACGCCGTAGCCGGAGAATCTACGACGGGCACAGCTCCGCAATCGCGCAGGTCTACAACCATGTCATCATGCCGCTCGCCAGAAGCAGGGATAAGATCACGCAGATACGCTGGGGCATTGCCGATTATCAAAGCCACTATGGCACGATGCCCGAAGGCATGTGGCTTTCGGAGACGGCCGTCGATTCCGAAACGCTGGAACTGCTGGCTCAGCACGGCATCAAGTTCACCATTCTTGCGCCCAGCCAATGCAAACGCGTCCGTCCTTTGAAGCAGGACGCAACAGACACAGATCCTGCATGGACCACGCCGCTGAGCAATTCCGTCGACACCACGCGCCCGTACCTGATGCGCTTCGAGTCGGGCGTTTCAATCGCCATCTTCTTCTACGACGGCCCTACTTCGCGCGCAATCGCGTTCGAGGGGTTGCTGAACTCCGGCGAGACCTTCGCCGCACGCCTCAAAGCAGGATTCAAAGACAACGCTCAGCCGCAGCTTGAGAGTGTGGCGACCGACGGTGAATCCTACGGTCACCATCATCGCCACGGCGAAATGGCCTTGGCATACGCCGTCAAGCTTCTCGAGCAGGACAAAACTGTCAAGCTGACAAACTATGCCAACTTCCTCGATGAGTTTCCGCCCGAGTGGGAGTGCGAGATTGTCGAGAACACCTCCTGGAGCTGCGCTCACGGCGTCGAGCGCTGGCGTGCCGATTGCGGCTGCAACGGCGGTAAGCCCGGCTTCAACCAGAAATGGCGTGCACCGCTTCGTCAGGCTCTCGATGAGCTTCGAGATGCAATCTCGGCACTCACTGAAGAGGAAGGGCCTGAGTTCTTCAAAGATGTGTGGGCGGCTCGCGATGCCTACATTCAGGTCATTCTCGATCGCCGCGACGAAACAGCAGAACAGTTCCTGCTCGATCACCAGAAGCATCCGCTCGACGCATCTCAGCGCGTCCGTGCCATGCAACTGATGGAAATGCAGCGGCACGCCCAGCTCATGTACACAAGCTGCGGCTGGTTCTTCGACGACATCTCCGGCATCGAGACCGTCCAGGTCATTGCTTACGCTGCTCGCGCGCTTCAGCTGGCACGCGAACTCTTCGGTGACCTCGCAGCCGGGCTCGAACCGGCATTTCTTGCTCGCTTGGCCGAGGCGAAATCCAATGTTGCCGCTGCCGGAGACGGCGCGCGCATCTACAAGGACAAAGTCCTGCCGCTGCAACTCGGCCTTGAACAGGTGGCCGCTCATTACGCCATCAGCAGCATCTTTTCATCATTTGCCGAAGAGACGGAGCTCTTTTGCTACCGTGTGCAGCGCATCTCCTACGAAGTGTTCACCTCGGGTCGTGGAAGGCTTGCACTTGGCCGCGCGCACATCACCAGCGCCATCACCGGTAAGGCGCAGAGCTTCAGTTTTGCTGTCCTGCATTTCGGCGATCAAAACATTACGGCAGCAGTCAAGCCATACATCGACGAAGATGCAGCCCAGTTCGAAGCCTTCGTGCAGCAGGCTTCAGAGCAGGTTGTACGCGCCGACTTCCCCGACGTGATCCGTTTGATCGATCGTTATTACGGGCATGTCGACTATTCGCTGACGTCGCTCTTCAGCGACGAACAGCGGCGTATCGTGCAGCTGATTCTCAACTCGACTCTCTGGGACATCGAGAGCTCGCTCACCAACATCTACGAAGATCACGCCAGCCTCCTGCATTACCTCTCGCAGGCAGGCCTGCCCAAGCCTCCGGCGCTCACACTTGCCGCCGAGTTCGCTATCAACGCCGGCCTTCGCCGCGCGCTTGAAGGAGAACCCGTTGACCAGGCCATGCTTCGGTCATTCCTGCAACTAGCCAAGTCCGACAAGGTGAAGCTCGATACGACGACGCTGTCCTATATCGCCGATCAAAGAATGAAACGCGCAATGGTTGAGCTGCAGATGTCCGCCGGATCTGTCGAGATGCTCGATCGGGCTCTCACCCTGGCGCGCACCATCACCGAGCTGCCTTTCGATCTGAACCTCTGGCAGGCGCAGAACATCTGGTATGAAATCCTGCGCACATCGCGTTACGCGCTCACTTCGCTATGCGCCGAGGACCGTCCCCGCTGGGACAAGGATTTCAATGACCTCGGCAAATGCCTGTCGATCGACACCACTGCCATGCTTGCCCCAGATCAACTGGCGGAAGTCACTGGAGACTGATCGTAGAGATGCAGCGAAGCTGATCAGCCCCGCTGCGTCACCTTGAGATGCAGCTCCCGCAGTTGCTGATCACTCACGGTCGTAGGCGCATCCGCCATCAGGTCGATCGCCTTCGCGGTCTTCGGGAATGTAATCACCTCGCGCAAACTCGGCGCCCCGGCCAGCAGCATCACTATTCGATCGAGCCCCAGCGCAATGCCGCCATGAGGAGGCGTGCCGTACTCCAGCGCATCGAGGAAGAATCCAAACCGCTGCTTCGCCTCCTCCTCTGAAATCCCAAGCGACGCAAAAATCTGCTGCTGCACATCCTTGCGGTGGATACGAATCGAACCCGAACCCAGCTCCAGCCCATTCATCGCCAGGTCATAGCAGTCCGCGCGCACTGAAGCCGGATCCGTCGTCAGGTTTGCCATGTCGGTTTCATAAGGCGCAGTGAACGGGTGATGTGCCGGCACCCACTTACAGCTGGCCAGGTCGTACTCGAACATCGGGAAGTCGACAATCCAGATCGGCTGAAAGGCCTTCGATCCATCTAGCTTCTTCCCGCCGCGCGGGTCCGCGGTGGCTACCAACTCGTCCGTGACTTGAAATGCTTTGTGCCGGTCGGCGTACTTCTTCGCCAACTCGCTGCGAAAGTTGCCGGCAGCCATGTACACGTTGATCTCGCGCTCGCTCAACCGCCCTTCAAACTTCGTGTCGCTGGCCTTGATGTGGTGCGCAGGATCGCCCGCAACAATGATCAGGAAGTCGCCTTCGGCTGCCCCCGTCAACTCGCGTACCTTCGTCACCGTGTCGGGGAATGACTTCGCCAGCCGCTTCAGATCATCAATGAATTTCGCGCCCTTCTTATGATCGAACAGGGGATGATTGTCTTCGCGCTCTTTGCGGCTCAGTTCGCCGACGCTTGGAATACGCAGCGCCACGATTGGCAACGCCGGATCGATCTGCAGCGTCTCCAGCGATCCATCCGGAAATGCCGAACGCACATCGGTCAGTCCCGGCAGACGAAGGTCCGGCTTGTCCGACCCATACTGCTTGATCGCCTCGTCATACGTAATCCGCGGGAACGGGGTCGGCAGCGATACACCCGCGGCACCCCAGGCCGCCGCACAGAATTTCTCCACCACCCCGAAAACATGCTCGCGCCGCGGATAGCTCATTTCCAGATCAATCTGCGTGAACTCAAGCTGCCGGTCCGCGCGCTGATCCTCGTCGCGGAAGCATCGCGCAACTTGAAAGTAGCGATCGAACCCCGAGATCATCAGGATCTGCTTGAAGATCTGCGGCGACTGCGGCAAGGCGTAGAACTCGCCCGGATGCACGCGGCTTGGCACCAGGAAATCGCGCGCGCCCTCTGGCGTCGATTTGCAGAGAATCGGTGTCTCAATTTCCAGAAACCCCTGGTTGCTCAGGCTCTCGCGAATAGCCCTCGTAATCTCGTGCCGCAGCCAGAAGTTGCGCTGCATCTCCGCTCGTCGCAGGTCGATATAGCGATACTTGAGCCGAACCTCTTCGTTCTGGATGGCCTCTTCTGAAGGAGAAAACGGAGCAAGCTTCGTGTCGTTCAGAACGCGCAGCTCCGTAGCTTCGATCTCCACTTCGCCCGTCGGCATCTTTGGGTTGATCGCATCCTTGCCGCGCAGCCGCACCTTGCCCACAGCCGCGACCACGTATTCTGGCCGCACCTGCTCGCCCTTCAGGTGACCTTCAGGCGTAAGTTCCTTGTCCAGCACGACCTGGGCAATACCGCTGCGGTCGCGCACGTCGAGGAAGATGAGGTTGCCGTGGTCCCGGCGCCGGTTCACCCAGCCCATCAGAACTACGCGTTCACCTGCGTTGGCGGCACGGAGTTCGCCGCACATGTGGGTGCGTTCAAGATTGCCTAAAAAATCAAGCACAATGCCTGTCCTTACCTGCTTTTGAAAGAGCACAGTTTCAGCCGTGCCATCAAGAATGCTCAAAATCACCGGCTTCAGCCGCTGAGGGATGTTCCCCCCGGGTCTGGACCTTACTTGGCCCCGGCCTCGCCAGACGGCTTCTTCAGATGAACGGTGAGCTCTTCGCGTGGAACCTTACTCTGGACTCCGGTCGCAAAGTCCTTCACCGTTAGGATACCGGATGCCACTTCATCCTCTCCCATGATCACAATGCGCCGGGCAGTCCGGTCCGCCGCATCGAACGACTTTTTGAGTCTGAACGACCCGTCCCCCAGCTCGACCGCAAGTCCTCCCCGGCGCAGTTCCCGCGCCAGCGCCAGAGCGGCCGCATTCACGGCTTCCCCAAGAGGCGCGATATATGCATCGGCCTTCTCCGCTTTCGCCGCCTCAAGCGCCTGCAGCGTCAGCACCAGCCGGTCCTCGCCCATCGCAAAGCCGATCCCCGGAGCCTTCGGCCCGCCGATCGCCTCGCTCAGTCCGTCATACCGGCCGCCGCCCAGCAAAGCATTCTGCGCGCCCAGCCCGCCATGCGTGAACTCAAACGTCGTTCGCGTGTAGTAGTCCAGCCCCCGCACCAGCCGGTGATTGCGCGTATACGGAACCCCGGCCGCATCCAGTGCCGCCGTCACAGCCGCAAAGTGCCCCTTCGAGTCTTCATCCAGCGAATCAGCGATCTTCGGCAGCGTATCGATAATGGGCTGATCTTCAGGAACCTTGCAGTCCAGCACACGCAGCGGATTCGTCACCGCCCGCCGCTGGCAGTCCTCGCACATTTTCGGAGCCACCGGGATCAACGCCTGCCGCAGCGTCTCGTTGTAGCGCGCCCGGTCCGCCGCCGACCCAACCGAGTTCAGTTCCAGCGTCCAGCCGGAGATTCCCAGCTCATCCAGCAGCGTCGCCAGCATCTCCAAAACTTCCGCATCCCGCAGCGGGCTCTCGCTCCCAGCGTGCGGCGGCCCGATCACCTCTGCCCCGACTTGCGAAAACTGCCGGTACCGCCCCTTCTGCGGTCTCTCCCGCCTGAACTGCGGCCCAATGTAATAGAGCTTCTGCAACTGCCCCGTCTCACCCAGCTTGTGTTCGATATAAGCGCGCACCACGCCAGCCGTGTTCTCCGGACGAAGCGTTAGCGATTGCGGCTTCTCGGATTGCGCCCGCGCCCGGTCCTCCCACGTGTACATCTCCTTCGACACGATGTCTGTCTCCTCACCCACACTGCGAGAGAAAAGAGACGTGTCTTCCATGATCGGCGTCCGGATCTCGCCAAAGTTATAGCGCGCGAAAACAGCCCGCGCCGTCGCCTCAATCCGGTTCCACAGCGCGGTCTCCGGCGGCAAAAGGTCACGCGTCCCGCGCACAGCTTTCAAAGTGGCCATATCCCTCTCAGTTTAAATGCACGAAAAAGGGCTTCGGCCCAGTCGCCGAAGCCCTTCATCTCACTGCGCGGTGCTTACTTTGTCTGTGTTGCCGCACGATGCGCGAGCCGGCTGCATGCAGTATCAGCCGCAGTCGGGTCGATTGCCGTGTTGCCAACTTCGGCAAACGCGATCCTGCCGTCCTTATCGACAACGTACGTCACCCGGTTAGCCATCCCGTCAGGACGCAGAACGCCATACGCCCTCAGCGTTGAACGATCGCGGAAGTCGCTCAACAACGGGTAACTCAACTTCAGTTGTTCTGAGAACACCTTGAGGGAAGGAATATTGTCGGCGCTGATGCCGAACACCTTGGTGTCATTGCCTTCAAACTTTGCGATACCAGCCTGGTACGCTGTCATTTCCTTGGTTCAGCCACCTGTGAAAGCGGCAGGGAAGAAGGCCAGCACTACAGGGTTCTTGCCTTTGAAGTCGGCCAGCGTCACCTTGGCCCCCGCCGTCGAAGAAAGCGTGAAGTTCGGCGCTTGATCCCCAACTTTAAGCGGAGTCGGCTCGTTTGGCTGCTGGCCAGGCACGACCGCACACGACATCAACAACAGGGCGGCAGTTGCGAGTAGCCTCATTGGAGCTCCTTTCAGCTAGAGAGTAGCGACCCGTAAGCCGCCATTGCAATCCCAATCCGTCGCACAACGCGATTTGAGTCTTCCCGCATCCTCAGATTCGCCTGTGCATCCAAATCGCCATGGAATACAGACTTCTGGGAGGCTCAGGCCTCAAGGTTCCCGTTCTCAGTTTTGGTGCGGCCACATTCGGCGGCGGCAACGAATTCTTCAAAGCATGGGGCGACACCGATGTTGCCGAAGCCAGCCGACTCATCGATGTCTGTCTCGAGGCCGGCGTCAACCTCTTCGATACCGCCGACGGATATTCCGACGGCCGTTCCGAGGAGATCCTGGGCAAAGCGCTCGAAGGCCGCCGCGACAAGGTGCTCATCTCCACCAAGACATACTTCCGCATCGGCGACGGCCCCAACGATGCCGGAACATCGCGCTTCAGAATGCGCCGAGCCATCGAGGCCAGCCTCAAGCGTCTCCAGACCGATTACATCGACATCTACCATATGCACGCCTTTGACGCGCTCACCCCCATCGAAGAGGTGCAGGACACGCTTCAATCTTTCGTCCGCGAGGGCAAGGTCCGCTATACCGCCGCTTCGAACTTCTCTGGCTGGCACCTCATGAAGTCGCTTGCCATCGCCGACCGCTACGGCTGGCCCCGGTTTGTTGCCCACCAGGTGTACTACTCGCTCGTCGGCCGCGACTACGAGTGGGAATTGATGCCCTTGGCCCAGCAGGAAAAAGTCGGCGCGCTCGTCTGGAGCCCGCTCGGCTGGGGACGCCTCACCGGAAAGATTCGCCGCGGCAAACCCCTTCCCGAAGTAAGCCGCCTTCACAAAGCATCCGACCCAGGCCCGCAGGTCCCCGACGAATATCTGTACAAAGTCGTCGACGCCCTCGATGAAATATCAAAGGAAACCGGCAAGACAATCCCGCAAGTCGCCCTGAACTGGCTCGTGCAACGGCCCACAGTGTCCTCAATCATTCTCGGCGCTCGCAACGAGGACCAACTCAAGCAGAACCTCGGCGCCGTCGGCTGGAACTTGACCGCCGAACAGGTAGCGAAGCTCGATGCAGCCAGCGCCGTCCAGCCCGCCTACCCCTACTGGCACCAGCGAAACACCCCCGAACGCAATCCGCTGCCCGTGTAGAAGAAGAGCGGCCAGTTCTCAGTCTCCAGCTCTCAGTTGCGGTTCCGCCAGATCGGTGCGGAACCGCCTGATGACTGAAAACTGGCGACTGGCGACCGTGGACTAGTGATGAATTTCGCGATGGTGTTTCCGGTATACGTAGTGCCCGATCATCCAGCCGAACGCGCTGCCCACCAGCACATCGGATGGAAAATGCTGTTGACCGAGCACGCGTGTTACGCTCACGCCCGTCGCGAGTCCATACAACGCGATCGAATGCAGGCGGGATGGATACTCATTGGCCAGCACCGCCGCGCTCGACCACGCCAGCATGGAGTGGTTTGACGGAAACGACCCGTCCGTCCCCACGCTCGTCTGGAAAAACTTGCCGCGCGCCCCGTCCACTTCCGGCCGCTCGCGCAGAAAGATCAGCTTCATCCCTTGCTCGACGACCAGGCTATCCACCAGCGCCTCCCCGCTGAGAATCCCCGTCTCGCGCGCATGATCGCTGTGCGCCAGATGCCCAACTCCAAACATCACTACCGGCGCGGCCAGAAACGGGCTCACCAGCACGTTCGAAGCCTTCGTGTTCTTATCGTTGAAATTCTTGTCCAGCGAAACCTTCTCGCTCATCACCTGGTGGTCCGTCGTAATCACCACCGCCGTCACCAATCCCAGCGGGATCAGATAGCCGAGGTCCTTGTCTCGGACTCGCGCCGGGCTCGACCAGATTGCGCCCTGGTCCTTCAGCAGATTCAACGGCACATCGCTCAGGCTCACAGGCTTCTGGGGCTCGGGAGCATTTGGAACCGGTGTGGCAGCAGCCGGCGGCCAGGTCTGCGCATAACTGCTGAGGCAAAGGCCGGCGGCCACAACGACGAGCAGAGTCGCACGCCGGACAATCGATTTAGATTTGCAGGTATTCACGCTGCCTATGATGTTAAATGTCCGAGTCGTTCAGAACAGATCTGCCGAAGCTCGCGCAGGTTTACTTGTCAGTCTCCGACAGATAAATCTTCACGTAATCGAGATAGTTTTGCGCGTATTGAAGAATCAGTTTGCGATCCTCGTCGCCCAGCTCGCGGCGCTGCTTTCCCGGCACCCCCGCCCAGAGCGTTCTTGGAGGCACGACGGTGTGCTCCGGCAGAACGGCCCCCGCTGCGATGATCGAGCCTTCCCCGATTCGGCAATCATTCAGAATCGTTACTCCCATGCCAATCAGCACCGCGTCTTCGACAACGCAGCCATGAACCGTGGCATTGTGTCCGATGGTCACCCAGTCCCCGACCGTCACCGAATAGAGATAGCGCTGCCCATGAAGCACCGAGCAGTCCTGAACATTGGAATTAGAGCCCACACGAATGGAGTTCACGTCCCCGCGCAGAACCGCGTTCATCCACACCGACGAATTCTCGCCCAGCGCAACATCTCCAATCACCTGGGCCGAGACGTCGACATAGCAGCTGGTGGGAATCTGGGGCAGGTGCCCCTGGTACCTGCGGATCATCCAGTTTTCAAGCCTCAGCGGTCAGTGTACGCGAGACCGAGCTCACGTGTCGGTTTCGGTTAACGGACACGCCTTTTCATTTCTATTCAGGAAAGTCTTCCGCGGCCTCAATTACAGCTGCGAAACCTAAGTCTTTCAATCTCCTAGGGTTTTCCCCAAGTTGATGGATGTCAAATCGATCCCGTATGATGACTACTGGGCCTTTCTGGCAGGTTTGGAGGTGGGACCCTTTGGCCGAGGTTCGCTTGCAGGAAGGCGAACCGCTTGAAAATGCATTGCGCCGGTTTAAGCGCA
>Ga0207695_10003354_pt1 | contig 22633 bp, 22 predicted proteins | sample KBSC54metaG_FD_184354 | JGI IMG/M metagenome (GOLD analysis project Ga0207695, IMG submission 184354) | Corn rhizosphere microbial communities from Kellogg Biological Station, Michigan, USA - KBS C5-4 metaG (SPAdes) (version 2) | ecosystem: Host-associated > Plants > Roots > Rhizosphere > Soil...
GTATCAGAACCGTCCTGAAGATGAAACTTTATCGCCATGCCACGCGGCGAGGAAGCCCCATCAGCATCGGGGACCGTGGTCACCCCCGGAAAGTTCGAGAATCGAACGGTGACCGAAACGATTGTCTGCTGCAGATGCGGAGCCTTGCTCACGGATGATGCGGCATCGCTTGGCCGGAAAACTCCCGTCAGATCGATACCTTTAGCATGGACTGCGCGGGCATCCGGTTTCTGCTTCCCGAAGACGCCATTCAGTGCGTCCACGAGTTGTTCCGGCGTGGAGTGTTGGGCAGAGCCTTCAGCGGCGGTTTGTGATGTTTGCGAATTCGCAAACGGTACAAACAAAAGACAGGGCGACGGAAATGCCGACGCCCATCTGAGAATCGTAAGTGATGTCATCATACTGCCTCCTCCTATTCCAAAGCATTCGGGCGAGCGCCTTGACCATCGTCGGGTGGGTCGCCTAGGCTTGCCCCACGTTGGCATGACGATAGGAACACCATGGAGGCATTGGCGGCGGGACACAAACTTCACGTTCAACCTCGGCGTAGCGCGAACCACGACCAGCGTTTGTTCACTCGGCGAACCCGTGAACCCTTTTGCGTGCTCCGTTCATCGGTGGTCCTACTGCTTTTCTTCTTTCCCTATGGTTTCGAGTAAAGTCTTCATGTCCTCAGCGTGCTCTTCCTCATTGGCGAGAATCCCTTCCATCATCCGTCTGCTCGTCGGATCGTTGTCCGCGAGATAACGAATGATCTCGGAATAAGATTCGATGGCAATGCGCTCTGCAACCAGGTCTTCGCGAATCATGTCGAGCAGTGTTTCTCCTTCGACATATTCGGAGTGGCTGCGAGTGAGCATTCCTTCGGGGCTGAAGTTCGGCGCCCCACCGAGTTGGGTTATTCTTTCCGCGATTTGATCGGCGTGTCCTTGTTCCTCATTGGCGTGTTCAAGAAACTCCTCTGCAATCCCCTGAGAGTGGATGCCCTTGGCCGTGTAATGGTGGCGCTTGTAACGGAGGACACATACAATTTCGGTCGCGAGCGCCTGGTTGAGGACCTTCACTACCGTTTCCCGGTCGCCTTTGTAGTCCGACGTCACTGCACCTTCCATAATCTCCTGAGCGCGCGTCGTCGAATCTCTTTGACATCCGTTAAGAAGGGATCTTTTTCGTGAGAAACAACTTTTGTGGCCATCGTTTGGCCTCCTTAAGATTTCAATCTGACCCCGCAACTGCTCGAATGCTGGTGGTCGCAGCGATGCGTGAGCTTTCAATAGGGTGGAAGCAGAACATGAAAACGATCTTCCCACTGCACTCCCACCCTAAAATTCCTAGGCCGCTTTGGTCGAGACTGCATTCTTCTTGCCGGAGTTGACTTTTGCCAAGGTGACTTCTATGACCTCGTTCTCAATAGTGGCCTTCATATTGTGCGGATCTACCTCACAAGGCAACTCGAGGACCCGAAACACCTCACCGGATATTTTTCCCTGGAACACTGCTCTTCCGTTGTCTTGCTCCGACGTTTGATTCCCAGGCCGGACTATCAGGTGCCTCGGCTCGGCCAGCACTTCCATGTCTTTGCCGATCAAACCGCGGAGTTCGGCTCGGACCGTAAGCGCTTCATCTGTGTCAATGATTGTCGCTGGAAGTGGGGCCAGCAACTCCGATTCGGCGCGAAACCAATCTTCACCGTCATGACCGTGCTCACACCCTCGGGCTTCAAATAGTTCGTAGGCGCGGCGGGCGATCGCTGCTGAGATCAACCTCGTTTGTTCGACCAAAGTACCACTGGCTGTGAGTTTGAATTTGGCAGGTTGAGTGGTAGGCGGTGCGTTAGTTGTCAATGTGCTTTTCATTGCATTTCTCCATTCCGTTAAACTCATGATTGTTTTATGAAGTTTGGTCTTTACCCTGCGACGATAAGTTGTTTTCATCTCCCTTCCGGTACGGTACGAGCATGAAGTCCTGGCTGGCGGCGCAGTGAGCATGATGAGAACAGAGCCATCCAGCTTTTTTTATGCGGGCCAACAAGAGGTGGAAATAGACGAAACCCGCATAGGGCTGCCAGCCGGCAACGGCTCGGTGCACCCCCTTGTAGTCCAAGGGCTTTTTCTTACATAAGAATTGGGCTAACTTATTGCGAGCGCCAACGTCATCTCCGGGGAAGATATCCAATCGCCCGAGGCCCCGAAGTAAAACGTATTCCGCAGTCCAGCGACCCACCCCTCTCAGTCTCACCAGTCGTTCAAGCGCAAGTTGATTGTCAAGTTGACGCAGGGATTCCAGGTTCAGGCGCCGATCCCGAACTGCGGAACTAATATCCAGCAAGGCCTGTGATTTGTTGGCGCTGAAACCGAGAGACTTTAAAGATAGTGCCTTCACTCCAGCAAGATCTGCCGCATCAGGGAAGGCGTGTGCTGCATCTGTCGCGTTGGCCGACATCACACCCGTTAGGTGCGCCAAGCGGCTAAGCAGAAGAATCCCCACTAGCAGCGAGAGTTGTTGGCACGCGATGCCATTGGCCACTGCCTCGAGCACCGTAGGAAATTGCGGTGGCTTGAGCCCGCGGAATTCCTCGACGAGCGGCTCCAGTCTTGGATCGCGCCTTGCCAGGCTGTAAAAAGGTTTCAAGGCTTTATGCGCTCCCAGCATGCGTTCAAGCAACGCCCTTGCCGACTCTTCCTGCCGCACTGTGAGATGAGAACCTACCAAATCGACCTCCAGTTGTGGCGCTTCCGGGCGGCCACTCTGGTGTACGGCCACTTCGACTGCTTGACGACCGATCATCAAGACGCGTCGGTAACTTCTCCCATCCCAGCGATCTATCGCGTTCTCCGGACGTCTACGAAGTGCCCAAACTGTGAGATCCAACCGAAACGGTGGTATGGGCGTAATCGAAAACGATCTCTGACTCACAGATCTGACCTCCAACTGGTTACAGCAACTAACCCGCTCGAGCGCATCTGACGCGCGTGTTACCGCCTCGCCTCGGTGCGGTCACTGAATTTGGGGTGCTGTAGCCTCATGCTGAAGCTAATGCTGAACTCGTGCAATACAACATTCGTTTCTATTGGCATTACGGTTGTCACAAATCAGAAGGGAGGAAAGGAAAAGGAGAGTCCGGCGGCCTCTTTAGGACGATTGTTTGTCAAATAAATCGAAACGCTTGCAAATCTGCTTGGATTCTTCAAAGGTGAGATCCACCGAAGAACGCCTTGGAGTTGTCCCCGAAAGAAGCCATGGCTGGAAGGGTTGCGCGCAACTGCCACATTGTCCCTGCCGAGGCCGACGTAATCCGCCTGTAGTACCACATTCAGCCGCTTCACCAAATGTCACTCCCACACTGATGCTCGTTGTTCTTTCCAGTGGTTTGAGAACTGGTCAAGCCGATCAGATGGTCGATTCGGAGTTCACATTCTAGGCCGCGACTACACGGCTGTGCTTTTGGTTGATACGTACTTTGTAGTTGTGTTCCTCCCAGCGATTGCTGCCAGTCCAGAAGAAGGTGAATTCAACAGGAGCACTCTGGTCCTCGCGGATGGCGATATCGGCAAATTCAATTCCCAGTTCCGTCGAAGTTGACGGAGTGTCGGTCGCCGAAGCCCAATCGTCATTCGTCGCATGCAGCCGGAATGGCTCTGACGCCTGGATTCGTAATAGCTGCCCAGCGGTCACTTCTCTGACCTGGCGAGTACGCTTCCAAACCTCTAAGTCCTTTCGCCCGCGGTTTTTCAGGTATCGTTCTGCGACTTCTGGAATCAGATCGAAAACCTGTCCGTCCATCAGCGAGCGCAATAACTTCACATACTCAGCGTGGGTCCACATCAGCGGCATGGCAGAACCTGCCGGCTGTCCAAAATACATGCCAGCTGACTTCACGTCGGGGGCGTCCCAAACCTGCTCCGGTAACATCCTGCCTTTGAAGGCGAATTGTTCCATGGTGCGAATTAGTTTACGAACATCACGTCCGGCAGCGAATTCGTAATGGGCGCGCTCGCCGGTCAGCAAGGGCCAAGCGCGTCCCTGCCCCCAACCTTCAAACGGTCGACCGTCCGGATGAGTGCCATAGCCATCGTGGTTGTAGCGTCGCCAACAAGGACCAAACGCGGTATCCACTTTCAACACAGCATCCACGACTCGCAAAGAATCTTCCACCAGTGGCTCGCCCGGCTTGCGAATGCCATATCGCACCAGTTCAAGGAACCCGCCATCTACGATGTCCTTTGCCGGGAACTGCCAGGGTATTCCTGGAGGCCGATTGTGAATGGTGAGGAGTCCGAGATTGGGATTCTCATCTGGGGCGGCATCGCCGACCGAAGCAGGGTGAATGCGAATATAGTGGCGTGGAATCCCGGACACAAGCGATCCGTCGGTAGTCACAGTCCAGTTCTCGACGTGGGACTCAAGAAAATCTGCGTAATCCAACAAGAAGCTCGCATCGTGTCGATTTCCCCTAGCCTGTGCGAAGTCTGCAGCGCAGACGAGGGCGGCAATGCTGGCTGCTAAAGTAGATGGTGAATATCCGCTGTTCTCCTCCCATCTCTCTTGCTGCGTGACTGGCCCGTGCCGGACAAGATAGGCCGCAGCGGAACGGACCATGTAGTAAGGATCAAAATCTTTGAGCGCGTCTTTCTTCCAGAGGTGCCAGGCCAGGAGAATTGGAAAAGCGACTTCGTCCAGTTGAATACCTTGCCAATATGGGGTGCCGTCAATCCAGAAGTTCTGTGCAAATCCCCCGTCAGCTTGCTGGCTGCAAGTGAGATAAACAAGCGCGCGTAACGGCGTGGCTAAGTCATCGCAAGCCAGTAGAGCTAGAGCGCTGCTCACCATGTCGCGCGTCCACACCAGGTGATAGCCGCCGACATCTTCGTCACCCTTGTCATTTCCCCACGGAATACTTGCCGACGCAATCAATGCGCCGGCAAACGTTTTATCTTCATGCGCCAAAAGCAGGTTTCGGCTGGTTCGGTACAGAGTTCCTTGGTCGCTCGATACATCATCCAACTTCTTCATTCGACTACAAGCTCGATGCCACTGGTCGACGAATTTCGCGCGATGTTGCGCGAACGGAATCGCCAGCGATTGCTGAAGAACGGTTACCGCGCCATGCAAACTGTGGCCAAATGCTATGCCAACCGTGAACTCTCGGCCGCCGGCGAGGTTGACTTCACCGATCATGGCTACATTGCCGTCCTCAGCCGTGTCGAATTCCCAGTCGAGATGGAAGTCCTTGTGAAGATCCTGCCATCCGTCGCTATGGCCGACGAAACCACATGACGTCCGGTTGAATCCGACATTCGCTCCCATCGCCAGAAACTTGCCTGCCTTCGACGCTATCAAAACGTTTTGGCCGGCCATTTTGAATCGACGAGCTGAATTTCCATAGCCACCCACTTCTAGATGAGGCGCGAGTAGCGCATAAATGCGTAATTTCTTCACGAATCCAGGATCGCCCTCAAGCCGAGTTTTGATAAGCACACATGGCTGATGAGGGTCAGAGATAATCTCTTTTACGAGCCGATACCGGTCATCGCGGTCCAAGGTGATCACGCGATACCCCAAGGCATCGGCCTCGATGCATTCAATTTCATTGTCGAGGTCGCGCCGCTCTTCGTGAAAGAAGCTTGCACCATCCGTAATCAAGAACTGCATATCCCTGATTTGTGGATGGTCAATTGTGGGAAAGTAGATTTCGTTGAGAATTCCGTGGGATAAGGTGAACCACACTCGGCTTGAGGTCGAATAAGCGGTTCCTACGCCTTCCTTCGAGCTCGACGTCCACCTGGGTGGCATCCCCGGTCGGCCGAAAGCCTCACGCAGTTGATCAGCGCCCTTGGCGGTCACCACACCTCCAGTTTCTGGCATGTATTTTCCGTCGCCGTATTTGGCAAAGCTGTGTTTGCCTCCCGCATCAGGACTCCGATTGCGGCTTTGGCCAAGAGACGGTGAGCAGGAACGCACTTTCTTCCACTGCTTCGATGTTGTGTACCATGCCGCAATCCAGGACCAATAATTGCCCAACCTCCAAATTGACCTTCTGATCTAGCAGATGAATGCAAATCTTTCCCAGCAAGGCATGGATCGAGACCCTACCTTCGGCCCGGTGCTCGTTCATTTGTGTGTTGGGCTTCATCAGGACCAGAATGATTCGGAGATCGGGATACTTCGCGAGCGTCTTGGAACTACGTCCTGTCTGGCGCCGCCACGAGTCTTCGTGGCGGAGCTGTCGAAGTTCTTCGAGCAAATCGAATTGCAGTAAAGGCCTGGCTAATTGCGGAAGCCTGGTTAAGTCCTTACTGCTCTCGCCGGGATGGCAACTGGTGGCGTTTGCGGTCATGTCAATACTTCCTTTCAGCTGAATAGACTGGCCCGGCTGAAGTCGCGCATGTTTGCGGCGCAAATTCTGTCGGCGCGGATCGAAGTCCGGTCTTCGATCTGTGAGTCGCGATATCTAGATCATAAGCGCTGGACGTTTACTGTGCAGCCATTACAGGCGTGCTGCACCAATTCCAACCGATTACCGAGATCGAAGAAACATAACATCCAGGAAACGCAGTTTTTCAACCTTGTCTTCTGTGAGGTTCAGCTCGCTTGCGATATCCGTATCTGTCAGTCCATTGCCCAGCGGACGATAGATGGGAAGAAGTATGCCCAATCTCGCTCAAAAAGTACGCATTGCGCCCTGCTTTCTCTCAAAAAGTTATGTCATGCTTGGTTAAAAGAACCTGGTCCTTTAGAGACGTTCAGGTTTAGTTGCATTCCCGGGAGTCATTCAGCCCTCCACAAGCATAATGATCAACGATGTACTCTTACAAAAACTGGTCAACAATGCACAGTCGGTACAAATGAAATGGGGTATTCAGATGACCGGTCCGGCTTCTGGGTGAATTCGGGAGTGCGTGTTTCATTGCCACTATTTCCAGAGGGCGCGATTTTCGCTCTTCTGATGCGATATTTATACACTGTCGGCGCACAGCACTTCTGAGCGGTTCTGGTCTTGTTCGCCACCATCGCCATTGTGTGTCGATGCTCACAAAGAAATTTGCCGAAAGATTCCTAAAAACTGGACAGGAGAGCGTGCGGCTGGAGCACGTAAGGGCATTGGCGAATCTCCGAGCTAGAGAAAAAGTTTTGGCTCTTTGATCACAAACGCTTCGCCCAGATTGAGAGTGCGTTCCGAGAGATAGATAGGGAGATGGCCGCCAAGAAGCCACGCTAACTCGGTCACAGCTTCAACAAGCTAGTCAGTTCTGAGAGTTTTATTTCGTCCACTTCAGAGCTATCAGAACCCCGAACAGTGCGCCTAGGGAGATCGCCAGAACGGCGAACAACAAACTTCTGGCATATGCCCGCATGGGGCAACTCCGGGGGGATTAGGTTCACCGTAACGCTGATTTTGTGGTCAGTCGACTATATTATTGCCGATCTGCTCTTATGTAATGTATAGCGCTGGCTTGGGTACAGTCGATTCAGAGTAGCGAGGCGTATCGGCTGGAAGTTCTTTTTTGGATGTGTTGAAGGAGACGCGAAAACTCCACCAAGTGTAGTGAGTGATGATCCAAGTGGCAATCACCACCGGAATGCCCACAAAGCCAAGGATCATCCGAGCGGCCGGACATCGTCTGTTCCGAGAGCTATGTGGGTTCATATTCCACTTATATCCGGTCAGCACCATCAGGGTCACATGAGCAATCAAAAACCCGACCCGCATCAACATCAGCGAGTGATTATGCCAGACGCTATGCCGCCGATTCCAAGACTAGTGCTGCTGCCGCCTGATCCAGCCACCAGATCACAGTCCCTTTAGCCCGGCGAATGCCGGAGGCCGGATAGCTCTTTGGGTCAGGCGAACCGGTGAGAACGTGATGTAGTGCCTCGGCCTTGTTTGATCCCGTTATCAGGAAATAAATGTTGGATGCCCCTGTGATTGCTGGCAACGTGAGCGTAAGGCGCAGAGCTGGTTTGGCCGGGGCTTTCACGGCTACTACCCAGCGCTTACTTTCATTGAGGGCAGGTGAGCCAGGGAATAGCGATGCCGTGTGCCCCTCTTCTCCGAGCCCGAGGAGAACCAGGTCGAAGCGCGGCCAGTCCTTGGAGAAATAACTCCTGAGGGTTTTCTCATATTCACGAGCGGCGACTTCGGGATTAGGAAGTTCCGTCGGCATCGGATGCACATTCCCAGCCGGACACGGGACCGCATCCAGCGAAGTCTCTCGAGCCATGCGGTAGTTGCTCTGTGGGTCGGCAAGTGGCACGTAACGCTCGTCTCCCCAGAAAACGTGAACTTTTGTCCACGGGATCTCGTCTCGAAACCTCGACGAAAGTAAACGGTAGAGAGTTCGCGGCATATTGCCACCGGAGAGGGCAACGGAAAAACTGCCATTGTTTCGCACTGACTCATTGATTGTTGCAACCGCAGCCTCGGCGGCGCGAAGGCTGAGTTCGTCCACATCAGCAAACACACGCACATCGGATTTCATTGCCCATGTCCTCTTGGTTGCCGAAATCAGAAGTTCGAGCACGCCGCGCAGAATCAGACCACTTGTGCTTCGTGATACGAAGATTGATGGACCGTCTCCTCCGGAGCCACTTGACCACTACTCCACTCGAGCACGACCTTGATCTCGTCGGAACCGTGATGCTGAAACGCACTTTCGAATTCCGTGTAGTTGTGCCGTTGCGTAATCAAATCTGCTACATGGTCGTGCCAGCGGTTTGTTGCCTGGACGAGGTCGTTCACTGCCGATTGGAAGTGATCGCGCGAGGCATTGACGCTCCCTACAAGAACTTGGTTCCGCAGCACTAGCCGGCGCATAAATTCCGCACCATCTATTTTCAAGGGACGGTCACCCGAGGGTATGCCGGTCACCGCATACACCCCATTTATGGCCAATGCGTCAATAAGGTCGAATTCAAGACCGGCAATCCCGGTAGCCTCCAAGATTAGATCGAACAACTCGACCTTGCCGACGAAGTGCTCCGGCGTAATCTGACGTCCATCGATGTAATGGCCGCCAATCAACTCCAACCATCGAGGACGGACCGTGCTTGCATCAACGACGTCTGAGCCCCAGACTTCGGCGCCGCGCAGTCGCAACGCCAATGCTGCCAGCAGACCAATCGGGCCCAGGCCGGCGATGAGGCAGCGCTTTCCAGATAGCCAATCCCGCGGGGAAGAATTCGGCAGCCGGATCGTTTGCAACTGCACGGCTTCGGCGATCGCTTTCTCCGCCACTGAAAAGGGCTCGGCGAGCACTCCCACCGCCTCGAGTTCAGGTGGCACGCGTACGACGTATTGCTCGTGATCTACCACGTATTCCGTCTGATATCCATCCATGCCAGCGATGCCGCGCTCCGAGTAGAGTCCTGTCTCGCACATGTCAGAACGATTCATCGCGCAGGGGCGGCACTTTCCGCAGCCTCGGCGAACCGTAAACACGGCATAATCGCCAGATTTGACCTGCTTCACATCGCTGCCAGTTTCGACCACCTGGCCGAACATCTCATGACCCAGCACCAGATCTTTGTGAGAAGGCGGCGCCTGCGCACGACCACCGGCAGCCTCCTCGCGGTCAGTGCCGCAGATGCCCACCCGTAACACACGGACTTTTATCTCGTCGGCTGCGGAGATCGATGGTTCCGTCCGGTCGACTAACCGTACGGTCTTGGTCCCGGGTATAACCGAAATGGCTTTCATTTTTTACCTCCTTAGCTTGGCATTGCTTCACTGCGAAATATTTTTGCTTAGACACGGCCACATCTCGCATATCTTCACCCGACAAAACGCTTTTCCTCCAAATTTCGAGGGGCAGCATCGTTCTGAAGGGCGGGCGGTGGTTGCCGCAACCGAGCGAGCATCTGCGACACAATGGCAGGGGAAGGAAGTGATATGTCGACGACGATGGCGTCAAACGGCTCTTCCAGCGCTTCGAACTGGCTGTCAAGCATGTTCGCCTTCATGAAGTGCCTCCGCCGATGCTTCATGCGCGAACGAATCAGTTCCTTTGAGCCCTTGAGATAAACCCAGGTGATCGGAACTCGGTCGGCGAGAACCGCCCGATATTGCTGCTCCAGGGCTGGGCATGCGACGACAAGGCTTTCTCCTCGCTTGAAAAATTCCAAAAGTCGAGTATGAATGGCTGCTAACCACGGAGCACGGTCACAATCGTTTAGTGGAATTCCATGACTCACCTTCTCTATGTTCTCTTTGGAGTGCAGGGAATCTCCCTCAAGGAATGCGCATCGGAGCGAATCGGCAAGCAGTGTGCCGATGGTTGTTTTCCCCGATCCTGAGACTCCCATTACCACGATGATCATGGCTGAATCGTGCTCTTCAGTTAGAACTGCTCCTCTTCCGGAGCCCGGACTCATGCGGCCTGAGCTCGAAGGACAAAACGTTCCATTGCCAGTGCGAAGCCCTCCTCTTTGTTAGAGCTGGTCACAAAGCGGGCCTCGTGCTGCACTTCTGAACTGGCGTTCCCCATTGCAATGCTCACCCCGCTGCGTTTGAACATGAACACATCGTTCGGCATATCTCCGATAGTCGCGATATTTGCAGTTGGGACATGCAGCATTTCGGAGAGGACATTGACTACCTCTCCTTTGTTGGCCTTCGGATGAGTTACGTCCAGGTAATAGGGTTGGGAGCGTGCAGCCGATACGTGCTCGCCGCATTCCTTTTGCACGTCCTTTTCGCAGCCGGCCACCGCTTCAAGATCGTCACTGACTCCGACGATCTTAGCCACCCGATTCAGCAGACCCTCAAAGCTGGATACCACGGTTGGAGGAAACTTCACCGTCCATTCTTCACGGTCCACGTGAGGGCCATGACGCGATGGGACATACCAGTCCTTATCGCTATAAATCCAGACATCGAGCTTGTTTTTGGTCAAGATGTCGATCACGGGTTGTACCGCCTCGCGGGGAAGCAGGTTTTCGCGAATGACAGAAAGGTCGGGATTGAGGAACAGACCGCCGTTAAACGCGGTGACTGGATCCTGAAGCTGAAGAGCGTCGATCAGCATCTTCATGCCTCGCGGAGGCCGACCGCTGGTGATGGTAAACGCGATTCCGGCTCCGATGATTTTCCGAACGGCGCTGCGTGCTCGCGGCGTTATGACTTTATCGGGAGTGACCAGTGCTCCGTCAACATCTGCCACCACCAAGCGTACATCTTCCGGTGCTTCTTCGTTTTTGCTCGTCATCGAATCCTTTCTCGTGATCACAGCCTGTCGTGAGCGATCAACCATGCAGTCCTAAGCTATGTGCTCGGCCGCCTCCGAAGGCTCCGTCCTCCCCATGGATCGTTTTGGGCCGGATTGTGTTTAGCCGTCCGAAGATGTTCGAGCGTTCCCCTGCGCCCATCATCTCCGATGTGTCCGGACTGAAACTGGTCAAGAGTGAACAGTCCGCATAAATCGCGGATCGGAGGATCCGGTTGTGAATTCTTTTTAAAGTTCCTGCGGATATAAAACGAACATCTCTGTGAACGGTACGAACGGACTATTGAGATGATTTCCTCGAAACAATGAGAATTGGAGAGATCACCAGTTTCTGTCCGAGTCATCGGATGGGATTAGGAATTTGTTGGATGAGCAGTGGAGAGCGCGCCGGCTAAGAAGCGTGCGCATCTTACTAGCATCGGGGTCTTCGGTGCAGAGATGCTGTCAGCCCCACAGGATCGTCTTGCTCGAAAAACAAGCGTGATCGGGATCCGTTGTTTTCAGCGAGTGGATGGAGATGAGTATGCAACTTGGAATGATTGGGCTAGGAAGAATGGGCGCCAATATGGTTGAACGTCTGCTGCATGACCGGCATGAGTGCGTTGTTTTCGATATGAAGGCCGCGAATGCGAGCATGTTGACAGACCAGGGTGCGATCGGAGCCAGGTCGCTCGACGATTTGGTTTCGAAGTTAAAACCGCCACGCGTCGCCTGGCTGATGGTGCCCGCGGCTGCCGTGGATAAGACCGTGCAAGATCTTGCAGCTCGTATGCAGCAAGGCGACATCATCATCGACGGAGGTAATTCTCACTACATTGATGACATCCGGCGCGCCGATGAACTTAAGACGAAAGGGATTCACTACGTCGATGCTGGAACGAGCGGAGGAGTGTGGGGATCTGATCGCGGTTACTGTCTCATGATCGGCGGCGAACAGAATATCGTTCAGCATCTCGATCCGGTTTTCGCCACTCTCGCCCCCGGAATTCGAGCGGCAGCCCGCACACCGGGTCGAGATAAGACCGCCGGCACAGCCGAAAGAGGTTATCTGCATTGCGGAGCCAGCGGAGCTGGCCACTTCGTCAAGATGGTCCATAACGGAATCGAGTACGGCATTATGGCGGCCTATGCAGAGGGTTTGAACATCCTTCAACACGCCAATGCCGGCCGCAAAAAGCTTGCCAGCGATGCCGAGACCACGCCATTGCGGCAACCCGAACTTTACCAATATGAATTCTCTCTTCCCGATGTCGCAGAGGTCTGGCGGCGTGGCAGCGTGATTTCTTCGTGGCTGCTGGATCTCACGGCGAATGAGTTACTGAAAGAGCCGAGCCTGAGGAGCTATGCCGGACGCGTCTCAGATTCTGGCGAGGGACGCTGGACAATCATGGCCGCGATTGATGAAGCGGTTCCTGTTCCAGTTTTGAGTGCCGCACTCTATGAACGTTTTAGCTCACGCGGGAATGCGGATTTTGCCGATCGAGTTCTGTCCGCGATGCGGCACGAGTTCGGCGGGCATGTAGAAAAAGCGGCGTGACGATGAAAACGGCCAACATTGACTCAGATGCATTTGTCTTCTTTGGCGCTACAGGAGATCTGGCGTACAAGCAGATTTTCCCTGCGCTTCAGGAGATGATCCGGCGTGACCGTTTCGATCTGCCCATTATTGGAGTGGCAAGATCTGCAAAAGGCCTTGACTCCCTCCGCGCCCGCGCTCACGAGAGTCTTGAGAAGCATGGCGGAGTAGACCCTCGGGCATTCGCGATACTTTCCGAGAAACTACAGTACGTCAACGGAGATTACAACTCTCAACAGACTTTTCGCGACCTGCGAAAGGCGCTCGGCGGCGCGTCTCACCCTCTTTATTACCTTGCTATCCCGCCTAACATGTTTGCGACTGTCGTCAAAGGCTTGGCAGATGCAGGCTGTGACAAAGGCGCCCGTGTAGTCGTCGAAAAGCCTTTTGGCCGTGACCTTGCCTCGGCGCGAGAGCTCAACCGAATCCTCCATCAGTCGTTTCAAGAATCGGAAATTTTCCGGATCGATCATTACCTCGGCAAGGAACCAGTCCAGAATCTGCTCTACTTCCGCTTTGCTAATTCGTTTCTGGAGCCAATCTGGAATAGCAACTATGTTCAGAGCGTCCAGATTACGATGGCCGAAACCCTCGGTGTAGAGGGCCGGGGAGTCTTCTATGAAGAGGTAGGCGCGGTCCGCGATGTTGTGCAAAACCACATGTTGGAAGTCATCGCGCTGCTCACGATGGAAGCCCCAACCGGCCGCGATCCAGATTCCTTACGCGACGAAAAGCACCGTGCCTTTAGCGCTATACGGCCGCTTACTCCGGCTGATGTCGTTCGTGGGCAGTTTCGTGGTTACCGCAATGAAAAGGGGGTCGCTTCGGATTCGCAGGTCGAAACGTTCGCCGCAGTCAAGCTGCACATCGACACTTGGCGCTGGGCAGGTGTTCCGTTCTACGTTCGAGCGGGTAAGCGGATGCCTGTCACGGCAACTGAAGTATTGGTCGAACTCAAGCCTCCGCCACTAGCAGTGTTCGACACGATCACCCGGAGTCAGTCGAATTGTTTTCGCTTTCGTCTCAGTCCGAATGTATCGATCGTTCTGGGTGCGCGTGCCAAGATGCCGGGAGAAGCGATGGCCGGTGAGGATGTGGAACTCGTCGTGCAACCACCCTCAGATGATGAAATGATGCCCTACGAGCGACTTCTCGGCGATGCCATACGGGGCGATTCTCTGTTGTTCGTTCGGGAGGATGGGGTAGAGGCCGCTTGGGGCGTTGTCGATCCCATTCTGGGAACCGTGGCGCCGGTCCATGAGTACGAACCCGATACCTGGGGACCTGTCCAGTCTGAGCAGATCATTGCTGGAGATGGCGGCTGGCACAATCCCGAGCCGATTCAAAGAAAGAACCCTGCTAAAAAAACAATGAGAATGCCGCGCGAGGTCGCATTCACAGGGATCAACCGATGAAAAAGGATTTTAAAGTTGGAGATCATGTGGCATGGAACTCGGAAGCCGGCCCAGTCCGGGGAACCATCAAGAAAAAGATCACTTCGACCAGGAGGTTCAAGAGCTACACGGTCCACGCCTCGAAAGAGGATCCGCAGTACTTGATTAAAAGCGACACGACCGACCATCTGGCCATGCACAAGGGATCGGCACTCAAGAAACTCAAAAAGAAATAATGAGCGTGCCGAGAATAACAATGATCTGATTTGTTGACCCTCCCTTAGGAGGCGTAGTAAGGAGAAAAAATGAGTACAGCAGTTGCCAACTGGCCGAAGTTTCTCGCGAAACTGAAAACTCGGCAGGAAATAGCTGAGCGCACCATGGCATTCCGTTTTGAAAAGCCAGATACCTTCAACTTCACTCCCGGTCAGTTCATCGACATCACCTTGCTGAATCCGCCGGAAACAGATCCGGAAGGCAATACTCGCGGTTTCTCGATCGCCAGCGCACCTCATGAAGACTTCATCATGGTAGCTACTCGTTTACGAGATACAGCGTTTAAGCGAGTGTTGAAGAAGTTCCCTCTGGAGACCGAGGTCAGGATCGAGGGACCATTTGGCAATCTTCGGCTTCACAATGACAAGTCGCGGGCCGCTGTGGTTTTAACCGGCGGGATCGGCATCACTCCTTTTCGCAGTATTCTTTTGAACGCTGCGAATGAGAAGCTGCCGCACCGTATATTTCTTTTTTACGCAAATCGACGACCGGAAGATGCCGCATTTCTCAATGAACTCCAAGAGCTCGAAAAGAAAAACTCGAATTACAAGTTAATTGCTTGCATGAGTGAGATGGAGAAATCGAAACAACTATGGTCCGGAGAGCGAGGATTGATCAACCACGCGCTCTTAGAAAAGTACTTGAAAGGAGCGTCATCGCCTGTCTACTACATCACCGGACCACCAGCCATGACCAGGGCTATGCACCTCATGCTTACGGATGTGGGAGTGGATGACGACAACATACGCATTGAAGAGTTCGCGGGTTATTGAGTGGGCCCATCCCTGGACCTACTCTCTTTGGAGAGTTCTTCGAACGCGCGCTTGTGGACGAACTTTTTATTAGTTAGCGTCACAGATTGCCGACCGTCTGCCGCAGACGACTCGTCTTGGAGGAGGATGGGATGGAACCCGTGCCTCATACAGCGCAGAAACCATCAACATCACCGCCTATACAATTCGGCATGGTTTTGGAGGAAGCTCAGAATATGCCTGCGGGAAAAGATTCCCTCCAGCCGCCCGTTCGAGAGAACAGGTAATTGATTGATATCCCCTCGGCTCATGATCTCAAGGGCTTGGATTGCGGGAGTGTCGGGCGAAACTGTACGGAGGTCACTAAGCGGGCGCATCACCGCTTGCACACTGGTTTGTGCCCAGTGTTCACGGTCCACATGCTTGACTTCATTGGAGGTGATCAGGCCGGTTAATCGATCGTTTTGAACGACTGCAAAGCAGCGACGTCCGCTCCTCAACAAATATTCGTGGACAAAATCTTGCAAGCTCAAATGACCTTCCACGATAGGGCAATCGCGGTCCATCATATCGGCGACACGCCGTCCACGAAGCTCCTCCATCAGTTCTACCTGGACGTAGCTGCTACGAGACGCATCCAGCAAGAACCACCCGATAAATGCCAACCAGAGGCCGCCGAAATTTGCGCCTACGAAAAAGCGGTAAAGCCCAAGCATGATGAATATGTAAGCAACGGCCTGACCCACTCGAGCCGCCAGCCGTGTCGAGCGATCGGCATTATGAGTGATCCACCAAATCACAGCCCGCAAGACACGACCGCCGTCGAGCGGATATCCAGGGATCATATTGAACGCGGCCAGCATGATATTGATGTAGCCGAGCCAGAGCAGCACGGCCATGAGTGGAGTGTTGGGTTCTGAGCCGGGCAACCAGCCCGATAGCCTCGCTACTAAAAGGAACGCGGAGCCAATTACCAGACTGGCCAGAGGACCAACCATCGCAATCCAGAACTCAGACTTGGCGTCCGCTGCTTCCGATTCAATCTGCGACACTCCGCCCAGAGCAAACAAGGTAATGGAGCGTACCTTCAGGCCATAGGCCTTCGCCACCAGCGAGTGCGCCATCTCATGTGCCAGAAGGGCTGCGAAAAACAGCAGGCCGGTTATTATCGCGGCTGACCACACAACGGGATTACTCCATTGCGGCGTGACACCGTGAAAATGTGCTGCGAGAGAGAGCGTGATCAACGCTGCGATAATGAACCAGCTGTAATGAAGTCCGATCGAAATGCCGGCGATGCGGCCAAACTTGATTTGCGCTTGCATCTTCGTGACCCTCGCGTGGTGTCGCCGCTATCCAGCGCCGGCGAGTCTGAATGCTGAGTTTAAAATTTCTGCTTCGGCAGGGCGACCGATTCTCGTTCGCAAGGGTATCCTCGCAACCGCATTCCACATACAACTCTTATCCGCATACAACTCTTATTCTCGCCCAACACCTGCAGAATGGCGCTAAGGAACTCTGTGCGCCGACGTGATCGGCGACCCCAATTCTATACCTGGCAGCGCGATCACATGCACTTGCCTCAACTTGCTACTGACAGATGAAACACGTGGGCACCAGTGCCGGGGGACGGTCCATCCCGCATCGACACCTATCACCTGCGGAAAGCCGCGTCGGTGGAAAATTTCTCACGAGTGGATGCTTCCGGTGAACCTCCGCATGGCGTCACGCCCTGCGCTGTGCACACCTCCAGCAGAAGGTCTAGGTTTTGTGTAAACGATTGATTCAGCCCATAGTACGAACGGCCTATTGTGAAGCAACGGTTGGGACGCGTAGAAAAACCGAATCAGCGCCAAATTAGCGCGAGTTCGTTGGCTGCCGATGACACGAGTACAGCGCTTGGATCGCGAGTTTTGGGTAGTTACTTGGTGATGCTCTGATTCTTTGGAGAAGCACTCAGTATCTCGGCGGCGAAAGGAAGAATCGAGTCATGGATGCAACCAGAAGAGACTTCCTCAAAGTTACAAGCTTGGGCGGCCTGGCAGCTTCGGTCTTCGGTGGTTTTGATCTGGCGCCGGCCTACGCGCAACTACGGTCACTCAAGATCGCACGCGCAACGGAAACGCGATCCACATGCCCGTACTGTGCCGTGGCGTGTGGCGTCATCATCTACACTTCAGGTGACAAAGCCAAGAACGTGACTCCACAGGTTGTCCATGTGGAGGGTGATCCGGATCATCCCGTCAATCGAGGCACATTGTGCCCTAAGGGCGCTTCGCTCGAGCAAGAAATCTCGAACCCGCGACGCCTGACCAGGCCCCAGGTTCGTCGACCAGGTGGAACGGATTGGCAAGACATTTCTTGGGACGACGCGATTAATGAGATTGGCGGATGGGTCAAGAAATCACGTGACGAGACGTTTGTGACCAAAGACGCGCAGGGACGCATCGTGAACCGCTGCGAAGGAGTTGCCTTCATCGGCGGGTGCACCGACACGAACGAAATGAACTATCTCATCGTGAAGAGTATGCGCAGTATGGGGGTCTGCTACATCGAAAACCAGGCTCGAGTTTGACACGGACCCACGGTCTCAAGTTTGGGACCAACATTTGGACGCGGCGCGATGACCAATGGCTGGGTCGACATCAAAAACACTGACATGATGTTGATCATGGGCGGAAATCCAGCTGAGTGCCACCCTTGCGGATTCAAATGGGCCATCGAAGCCAAGCGGAATCGCAACGCGAAAATGATCGTGGTGGACCCGCGTTTCACGCGCACTGCCTCGACCGCTGATCTTTTCCTGCAAATTCGTGCGGGGACTGATATCGCTTTTCTCGGAGGGCTCATTCGTTACGCGATTGAGAATAACCGAATCGCGAAGGAGTACGTCGCTCATTACACAAATGCGGCCTTCATCATCAAAGAAGGTTTTCGGCTTCCTGATGACGGTTTGTTCTCAGGGTTCGATCCGGCGACTCAGGTGTATGACAAGTCGACCTGGAATTATCAGGAAGGCGGCGACTTAAGCGGCGTAGCGGCGTCTGCAGCCGCTGCAACTGCGGCTGCACTAGGCCACTCTCGGGATGGTAAAGCCGAGGCGAAGCTACATAACTCGCAAGTTAACCCCCAATCTGGCGGCGAAGGGAACGCGACGAATGGCGGTGGCGGTATGGGCCAGGGCCATCAGGCGGGCGGTCCCGTAGGAGCAGTAGCGACTGAGACGAAAGCAGGAGCGCCGCCAGCATTGCCACCTAATGTCGCCTACGACCTCACTCTCCAGCACCCGCGTTGTGTCTTTCAACTGCTGAAGCAGCAGTACTCTCGCTACACTCCGGAGATGGTCGAACGGATCACTGGCATCCCCAGGGATCAATTCCTCAAGGCGGCCGAACTGTTCACCTCTGTCCGAAAAGATGGAGACATGAAGAAGGCTGCCACCGTTATCTACGCGGTGGGTTGGACACAGCACACCAACGGTACGCAGATCATCCGCACAGCCGCGATGATGCAATTGCTGCTCGGCAACGTGGGACGCGCGGGTGGCGGCGTGAACGCTATGCGCGGCCATTCTAATATTCAAGGCGCTACTGACCTGGCTGGAATCTTCGACATTCTCCCTGGCTACCTGAAGGTTCCGAACCCTACCACTGACAAGGACTTCAAGTCCTACATCGAGAGGAGTACGCCCAAAACATCCAAGCCGACGCCATGGGATTCGTTTAACTACTGGTCAAATACGCCGAAGTTTGCCGTGTCGTTCCTTAAGGCGATGTACGGTGATACCGCGAAGAAAGAAAACGATTGGGCGTTCCAGTATCTGCCCAAGATTGACCGCAATTATGGGTGGGTACATATCTGGGACGACATGTACCGCGGAACTATCAAAGGCTTGTTGGACTTCGGCATGAACGGCGTCATGATTGGCCCGGACTCGAAAAAGAATATCGCCGCCCTGAAGAAGGCGGAATGGCTTGTCGTAGGCGAACTTTACCCCGACGAGACCAGCGAGTTCTGGAAGTCACCGGGTATAACGACAGACGAGATGCGAAATATCAAGACCACCGTTTATCGGCTTCCCTGTGCCGGGTTCGCCGAGAAGGATGGGACATTTGTCAATTCGGCGCGCTGGCTGCAATGGAAAAATGCTGCAATGCCCCCTCCTGGCCAAGCGAAGGTGGATCAGGAAATCCTAGCGAGGATTTTCTTGAAGGTACGAGAGCTTTACAAGAAAGATGGCGGCCAATTTCCTAACCCGATACTGAACCTGTCCTGGCAGTATACCGATCCTTACAATCCGTCGCTCGCCGAGGTCGCCAAGGAAATCAGCGGCAAGGCGCTTGCCGACATCACCGATCCGAAGACGGGGCAGACCATTAAGGCTGGCCAGCAATTGCCAGGCTACGCCTGGCTGAAAGACGACGGTACGACGGCGTGTGGCAATTGGCTTTATAGCGGATCGTGGACGGAAGCAGGGTCGCAGTCGGCGCGGCGCGGAACGGAAGACCCTTCTGGACTGGGAATTTATCCGAATTGGGGCTTTTCTTGGCCTGCCAATCGCCGGGTCATGTATAACCGCGCCTCGTGCGATTTGCAGGGGAAACCCTGGGACAGCGATCGCAAACAAGTCTGGTGGAACGAATCGGCTCAGAAGTGGGTAGGAGTTGACGTGCCTGACTTCAATCCCGACTCCCATCCGAAGGATCACATGGGTCCGTTCATCATGAATCCCGAAGGCGTAGGCCGATTGTTTGGTCCGCTCGGGGCTTTTGCCGACGGGCCGTTCCCGGAGTTTTACGAACCTATCGAGAGTCCGATCAAGAATCCCCTGCATCCCGACCAATCCAACAATCCGGTGGTCAAAAAGATGACCACGCCTTTGGACAAATATGGGACATCTGAAGAAGGTTTTAATGTCGTCTGCACCACCTACCGGTTGACCGAGCACTATCACTACTGGACAAAAAATAATCCGGTAAACGTGCAATTGATCCCTGAGCCGTTCGTAGAGATCTCCGTCGAACTGGCCAACGAGATGGGCTTCAAGGGTGGAGAGAAGATCAAGGTGACGAGCGCGCGCTCGCAGTATATCGCAAAGGCTTTTGTCACACGCCGGATCAAACCAATGATGATTGACGGCAAGAAGGTTTACCAGATCGGTATTCCGATCCACCAGGGTTATCGCGGGATCGCCGAAGACGAAGGAAAGAACGCGCATACCCCGGCGAATTTGCTGACGCCAACCGTCGTCGATCCCAATGCCTACACCCCCGAGTTCAAAGGGTTCCTCGTAAAAGTCGAGAAAGCGTAGGGGCAGTATGAGCCAGTCAACACTAGAGATTCGAGCCATTTCGGGTCACCCCGGAACCGTTCCTGGGAAAGGCGCCACTCGCGAGTCCGAGGTCTGCAAACTGATCGACGTTTCGACCTGCATTGGTTGCAAAGCCTGCGAGGTGGCGTGCCTCGAATGGAACGGGTTGACTTTCACCGACACGGTCTTCAACAACAGTTACCAGACCATGCCGGAGACGACCTGGAATTTTTTTAATCTGATCAAGTTCAATGAGCACGAGCGCGACGACGGCAGCTTGATGTTGCTAATGCGCAAAGACCAGTGCATGCACTGTGAGGATCCGGGCTGCCTGGCAGCCTGCCCTGCAGATGCCGCCATCGTTCAATACACGAACGGCATCGTAGACTTTCAGCAGGACCACTGCATTGGCTGTGGCTACTGCATCACCGGGTGCCCTTTCAACATCCCGAAGTTCAATCCGAAAACAAAAAAAGTTTTCAAGTGCACGCTATGTTCGGATCGCGTCAACGAGGGTTTGGAGCCCGCTTGCATCAAGGCGTGTCCCACAGGATGCCTGCATTTCGGCACAAAACCAGAAATGAAGGAACTCGCGGAAACCCGGGCGAAACAGCTCCGAGAGCAATCGGGTTTCAAGGATGCAGGAGTCTACGATCCGCCCGGTGTCAGCGGCACCCATGTCATTTACGTGCTTCACGATGCCAGCAACCCGGAGGCATATGGCGGCTTGCCCAAGGATCCCCATATTCCGTGGTCCGTAAAGCTCTGGAAGGGGCCGCTCAAGTGGGTCGGGAACCTGGCGATGATGGGGGGCCTAGTCGGGCTCGCTCTGCATTACACACGATTCGGGCCAAAACGCACGCCAAAACGCACTAAGACTGAGAAAGACGAGAAGGAGAAAGGTGGCCCGATATGAGCACCGAGGACCTCGCGGTCAGCAAGTACGCTTCCGCACGTGGCGGCGGATGGATCCAGCGGTACTCGTTCGTGGAACGTGTGAATCACTGGATTGCAGGTGCCGCGTATTTGTATTTGCTATTGACCGGCCTCGCATTCTGGTCGCCCTATCTTTATTGGATGGCGGCGCTGGTAGGAGGCGGACCAACCGCTCGCTTCTGGCATCCCTGGGTTGGACTCATTTTCACCGCCTCGGTATTCGCGATGTACATGCACTGGAGCAGTGACATGCACAAGACCGACGCCGACCGTGCTTGGTGGAATGCGATTGGCCGTTACATCAGGAATGAGGATGAGAGCCTTCCTCCCGTGGGAAAGTTTAACTACGGACAGAAATTGTGGTTTTGGTTGATCTTTTACGGCGTGATCTTGCTGCTTTTGTCGGGGTTGGGTTTGTGGTTCACAGAATCGATTCCCTGGAATCTTCGTTTTCTCAGGTACACCGCTATCCTCGTGCACGTCGGCGCTGCATTGTTAACGATCGGGGGTTTTTTCATTCACGTCTACATGAGCACCGCACTCGAAGAGGGTAGCTTCAGTTCCATGATTGAAGGCAACGTGTCGATTGGCTGGGCTAAGGAGTTTCACCGCCTGTGGTACGACCGAATTCTTCACCAGTCCCCGGCAAAGAAATGAACACTTTCAGGTGGGATGAACGAGTCTACCGCGCCAAGCATTTGGCGAAGGCTCATGCATCCGCGTCCGAGGTGTTGCACTTTTACGAGCGGATCGTGGGCTTCCAGAAAAGCCTTTACTCTGACATTGAATTGGCGTGCGGGCAGGGGAAGGAAGCGCGCGCGCCTGGGACTTTGCGCGATGAGTTGGATCTATTTATTCTGCTTCCAAACTTTCCTAAATTCCTCGCGTTCGTTGAGACTATGGCTCCCGCTCCGCTGGCTCAATCCGCCAGCGAACTGAGTGCTCAAGGCGCTCAACATTGGCAATGGTTGCTGCAGGCCTCTTGGACGGACCCCGAGCGACAGCCTCTGCCGAGTTTCGTCGAGGCAGCGCTTTCCCGACTCTTCTTGCAGCCCTATGCGGAATATCTCGCCGACCACACGCGGCAAACGCCAGCCACGCAATTGCAATCGGTTTGTCCCCTTTGCGGACAGAAGCCTCAGGCCGGTGTACTGCGGCGGGAGGGC
>Ga0207695_10003355_pt1 | contig 22624 bp, 16 predicted proteins | sample KBSC54metaG_FD_184354 | JGI IMG/M metagenome (GOLD analysis project Ga0207695, IMG submission 184354) | Corn rhizosphere microbial communities from Kellogg Biological Station, Michigan, USA - KBS C5-4 metaG (SPAdes) (version 2) | ecosystem: Host-associated > Plants > Roots > Rhizosphere > Soil...
GGGAGGATGATTCGGCGATGGCAGGCACACGAACGGAAACCGAGCCGCTGCGGATAGCGGGTCGTGAGCTGCATTCGCGCCTGCTGCTCGGCACTGGCGGCTTCCGTTCGCTCGACCTGCTGGCTGAGTCGATCAGGGCGTCGGGGAGCGAACTGGCGACGGTGGCGCTGCGCAGGGTCGAGCTGCCGAGTACGGTCGGGCAGCCCGGGGGTGGCGCTGCGGCCGGCAACGGCGGCGTGGCCGCCCCCGGTGCGGCGGCGGGTGGCTCGCGCGGCGCGTTGATCGACGTGCTCGATGCCGAGGGGGTCGAGGTGTTGCCCAACACAGCGGGCTGCTTCACCGCTCGCGACGCGGTGATAACGGCCAAGCTCGCGCGCGAGGCGTTCGAGACGGACTGGATCAAGCTGGAGGTGATCGGCGACGAGGACACACTTCTGCCCGACGCGCCTGAGCTGCTGAAGGCCGCCGAGCGGTTGGTGGACGACGGCTTTGTCGTACTCCCCTACACCACCGACGATCCGGTGCTGGCGCGGCGGCTGGTCGACGTGGGCTGTGCCGCGGTGATGCCGCTGGGCGCGCCGATCGGCAGCGGCATGGGCATCCGCAACCCGTACAACATCGCCCTGATCCGCGAATCCGTTCAGGTGCCGGTGGTGCTCGACGCGGGCATCGGCACCGCCTCCGACGCAGCCCTGGCGATGGAGCTCGGCTGCGACGCGGTGATGGTCGCAAGCGCCGTCTCGCGTGCCCAGGACCCCGTTGCGATGGCGGCCGCGATGCGCGCCGCGGTCCAGGCCGGCCATCTCGCGCACGGCGCGGGCCGGATACCACGCAAGACCTACGCCACCCCGTCCACGCCGGTGGTGGGCATGCCGGACTTCAGCTGACGACTTCGATCGTCCCGTTCATCGTCGCCGGGTGGTTGGTGCACTTGTAGTGGATGATCCCCGGTTTGGTGACGGTGAACCGGAACGTGTGTCCTTCGCCGAAGTTGCCAGAGGCGATTTTGCTCGGCGCTCCCGGTTCGGAGGTGACGTTGTGTTCGACCGGGTCTTCGTTGACCCATTCGATCGTGCTGCCGACCTTCACGCGCAGCGTGTCCGGTTCGATCGTGATCTCGTGGTAGGAGATCTTCACGATCCCCTTCTGAACAGGTGCGTTCGCCGGCGGGCTGGCGTAGTTGATCTTGCCGTTTCGGATCAGACCTTCCTTCGGCTTGCCGGTCGTCCCCGTCGTCGACGCCGTCGATCCGTTCGTGCTGGAGGCGGCGGTACTCGATCCGCCGTATTTGCTGGACCCGCAGCCGGCGGCCAGCAACGCAGCCGCGCAGGCGAGCGCGATGACGAGCGCGTACGCCGCGCTCGTCCCCTCCCGCCTAGACTGGCGGCCTATGCCTCGCCACCTCCTCACAGGCGCCGAGCTTAGCGCGGCCGAGCTCGACGCGTTGCTGGATCGTGCGATCGAGCTGAAGGCGGCGCCGCTGTCTTCGCATGCGCTGGCCGGGCGCGGGGTCGCGCTGATCTTCGAGAAGCCCTCTACGCGCACGCGCCTGTCCTTCGAGATGGGCGTCTACGAGCTGGGTGGGCATCCGGTCGTCCTGCGTTCTGGCGAGATGCAGCTCTCCCGCGGCGAGTCTCCGCGCGACACCGTATTGGTGCTCTCGCGCCAGGTTGCAGCCGTGGGTATGCGCACGGGACCTGACGCGGTGCTCGAGGAGCTCGCCGAGCACGCCGAAATCCCCGTCTTCAACATGCTCACGGCCCTGCACCACCCTTGTCAGGCGCTCGCCGACCTGATGACCGTGCGTGAGGCGTTTGGATCGCTCGCCGGGCTGCGGCTGGCCTACGTCGGCGACGGCACAAACGTCGCCCGCTCGCTGGCGATCCTTGGCTCGCTGGCGGGAATGGAGGTGGCGATCGCCTCGCCCGACGGCTACGCGCTCGAGGACGATCTCACGCTGCCGCCCGAGGCAATGGGCTCGCTGACGCTCTGCCGCGATCCCGAGCAGGCCGTGACGGACGCCCATGTGCTCTACACCGACGTGTGGGTGAGCATGGGCGATGAGGACACCGCCGATCGGCAGTCGATACCCCATTCGGCGCACACGGCGGGATCGCCATCGGTCGGAGATCGGCGGGATCTCCGACCGGCCAGCCAGCAGCGCCGCACGGCGCTCGCGCCCTACCGCATCGACGATGCCTTGCTGGACCTCGCCGCCGCCGACGCGATCGCGCTGCACTGCCTGCCTGCGCACCCCGGCGAGGAGATCAGCGGCGAGGTTCTCTACGGCCCGCGTCAGCGCATCTGGGACCAGGCCGAGAACCGTCGCCACGCCCAGAAGGCGCTGCTGGAGCTGCTGGTCGCATGAGTCGCCCCGAGCGGGGCGATGAGCTCGAACTGACAGTCGACCGGCTCGCCCACGGCGGCGAGGGCGTCGCGCGTTACGGCGAGGACGGCTATGTCGTGTTCGTCGCTGGCGCGATCCCGGGGGATCGCGTGCGTGCGACAGTCTTCAAGCGCAAGCGCAGCTACGCGCACGCGCGGGCGACGAAGATCGTCGCGCCCGGCCCGGAGCGGATTCCCGAGGCCGCTCAACACCCCGGCGTCGCCTGGCAGGTGCTCCCCTACGAGCGCCAGCTGGAGATCAAGCGCGAACAGGTCGACGACGCGCTACGGCGGATCGGCAAGCTGGACGGCTACGAGTTGGAGGAGATCGTTCCGGCGCTGGAGCAGTGGCGCTACCGCAACAAGCTCGAGTACTCCTTCGGCGAAGACGAGGACGGCGAGTTGGTGTGCGGCTTCCACGCCTCTGGCGGCTGGAAGCGCGTCGAGCCGATGGAGGACTGCCTGCTCGCCTCGGAGCTTGGCAACCGCGCCCGCGAGGCGGCCGTGCGCTGGGCGCGTGAGCGCGGCCTGCGCGGGTGGGATCGCCAGCGCGAGAGCCTGGACGCGGCGACGCCTGTGCTGCGCAACCTGGTCGTGCGCGAGGGCCGGCGCACAGGCAAGCTGCAGGTGCGGCTCGTCACCGGCGACGGCGAGCTGGATGTCGCCTCGCTCGCGTCGGCGCTCGTTGAGGATCTCGGCGAGGACAGGCTGAGAGGCGTTTTGTGGACACGCTCCTCCGCGATCTCCGAGACGACGACGGGCGGCGAGACCGAGCTCGTGTGGGGCGACGCGGAGCTTCCCGAGCGTCTGGGCGAGCTTGACCTGCGCATCTCCTCCGAAGCGTTCTTTCAGACCAACACCGAGATGGCCGAGGTCCTGTACGGCGTCGTCGGCGAGTACGCCGCGCTTGAGGGATGGGAGCGCGTGTACGACCTCTACTGCGGCATCGGCACGATCGCGCTCACATTGGCGACGCGCGCCGGCGAGGTGTGGGGCATCGAGCTGGTCGAACAGGCCGTTGCCGACGCGATCGCCACGGCCAAGCGCAACGAGATCACCAACGCTCATTTCTTCGCCGGCGACGCACGCCTGGCCTTGCCTGAGCTGATCGAGCGCGCCGGCAAGCCGGACGTCGTCGTCGTCGATCCGCCGCGTGCGGGCCTCTCGCAGAAGGTGGTGCGTCGCATCCTGGAGGCCTCGCCGAAGCGGATCGTCTACGTCTCCTGCAACCCGACCACGCTGGCGCCGAACGCCGCGCAGATGGTTGAGGCGGGCTGGCGTCTGGTGAAGGTGCGCCCGGTGGACATGTTTCCCCAAACCCCGCACATCGAGTCCGTAGCGCTGTTGGAGCGCGGGTAGGCTTCGCAGCGCATGCGCGCCGCAACCATCCGTGACAAGCAGGTCCTGATCGAGGAGCATCCCGATCCGGCGCCCGGCGCCGGCGAGGTGCTCGTGCGTGTGCACGCCGCCGGGATCAACGGCGCCGACATGATGCAGCGCCGCGGGCTCTATCCGGCGCCGCCCGGCTCACCGGCCGACATCCCCGGGCTGGAGCTGGCCGGCGAGGTCGCCGCGCTCGGGCTCGGGTCCTCACGCTTCGCCGAGGGCGATCGCGTGATGGCGATCGTTGGCGGCGGCGGGCAGGCAGAGCTTGCCGTCGTGCACGAGCGCCAGCTGATGCCGGTCCCGGACGGGCTCGCCTGGCCGCAGGCCGGTGGGCTGCCGGAGACATTCACGACCGCCCACGACGCGATCTTCACGCAAGCCGGCCTCCGCCCCGGCGAGCACCTGCTCGTTCATGGCGGCGCCGGCGGCGTGGGCACCGCCGCCGTCCAGCTCGGCGGAGCCGCAGGTGCGCGTGTGACGGCAACTGTCCGCAGCGAAGGCTCGCGCGAAGGCGTGGCGGCCTTCGGCGCCGAGGCGATCGCTCCAGAGGGGTTTGCCGAGCACGGCCCCTTCGACGTGATCCTGGAGCTTGTCGGCGCACCCAATCTGGCCGAGAACATGAACGCGCTGGCCACAGGCGGACGCATCTGCGTGATCGGTGTCGCCGCCGGCGCCAAGGCCGAGCTCAACCTGCTGGCGCTGATGGGCAAGCGCGCGCGTATCCACGGCTCAACATTGCGCGCCCGCCCGCTGGAGGAGAAGGCGCTGGCCGCCAGAGCGCTCGAGCGAGAAGTTCTCCCCCTGTTCGAGTCAGGCGTGCTGCAAGTTCCTGTCGCCGAGACGTTCCCGCTGCAGGCCGCGGCCGCGGCCTATGACCGCTTCGCAGAGGGTGGCAAGCTCGGCAAGATCGTCATCACCGTCTGACGTTTTCGCGCCGGTCGGGCATGATCAGTAGGGCGGCTGGTCGGCGTACCACTCGCCGAGCACCCGAAACGCCTGCCAAAACTCCCGCTTGGCGTCCTGCTCGTCGAGCGAGTCGTCGATGTCGGGCACGTAAAGAGCGTCCACCAGCGGTGCGAAGCGCTGGACCTCGCCCAGCCGCGGCGCAAGCGCTTTGGCCAGCGGCACGTCGAGATCGTTCAGTACCTCCAACGCTCCCTCGCCCATCACGACGATCATGCGCGGCTGAACGATCGCGATCTCTTCGGCCACGCGGGCAACACAGGCCGGATCGGCGAGCGCAGGATCGCCCAGCGGGCACTTCACGCACAGAGTCCCGTAGACGGCCAACGGGTCGATCGAAAGGCGCTTGAGCGACTTCATCAGCGCGCTGCCAGCACGCCCGTAGAAAGCGACGCCCTCCTCGATCTCCGATGGCAGCGGCGAGTGCTTGAGCAGCATGATGTCGGCCTGTGGGTGCCCTGAACCGAGCACGGGCATCAACTGCCCGCGCGGGCAATGCGGGCATGCCTGCAGGTCGCGCGTCAATGCGTTGAGCTCGCGGATTGCGCGCTCGAGGTACTTCTCGCGGATCTCGTCATCGGTTGCTGGCATGGACGCGGAGAGATTTGACGGAGCTGCGGTTTCTCCCTGCTTGTGCATCCCGGATTGCGCCGACGGCGAGCTGCGATGTCCTGCCCGCGGGCTGCTCATGCAAGATCCCCTCCGGTGCCTGCCGGACGTCGCTGTGAGCAGACGAGTCTCACCGCTGAGCCGCTCACGTCCCACCGCCTTCGCGGGTGGCCTTGCGCACCCGGCGCTCCCTCGCCGCCTGCCTCGCACTTGGCGGCCGCGCCTTGGTTTGCAGAAACTTCAGCGCCTGCACATAGATCAGGCTTGTCGGCTTGGTAGTGATCTCGGCATCGGAGAGCGACTGCAGGAACTCCTGCGGCCCGTCGAAGTCGCGCATCCTGATCCGCACCGAGCCGAGTCCCTGAGCGACATGTGAGTCCGATCCGGCACCGGCGACGATTCGGTACTTGGCCGCGAATCTCACCGCCTCCTCGTTGAAGGAGCCGATCGCAACGCGTGGATTGAAAACCTCGATCGCGTCCACATCGTCAAGGATCCCCAGCAGGTGCTCGTAGTCGGGGACGGAATGCATCCGATCGAAGGGGTGTGGCACGTAGACCAGTCCGCCCTGTTGCTTGATCTCCGCGACGGTCTGTTCGAGCGTCATTCCACGGGGGATCTTCTCCTCGATGAACAGCCCGATCACCTCACCCTGCGATGCGGTCTTGACCTCCTCGCCGACGATCACCTTCACGCCGCTGCCGCGGGCCTTTTCGCGCGCTTCCAGCGCGCCTGAGACCTCGTTGTGGTCGGTGACGGCGATTGCCCCGAGCCCGGCGTCCTTGGCTGCGGCCAGCAGCACCTCGACCGGGGTTTCGCAGTCGTGGGAGTGGTCGGTGTGCATGTGCAGGTCGACGTCCACCAGCCGGCGCTGCATCAGCCGCCGCCGTAGCGCCAGGTCGCCCTGGGGATCGTGGCGCCGCTCGGCAAGGCTCAGGTAGAGGCGCTCCAGCTCCTCGGCGTTCTGCTCGCTCGCGGCGATCCGCGCGTCGAGGCGCCCGAGCAGGCTCTCGCTGAAGCGGCGACCGAGCGCCGTCGCGGGCGATCGCGAGGAAGGGGAGTAGAAGGAGCCGACGTTCAGCGCGCGCGAGTAGCGCAGCGCCGTGCTCGATGCGCTCGGCGGCAAGGGGTCGTGGACGTGGACGAAGTCAAGCGGCGTGCGGCCCAGCAGCTCCTCCAGCGTGCGGGCGATATCCACCGGCACGGCGCCGACGCGCGCCCGTCGCGACTCGCGGGTGGGGATCGGCACGTCGAGCACCTCGCCGATCGCGATCACGCGGGGCTGGCCGCCATCGCTGCCGCTCAGCAGCGACCCGAGCCCGTCCGGCCGCGTCCGCGCATCGCGCAGCTCGCCGCGGGAAGCACGCACGGCCGCGGGCGAGCGCGAGGGCGCGAGTATCAGAACGCGATGGCCGCGTCGCGACAGCTCCGCGGACAGCTCGGCCACAGCTGCGTTGACCGGGTTTGACGGAGACTCCCAGGGGTATGGGGTCACATGGGCGATCGCGAAGCGCGGAGTTGCCACGAGTGCAGCATAGGCCGACGGCCCAGCCGTCGAGCTTTATCGACCGGCGCCAGCGAGGCCACCCATCGTCGAGTGAGACCCGTCTCCTGGTAGGCAGCGCTCGGCGGTGGGCGCAGTTAGAAACGCATCTGCGTGGTTTTTTGCAATGCGGGCGCGCGTTTGCTTGGTTGTCTCGCTTACTGTCCAACCGTGAGAGGAGACACGATGAGACGCACCATCACGACCATCCTCGTGGCGCTCGCCCTGTCCGCAGGGTTTGCCGCAGGCGCCCAGGCTCACCTGCCGATCCTGTTCGTGCACGGCTGGAAAGGCTCGAGCTCGAACTGGACGACCATGATCGAACGCTTCGAAAAAGACGGGTGGCCGAAAGAAGATCTGAACAACTGGACGTACAACACTGCCCAGTCAAATGTGACGACCGCCAAAGAAGTGGCCACCAAGGTAACCGAAATCCTGAGCAAAACAGGCGCCGCCAAGGTCGACCTCATCACCCACTCGATGGGCGGGCTCTCGACGCGTTACTACATCAAGAACCTGGGCGGTGAAAGCAAGGTCGAAGACTGGGTCTCGCTGGGCGGTCCCAATCACGGCACCGAAGTGGCGAACCTGTGCCCCGAAACCTCGTGCTTAGAGATGAGGATCGGATCGACGTTCCTGAATCAACTCAACGCAGGCGACGAAACGCCGGGGTCGGTGAAATACGCCACCTGGTGGTCACCCTGCGACGAATTCATCAAACCGGTCGAAAGCGTCATCCTCACGGGCGCCACCAACACCAAAACCGAATGCATCTCGCATCTGGCGCTTCTCACCAACGAAAAAGTGTACGTCGGGGTACGCGAATTCGTTAAATAGCGCTACCGCTTCGCTGAACGCACGGCCGGCTTTGGCGCCACGCGGCCCTTGGGTCGCGTGGCCGGCCGGCCGGCGTGCTTGGCGATGAACTTCTCGGTCTCCTCGCGCGCGAGGTTGTCCGGGCGCTGGTTGTACGGCGACTTCATCAGGTAGGAGGAGGGCCCGTCGAGCTGGCCGCCCACCCCGTTGTTGAGCGCCAGCTTGCAGCAGCGCACGGCGTCGATCACGATCCCCGCCGAGTTGGGCGAGTCCCACACCTCGAGCTTCATCTCGACGTTCAGCGGCACGTCGCCGAAGGCCTGTCCCTCGATGCGGATGTGCGCCCACTTGCGGTCGGTCAGCCACGGCACATAGTCGCTCGGCCCGATGTAGACATCGTCGGCCGGCAGCTTCTCGTCCATGATCGAGGTGACCGCGTTGGTCTTTGAGATCTTCTTGGACTCCAGGCGCTCGCGCTCGAGCATGTTGTAGAAGTCCATGTTGCCACCCACGTTCAGCTGGGAGGTGCGCAGCATCTTCACGCCGCGGTCGGCGAACAGGCGTGCGAGCGTGCGGTGCACGATCGTGGCGCCGACCTGCGACTTGATGTCGTCGCCGACGATCGGCAGTTTCGCCTTCTTGAAGCGCTTGTCCCAGTAGTCCTCGCGGGCGATGAACACGGGGATGCAGTTGACGAACCCGCAGCCGGCCTCGAGCACCTGCTCGACGTACCACTTGGTCGCCTGCTCGCTGCCTACGGGCAGATAGGACACCACCACGTCGGTGTGCGTCTCCTTGAGGATGCTCACGATGTCGGCGGTCTCGCCGGGAGCCTTTTTGATCCTCTGCTTGAGGTACTTGCCCAGGCCGTCGTGAGTCATGCCGCGATACACCGGCACGCCGAGATTCTTGGCCACCTTGGCAAACTTCATAGTGTTGTTCTGCCCCGCCCAGATCGCCTGCCCGAGGTCCTTGCCGACCTTGGTGGCGTCGATGTCAAAGGCGGCGGTGAACTCGATGTCGCGCACGTGATAGCCGCCGAGGTCGACGTGCATAAGCCCGGGCACGAGCTCGTTCGGATCGGCGTCCTTGTAGTAGTGCACGCCCTGCACGAACGCCGAGGCGCAGTTGCCGACGCCGATGATCGCGACGCGGACCTTGTCCTGCTGGTAGCGCGCCTTGCCGTTGGGGGAAGCGGCCTGGGCCCCCTTGTGGGGTGCGCCATTGCTCTTGTCAATGCTCATCTAAGTCAGTCCTTTGTGGAAGTTCGGGGAGACTACCCCGTAAGGCCGCCGCGGTGACATCAGGACAGTGCGCGCTTGACGTGCCAGATGCGCTGAGCGACGGTGATCACGCTCAGTGCGGCGAGCACGTACACGGCCGCAGCAAGCAGCGAGAAGTCGCCTAGCGAGGCGCCCTTGGCGAAGATCAGGCCGATCGCAAGGATCACCACTCGTACCGGACGGGTGGCGATACCGACCTTGCATTCGACGCCGAGCGCCTCGGAGCGTGCACGCGTATAGGACACCATCAACGAGGCCAGCACCGCGACGACGACGGCGGCAGCGGCCCCCGAGCGTCCTTCGCGCGCAAAGTCGGCCGCGACGGCGGTCAAGACGATCCCCTCCTCGATGCGGTCGAGGGTCGAATCCAGGAATGCGCCGAAAGGCGTTCCCTTACCGGACATGCGCGAGTAGCGGCCATCGAACGTGTCCATGATCGACCCGACGACGAAGGCGATGCCGCCCAGGAAGTAGAAGCGTTCCCACACCAGCGCCGCGGCGACGATGTTGAGCGCCAGCCCCGTAAGCGAGATGGCGTTGGGTGTCAGGCGCGACTCGATCAGGCGGTCGCGCATCAGCTCGCGTCGCTGTGCGCTGGTCAGTGCGACACGCCCATTGCGTCGCGGGCGCCCCGCGCCAGAGCGGGCGCGACGACGCATCAGCGGTTGCCTGTGCGACGGTGGAGAGGGAGGCATCGGCCGGCGGCGGGAACCCTACCCGACCCCGGCCGGGGCGGCGCCGAAGCGCCAGGCCGCGGGTCGCATTCGCCCCAGGCGCCGCGCCCCCAGCGCGGAGGCGCCGGCGGTGAGCGCACCGAGCAGGGCGTCGAGGACGAAGTGGTTGGCGGTGGCGACGATCACGAACGCGATCAGCAGCGGGTACAGCCGCCACAGTACCTTGGCCACAGGGGTGCGCGACAATGAGGCAAGCGGCCAGCCGATCATCAGCGCGAAGGCGACGTGCATCGAAGGGACGGCAGCGTAGGGGTTGAACAGGGCTTCCATAGCGGCGCTCTGTTTGCCGATGTGCACTTTGGTGATGTCAGACACGGTGTCGATGAACCCCCACTCCGGCAGGAAGCGCGGGGGAGCTGTCGGGAAGACGGCGTAGCCGACGAGCGCGATCAGTAGCGCGATCGCGAACATGTTGCGCACGAAGTAGAACGACCCGTTGTGGCGCACGTACAGGTAGATCAGCGCCGCCACCGTTATCGAGGTCTGCGCGTTGACGTACAGCCAGCTGGAGAAGTCCATCAGCGCGTGACTGCCAGACGCCCACGCCTGCACGCTCGGCTCCACGAACACGTGCAGCGTGCGCTCGAACTGGATCAGGTCGCGTGCGTGCTGGAAGGCCGCATTAGCATCGCCGTGCACCAGCCCGCGCACGAGGCTGTAGGCGCCGTAGGCCAATCCGACGAGCACGATCTGGCGCAGCAGGTCGAACCACCCCCGCGGCAGCACTTTTGCCCGCACCGTCCTCAGCCGAGCTGCCTCCATCCACAGAACCCTAGCCCATGAAGCGGTAGAGACGCCAGTGCTCAGAACGCCACAGCTCGCGCAAATACGGCTCTCCGCGTGCGATCAGCTCGCCCTCCTTCACGCCGGCGCGGTCGAGCGGGGCCTTGGGCAGGGCGACGTAGTGCACCCGGTTTTCGATCAGCCATGCGCGATAGGCGGCCGAGGACAGCGTCGATCGGTAGAAGATCGCCGCGTAGCGGGTGTCGAGCTGGCGCTCCCACCCGCGCGCGAGCTCCACACCGTCGTGACCCGCCAGGTAGGCAGACTCCCAGTGCGCTTTGGTGAGCGGCACCTCGACGATCGTCTTCTCTCCGCGGTTGAGCGTTCGCAGCTCCGCTAGCAGCGGGGCATAGTAGGAGGCGCTCACCGACGGGTCCCCGGCCAGCGAGGCGTAGTCGCGGATCGGGGTGGCCAGCTGCCAGTAGAGCAGCAGTGGGGTGAGTGCCAGCAGCCATGCGCGGTGCCTCTCCCACAGGATGCCCGCCAGCAGCGGCGCCGCGAGTAGCGGTCCGAGCCGGGCGGCGTTGCCGCCCACGGGCGTTTGGATCGTGTACGCGCCGATCAGCGCGAGCGCATACAGCCCGGCGCCGACTCGCAGGGTGAGGCGCCCGCGTCGTGTGAGTGAGCCCTGAGGCAAAAGCAGCGCGATCAGTAGCAAGCCCGTAAGCGCGGGCCAGAACGCCGAGGAGGCAAACGGCTCGTAGCCGCCGTTGGGGTAGGCGACGCTCAGCACCAGGACGGGGATCAGCGCGGCGGCGCACACCGCCACACCTCGTCTCGGCGCGGCCGAGGCTATCGCCAATCCCGCAAGGCCCAGGAACGCGCCCGCCACCGGGCTGGCAATGCTCGTGAGCACGGCCAGCCCCAGCGTCGCCGGCAGTGCACCACGCAGCAGTGCGAGGACCGAGGCGAGCCCGAGTGCGAAGCCGAGGTCGTACGGCACGCGTCCCGAGAGCAGTCCCACGCAGAAGCCGAGCGCGAACCACGCCGCGGCGACGCGAGCGGCGGTCGCGCAGAACACACGCTTCGCGATCAGCGCGAACAGGGTGGAGGCGACGAGCGCCGAGAGCGCCAGCAACAGGCGCACTCCCAGCAGCGCGCCCAGCGCCGGCGAGAGCAGCGAGTAGCCGGGCAGCCCGTAGCCGTGGGCGGCGTACCAGCCGGTGTCCCAGGTAGTGAAGCCCACGCGCGCGAACAGGTCGCTGCGGTAGGTGGCCGCCGCCAAATCGCCCGCCGATGGCGCCACGACCAGGTAGGTGACCGCGAGCGGGATCGCCACGATCAGCGCGGGCGCCCACGGCTGCCGCACGACCTTTATGAACATTCGATTGACAAGAGAACAGTAGTCATGTATGTTTACCGGCGTTCCATCCGCACATAGGGTGCGGTGGTCAGACATAAGGTCGGGTCGGGGTCGGTCTTCGTGGTCGACGCCAACAGTATTGACGGGGACCTTGGGAGAGGGACCTGCTCGTTTTTTGAGAGAGGGTTGGTTTTTCGCGTGGTTTCTTTTGGGGATAGCGTGCTTGGGAGTCCTTGCGCCTCTTGCGACGGCGTAATAGGACGCGTCAGCGTCGCTGACGCGTCTCTCTCTCTCTCTCTCTCTCTCTCTCTGGCCGGGCTGGCTCTCAGCTAGCGCCCCGCCAGCCTTGGCCCGAGCCGGGTGGGTCGCCCGGCTCGGTATCTCGCGCTCTCAAGGCGCTTCGATCTTTTCCAGTCACCGCCGGCGGTACGCGGTGGCTCGTCCCGCCCGAAGCTCGGGCGGAGTTCTATCCGGGTGCGTGAAAGAGGGGTTGGTTAGATGAACATTCGCAGGCTCATCGGGTTGCTGATGGGAGCTTTCCTTCTATGCGGCCTCTCATTCACGGGTGGAGTTGCGCAAGCGGCAGTGATCCACAATTATCTTTCGCAAGAGTCCCCAGAAGCCTACAAACCCACCAATGAAGTCGGGCAGGTAGCGGTGGACGAATCCACCAGTCTCACCGATTGGGCTCGCGGCGACACCTACGAAGTCGTCCCATCAGAAAACGTGGTCGACGTCTTCGAACCGGAAGGGGGAGGAGGACGTAAGCTCGTTGCGCAGTTGAAAGGCGATTCGCCAAGTGAACCGTTCACATCGGTCAAAGACGTCGCTGTTGACAGTGTCAACGGTGATGTCATCGTGGGCAATTACACAAACGGCCAAAGCATTTCGCTCTTCGAACCTACTTTGTTCGGCGAATACACCTTCGCCGGAAAGCTGGTTACCTTTGAACCAGGAAACGAATTCACCGCGGAGCTATTTGCGATAAATCAAAACAATGGTGAGATCTACGCTGCCGAAAGCAGGCCAGGAGGGTTTAACTTTGCGGTATCGGAGTACAGCTCCACCGGACTTTATCTAGGACGAATACTCGGTCTTGACACCCCGAGTAAAAATATTCGTGCGGTCTACTCGGTAACCGTCGATCTGACCTCCGAAGAGGTCTACGTCCTCGATAACCGAGCGACATTCAGGGAACAGTCCGTGGTCGATATCTTTGGTCCGGATGTCACAGTGCCCGACGTGACTACCGGTGCCGTTACCGAATCGACGCCGAGTCGCGCAACCTTGAACGGCACTGTAAACCCAGGCAAAGCAGGCGCCGCGAGCTGTCAGTTCGTCTGGGGTACGACCACAGCGCTTGGGCAGGCCGCCCCCTGCACGGCGCCGATCGCCGACGGAGAAAGCCCCGTGCCGGTCCAGGCTCAGCTAACCGGCTTGTCGCCTGACACCACCTATTGTTACCGACTTCAAGCAACGGATGCGAACGGAACAAATCCAGGAGAGGCGGTCCAAAACCGATGCTTTACCACGCCCGGCCCCGCTTTGCTCAGCGAGTCGGTATCAAATGTAACCGCTGAATCGGCGACGCTCGATGCGACGATCGATCCTCATGGTGCCCCCACGAGCTATTACTTCCAGTACGGCACGACAGAAAGCTATAGCGCCAGCATTCCTCTCCAACCGGGGTTGGCGATCGGCGCGGGTGAAATAGCCATGGAAGCAAGCCAACACCTGCAGAACCTGCTTTCCGGCACCACCTACCACTATCGCGTGGTCGCCATCAGTGAACTCGAAGGCCAGAGCGAGGAGTTCGATGGGCACGATAGGACTTTTATCACCCAGCCGCACGGTTCGGCCCTGGAATTGCCCGATGGGCGCCAATGGGAGATGGTGAGTCCACCTCACAAGAACGGCGCTCTCTTCTTTCGCACCGAATGGCCGGTGCAAGCCGCGGCGAACGGTAATGCACTCGTCGATCTGGCGAGTCAGCCGACCGACGACAGCTCGGGAGGCTTCTCCGGTTGGGTGAGCGTCCTCATGACCAGGGACTCTGAAGGGTGGACATCGCAGACGATAGCGCCGGCTCACGCTCACGGCAGCGGACAGCCAGCCGGGTCGGAATACGTGGTGTTCTCTGAAGATCTGTCGCGCGGGTTCGTGCAGCCATTCGGCTCATTCACTGCGCTTTCGCCGGAAGCATCGGAATCGACGCCGTATCTACGCACGAACTACATGAACGGAGACGTCAACGATCATTGTGTGAGCGGTTGCTACCAGCCGCTGGTTACTAAGGAAAACACCGCGGCGGGCGTGGAATTCGGCGAAGCCAAAGAAGGTGGCTGCTCCACCATATTCTGTGGTCCCGAATTCCTTGCGGCCACGCCAAATCTGACGCACGTGCTGCTCGGGTCAAAATTTCAGCTCACCTCCGAATATGCGCCCAATGGGGGCACCTACGAGTGGTCGGACGGTGTATTGCGCCTAGTGAGTGGCGAACGACAAATTGCCGGTGGCGTGCGAGGTTTCTCCCCGGCAACTGTCCTCGAAGAGCGATTTGGAATGCAGACGATCTCCGCTGACGGTGAAAGGGTGATTCTCGGTGGTGGGGGCGAAACAGAAGGGATCTACCTGCACGAAATGGCGACCGGGACGGATATAAGGATTGACGAATCAGAGGGTGGCTCAGGGCCCTCCGTGAATCCTCAGTTCGCGGGCGCCAGCGGCGATGCCTCGAAGATATTCTTCATTGACAGCGGTCGTCTTACGTCCTCGAGTTCGGCAAGTGGCGCGGATCTCTATGAATACGACCTGGCAAAGCCCGTCGGAGAAAGATTGACCGATCTTTCGGCGGACGAAAACGCCGGCGAAGCGGCCAATGTCCAGGCGGTGTTTGGCGAGAGCCAGGACAGCTCATACGTTTATTTCGCGGCCGCTGGTGCGCTGGCGACGGGCGCGTCGCCGGGCCTGTGCAGGAACAGTCAAGAAGAAAAGGAAGGCAAGAGTCAAGAACAAGGACCCAACAGTTGCAACATCTATGTGCGCCACAACGGTGTCACGAGTTTTGTCACTGGAGGATGGTACGACGATGCGAACGTGACTCGTGTGTCGCCTGACGGGCAATGGCTTTCATTCACGTCGAGCGGCGATCATACGGGATATGACACGCGCGATGCCGTCACTGGACAACCGGATCAAGAGGTCTATCTCTACGATGCGCTCGGCAAACGGCTGGTTTGCGCATCGTGCGATCCGACCAAAGCGCGACCCGTAGGAGTCTCGGCTCGGTCTGCAAGCGTACCCTTCTGGGTTCACGACGGCATAGGGTCCATTCTGCCCTATCAGCCACGCTACCTGTCCGATGGCGGGCGCCTGTTCTTCAACAGCTACGACGCTTTGGTGCCGCAGGACATAGACGGCACCGAGGACGTGTATGAGTTCGAGCCGCTGGGGACCGCGCATTGTACCGCTGCTGTCTCGAGCTATGTGGAAGCGATGGGCGGCTGTCTCGGTTTGATTTCGTCGGGAACCTCTTCTGAAGAATCGTCGTTTGTGGATGCGGGCGAAACAGGTGGGGACGTGTTCTTCAGGACGGCGGCAAAACTCGTCCCGCAGGATTTCGACGACGCCATGGATGTTTACGACGCGCACGAATGCGCGACGGCAGCGCCCTGCTTTTCGGCGGCGCCTGTATCGACTGCGGTGTGTGCGACAGGAGACGCGTGCAAGCCGGCCCCGACGCCTCAGCCGGCGTTGTTTGGACCGGCACCAAGCGCCACCTTTTCCGGTGTGGGCAACGTGAGCGCTTCCGTCGCCGGCCCAAGGGTCAAGCCCAAGTCGCTGACGAGGGCGCAGAAGCTGTCGCGAGCGTTGAATGCCTGTCGCAAGAAGCGATCGCGGCGGCGACGACGCACCTGCGAAGCGGCCGCGAGGAAACATTATGGGCCCAGAGCGGGTAAGGCCAACTCCACAAAGAAGGGCGGGCGATGATGATCGGCACTCTCAAGCGCGGTGTCACGAGCGGTCTCGTGGTGTGTACGATCCTCACCGGATTTGCTTCGAGCGCATCGGCCGCTTCGCCTTGGTGGCATGTGAGCTCCAACTTGCGTCCCAGCAGCATCCAGCCCGGGCACGCCAAAGACGAGACGCTGCAGCTGACGGTCGAAGGCAGCGAAGGCGCCTACAGACTCGAAGGCGAAGGCGAAGGCGAACCTACCGCCATAGCTGAAGTGGGTGCGACGAGTCAAGAATTGCAGGAAGTACTTGAAACCATGTATGGCTCCGGCAACGTCGAAGTGACGGGCGGCCCCGGCGATGAAAAAGGCGCACCCTATGAAATCAAGTTCATAAACGGAATGGCGGATCGGCCGGTGAAGTTGATTGTACCGGTAGCCAACGTGCACCGCGAAAATGAAGAACGCGGGCAGGTTCTGGTAAAAGAGCTTGTCAGGGGGACCTCCGACGGCGTGATCGTGGTGACGGCGGTCAATGTGGGTGACGCGAACGCCAATCCGGAAGGTTCTCCCGTGAGGATCAGTGATGTGCTTCCTCCGGGATTGAAGGCTGTCGCGATCGAAGGCGCCGCAGACGAAGGGCTCCAGTCCTTCGGGACCCAGACCTTCCCGCTCTTTTGCTCGCTTGGGTCGGTGAGCTGCACGTTTACGGGAACCGAAGCTCCCGGGTCGCCGATAAACGAAAAAAATGGCAACAATAGTACCCGATATCCTATTTTCATCCCACCCTATTTCCAGATCCAGGTGCGCATCAGAGTCAACGCTGTGGGGGCCAGCACCGGTGAAGTCAACGCCGTCACTGTCACAGGCGGCGGCGCCAAGAACGCGAGCGTCGAACGGCACATCGTAGTCGGCGGCAGCTCCTCGTATGGCTTGGATACTTATGAAATCCGGCCAGAAGAAGAAGGTGGCGGTCTGGACACACAGGCCGGCTCCCATCCGTTTCAGCTCACTACCACGTTGATGGTCAACGAAGATGAACAGGGCGATCCCGTAGCGATGACGAAGGATCTGCATTTCAAGCTGCCGCCAGGCTTGATTGGCAACCCAACGCCATTCGCACAATGCCCACTGGCTCAGTTCCTAGCTCAGGCGCCTCATAACCAGGGGGAATGCGCGCCGCAAACCATCGTTGGCATCGCGCGAGCATACGTAGATCTGCACCTCGGAACCCCGGTGTCCTATGGCCGCGCCGGCGCGAGAAGCTTTGCATTCCCGCTGGCTCAACCGCTATACAACATCGAACCGTCCGTTGGTGAGCCGGCGAGGTTTGGTTTTCGCGTTGACGGTATCCCTGTGCTCCTGGACACTTCTGTGCGCACTGGCGGTGATTATGGTGTGACGGTCGATGTCAAGAATATTTCCGAGGCAGCCGAATTCCAAGGCAGTGAAGTCACGTTCTGGGGGGTGCCGGGGGACGCGCGACACAATATCTCCCGAAGCGAAGAATGCTTGTCCCGTCAAATCGGCACAGCGGAATCTGAATTCGGAGAACTTTTTCAGCCGGTATGTCAGCCGTTTGAAGATGCGCATCCTGCTCCGTTGTTGTCGTTGCCGACGTCGTGTACTGGTCCGTTGGGTTCGACGGTTGAAGGCGACTCGTGGAAGGAACCAAGTGGGTTGGTTTCGTCGTCGTTGACTTCGCCTATGCCTGCGTTGGATGGGTGTAATCGTTTGCAGTTCGATCCGTCGATTGAAGTGGCTCCTGATAGTCCGGCTGGCAGTACGCCGACGGGGTTGGCTGCGAAGGTGAATGTTCCCCAGGCGGTGAGCTTGAACCCGAACGGCCTGTCTGAGGCCGATGTGAAGAACACCACGGTCACGCTGCCGGCGGGCATCGCGGTCAATCCCTCCAGCGCCGATGGGTTGCAGGCGTGCTCTGAAGAGCAGATCGGCCTGAAAAACGCTGAAGTGCCGTCGTGTCCGAATGCGTCGAAGGTGGGGCTCGTGAAGATCAAGACGCCGTTGTTGCCGAACTCGTTGGAAGGCGCGGCGTATTTGGCGGCCCAGAACTCCAACCCGTTTGGAAGCCTGCTCGCTTTGTATGTGTATGTAGAAGATCCTGTTTCTGGTTCGCGGGTGAAGCTCGCGGGAGAAGTAAAAGCTGATCCTGTGACGGGTCAGTTGGTTTCGACGTTCAAGAACACGCCACAACTCCCGTTTGAAACATTCGAACTGCATTTCTTTGGTGGGGACCGGGCGCCACTGGCTAGCCCTGCTCGTTGCGGCGCCTACACGACCACGGCGGCGATCGAACCGTGGACGGGAACCGGCGAAGTCGATTCCAACTCGACGTTCAACATCGCGACAGGTCCCGCGAGCTTCAGCGAACCGGCCGGCGCTCCTTGTCCGGGCGCTCATCTGCCGTTCGCTCCGTCGTTGACCGGTGGCGCCACGAACATCAACGCGGGCGCGTTCTCGCCGCTGACGTTGACGTTCAGCCGTAAAGACGGCGAACAGAACATTCAGTCTGTCGAAGCGCACCTGCCGCCTGGATTGTCGGGAATCCTCTCGAACATCGAACTGTGCCCCGAACCACAAGCAAACCTAGGCGAGTGCGGCCCGAACAGCATGATCGGCGAAACTACGGTCTCCGTGGGTGTCGGTGGCGATCCGTTCACGGTCGGCGGCGGCAAGTTCTATCTCACCGGTCCGTATAACGGTAGCGGCGGCTGCACCGTCGGGACTCCGGGTTGCGCGCCGTTTGGGATCACGTTCGAGGTGCCGGCGAAGGCTGGGCCGTTCGATCTGAAGCGAAACACAGCGAACCCCGCTGGTGAGGATCCCTGCGATTGCGTGATCGTTAGGGGCAAGATCGAAGTCAACCCGATCACCGCCGCGGTCACGATCAAGAGCGATCCTCCGGGCTCACCGTATGCCGTCCCGACGAGCATCGAAGGGATCCCCCTTGAAATCCAGCACATCAACGCGACGACGACCCGCGGGAACTTCCAGTTCAACCCTACCAACTGCGAAAAGATGCGGGTAACCGGGGCGATCCACTCGAGCGAAAACACCACGGACAATGTAAGTGTGCCGTTCCAAGTCACCAACTGCGCGGTGCTTGGATTCAAACCCGGCTTCAAAGTTTCAACAGCCGGGAAAACGTCCCGCAAGAACGGCGCCAGCCTGAACGTCAAGCTCACCTATCCCAAAACACAGTTTGGGAGCCAGGCGAACATCAGGAGCGTCAAGGTCGACCTCCCCAAGCAGCTACCGTCGCGTTTGACAACGCTGCAGAAGGCGTGCACGGCCACCCAGTTCCAAGCCAACCCGGCGGGATGTCCCGCAGACTCGATGGTGGGTCACGGGACCGCGATCACCCCGCTCATCCCCGTCCCATTGACCGGCCCAGCGTATTTCGTCTCCTACGGTGGCGCGAAGTTCCCCGAACTAGTGATCGTCCTCCAAGGCTACGGCGTCACACTCGACCTGCACGGCGAAACGTTCATCAACAAAGCCGGCATCACCTCAAGCACCTTCCACACCGTTCCAGACGCACCCGTCGGCAGCTTCGAACTAACACTCCCCCAAGGCAAATTCTCCGCGCTAGCCGCCAACGGGAACCTCTGCAAGGCCAAACTAAAGATGCCCACGACATTCGTCGCCCAAAACGGCATGACCATCAAACAAAACACACCCATCAACGTCACAGGCTGCACCAAGAAGAAGACAAAGAAGACGCGCGAGGCAGGCACGCACCACCGGAGGAACACGCACGGGAAAAAATGACATGTACGTCAAGGCACAGCCCAATACCTCGACTGCGTCCGCCCGTGAGGGCGGGCACGTCTTGGAGATGCAGCGCCGGCGCTTGCTGCTTGCCTATTCGGAAGTGCTCGGCGAGCACGGCCTGCAGGGCACGTCGGTAGATCGCGTCTGCAAACGAGCAGGCGTTTCGCGGCGCACGTTCTACGACCTGTTCCTCGATCGCGAAGGTTGCTTCCTGGGGGCGCTCGAGGTCGCGCGGGAGCGAATCGTCTCGGAAATCCTCTCGGCCTTTGTGGAGACCGGGCACAACCCAGGGGAATGCGAATGGAACGTGCGCTTGCGCGCCGGGCTAACTGTGCTGTTGGAGCTGTTCGACGCCGAGCCGGTGCTGGCGCGTATGTGTCTCGTCGAGACGCTCAAGGGCGGTCCACCCGTTCTGGCGTGGCGCCGGGCGGCGATTGAGGGGCTGGTAAGGGTCATCGACGAAGGGCGAGTGGATGGCAAGGGCGATCCGCCGTCGCTGGCAGCGGAGGGAATCGTTGGAGGTGTCCTATCGGTTATTCACACACGGCTGTTGGAGCGCGACACGGGACCGCTTCTTGCCCTGGTTAACCCGCTGATGGGCATGATCGTCCATCCCTACCTCGGCCCCGCGGGCGCCGCCCGCGAGTTCGAGCACTCCGGCCCCAACCTAACTGCGACGCATAACGGTCATGCGCCCGATCCCATTCGGGATCCCTTCAAGGACCTTCCGATCCGCATCACGTTCCGCACGGCGCGCGTGCTGGCCGCGATGGGCGCACGGCCGGGTGCCAGCAATCGCGAGATCGGTGACGCGGCCGGGATAGCGGACCAAGGCCAGATCTCCAAGCTGCTGCGACGCCTCGAGCGCTCTGGTCTAGCCAGCAACTCAGGCGAAGGTCACTCGAGGGGCGAACCCAACGCATGGACACTCACCCAGCGTGGACGGGCGATCCAAAGCACGATCAGCCCATCTGTCGTCTGAGCGACTCAAGGTAGGACCCCGAGGATGCGGCGATCCGTGAACATGCTGATCGCCGCCACCGCCTTGCCGGCGAGCTTCCCTCGTAATGCGCAGGCACCACCGTGCGAATGACGACGGTCAGAGTGGCGAGCTCGGCCTCGTCGATCTATGCGTCTGTCAGAAAATCCACTACCCGCTCGATCGCGTCAGGTCGATCCAGCCACCACCAGTGGCCGGCGTCAGGCAGCTCGACCAGTTCACTGTTGGGCAGCACGCGTGCGTACTCGGTTGCGAAGCGCTCGGGAATGTAGGGATCCCCCGTTCCCCACAGCACGAGTGATGGCATCTGCAGCCGTCCAAGGCGCTCCCCTGCCTTTGCCAGCACCTCGCTCGATGAGCTGCGGTACAGGCGCAGGATCGCGCGCTGCGTGCCTTGGTCAAAGTGCTCGAGCACCGAGTCGAGCCACGCCTCGGGCAGCGGCCCGGGTGTGACGTTCGCCTCGCGCGTGGAGCGGCGCAGCACGCTGCGCGTGGTGGCGCCCATCGCGATCTCTCCGACAATGGGCATGCGCCACATGCGTGCGGTGCGATGCCACTCGTAGCCGGGCAGCAGCGGCACGGAGTTGCTGACCACCAGCCGCTCCACCCGCTCCGGGTGCGCTTGGGCGAAGGCAAGGCCCACCGCGCCCCAGTCGTGCACGAGCAGGCGCACGCGCTCGACCTCGAGCATGTCCAGGAAGTCCGCGATGAAGTGCGCGTACTCGTCAATCGTGTAGCGCAGGTACCCGGGCTTGCCCGAACGTCCGAAGCCGGGCAGGTCCGGTGCGAGACCGCCGCTGCGCTCCAGAAACGGGATCCAGTCATCCGAGTTAGTCGGCACTCCGTGTAGGTACAGCGCCGGTGCGCTGTCGCCGCTCGTCGGCGCACTGCGCCAGAACAGCGGCAACTCGCTGTGGGCGCTGGAGCCCTCCGTGCGGGCCTCGAATGAGACATCGAGCTCGGCGGTGTGCTCGCTGATTGCTGCCGACACCGACCGAGGATATAGCGTGGGCGCATGACCGATCCGTGGACGCCCCCCACACACGTGCGTGTGCTGCGCGTCCGCGATCGGCTGCGCGAGGTGTACGGCATCCCACGCATGGCGCCCCACGCCCGTCCGCTCGACGAGCTTGTGCTCACGGTGCTCTCCCAGAGCACCAACGACCGCAACCGCGACGTCGCCTTCCTGCGCCTGCGTGAGCGCTTCGGGGATTTGGATCCACCCACCCCGTTCACCCGGCTAATGGACTACGCGGCCGTGCTTGCCGCGCCCGTCTCCGCGGTGGAGGAGGCGATCCGTCCCGGTGGCATTTCCAAGGTCAAGTCGGCCCGCATACAGGCGATTCTCGCCGCTATCTCCGGCTCCGCGCGCGATCCCCGCGAGCCGCTGTCGCTCGAGTGGATGCGCGATGCGCCGGTACGGCGGAGCCGGGCATATCTGTGCGCTCTGCCCGGCGTTGGACGCAAGACGGCCGCCTGCGTGCTGCTGTTCTCCTACGGTCTGCGCGACATCCCGGTCGACACGCACGTCTCGCGCGTCGGCACGCGCCTTGGCCTCTTCCCGCCCGGCGCTCCTTTCGAGGAGCTGCACGACCGGATGCTCACCCTGACACCGCCCGGCGACGAGCTCGAGCTCCACGTGAATCTGCTGCGTCACGGCCGTCGTACATGCCAAGCGCGCAATCCGGCATGCGAGGAATGCGCGCTGGCGCGCATGTGCCCGAGCAGAGCCCTGTTCGGGCAGACCGGTTGAGCTGCGTATGGGCTCCGCGCGGGCCTCGATCTTGGCGATCCTCAGCTGCGAAGCAGCACCGCGACGCGTGAGACACTGAGTTGCTTTGGCTTGACGGTCCCGCTGGCAGTGCCAGCCGCGGCCTGCTCCCTGCCTAAACGCTAGGGCGTGGGGGACGCCAGCCGCGCATCTCCGCGTCCCTTGAAGTATGGAGATAATCTGCTAGATTCCCACTTAGATTTTGAACGCCTAAATGCAAGGAGCATCCCCTTATGGGCAAGACCATAGGAATTGACCTCGGCACCACCAATTCGTGCATGGCCGTGCACGAATTGGTGG
>Ga0207695_10003360_pt1 | contig 22614 bp, 16 predicted proteins | sample KBSC54metaG_FD_184354 | JGI IMG/M metagenome (GOLD analysis project Ga0207695, IMG submission 184354) | Corn rhizosphere microbial communities from Kellogg Biological Station, Michigan, USA - KBS C5-4 metaG (SPAdes) (version 2) | ecosystem: Host-associated > Plants > Roots > Rhizosphere > Soil...
TCGGCGCATCGCCAGCCGCAACGCCGCGAACTGGCGCGAGACGTTCGTGCAGGCGTCACAATACATCAGATGCAGACGCAGGCGCGCACGCTGGCCGAACGAGAGCCGCTCGTCCTGGCGTTGTGAGAGCAGGCGCGAAGCCTGCTGGCAGGAAACGCGGAACATGCGATGTCTAGCGAGGCTGAGCATGTCCGAAACCACCGCGCTCCAGACACGTTCTCAGCATCATACGCGCCCGATAAAGTTGCACCCAGACATTGGACGTAGTTAGGTCCAAATCCTTACAGATGTCCTTGGTGTCGGTGCCGAACACTTCGCGCAAAACAAATACCTGGCCGATGCGCTTGGGCAGCATGTCGACGCATCGCTGCACGGCGGCAAGGAATCCGTCCTGTTGGCACAACTCGGCCGGGTCGCGCACTTCGCTGGGCATTTGCAAGTAATGACCGGACGCATCGAACAGGCGCTCGATTGCGCCTTCACCGTCGTCGCCCGGCAACTCGAGTGGTTGTTCGCGCCATTGCTTGCGCAGCAAGTCGATGATGCGATTCTTCAGGATCGCCGTGAGCCAGGTACGCAGCGAACTGCCGCCACGGAACGACGCGCGTTTTTCATAAGCCTGTGTCAACACGTCGGAGACACAGTCCTCGGCCAGGTGCTCGTCGCGCAACTGCAGGCGCGCCACTTTCATCAGATACAGCCGGTGCTCGGCCAGCATCTGGAAATCCAGCGTCGAATCGACAGCGTCGGTTGCCATGGGTTCCCCGGTCGGCGGCGCGGCATCGCCGCGCAAGGGATATTCTAGCAAACCCGTGTGTTCATGCCGGCCACACGGCGATGTCGAGTGGCTCGCCGACACCGCCAACAGCGCACGCCCGCCGAACCTCGAAAGCGGACGAGTAGGCGCGTGAACTCTGCTGCCGCGCGAGTTCGATGAGGCTGGCCTGAGCACAGGCGGCGGCGTTCTCCGCCTTGTTGTGCTTCTCGAGTTTGGCCGCCAGATTCACGGTCTCGCCGATCACCGTGTATTCCAAACGCTGATCGACACCGATGATGCCGAACACGAGCGGGCCGTGCGCGACGCCGATGCCGATGCCGAGCGCGGGCAGGCCGCGGCGGCGGCGGTCGTCCGCCCACGCGCGCGATGCGGCAAGCACCGCGTCGATGCACTGCAACGCATCGGCGGCATAGGTATCGGACGCGTTCACCGCGCCGAAGCTGGCCAGAATGCCGTCGCCCATGAATTTGTCGATATTGCCGCCGTGAGCACGCACGACCGGCAGCACGACGTTCTGATATTCGCCGATCAGCGCGATGAGTTCGTTCGATGCCAGCGTAGCCGATGCTTTTGTGAAGCCACGCAGGTCGGTGAACATGATCGCCGCGTTGCGCGACACACTTTGCCCGGCCATCGGCGGCAGGTCGGTCGCGGTAATCTGATCGGCGACCTCGGTATCGAAGAATCGCGACAACGCATCGGCCGACTGACTCGCCTGCACGGCGCGCGCGAGGGTCAGGCGCGCGCGTGCGAGTGCCGTGGCAAGCAGCGCGGTCACGATCAGGACGCCGGCAACACGGATCGATTCATCGCTCGCGCTGAATCGGCCGGTCGTTGCGGAAACGACGAAGTCCATCGTCGCGCCGCCGGGGCCCGCTTGGCGTGCCGCGAACCAGGCCAGCAACGTCCAGCCTGCCGCCGCGGTCAGCCCGGACAACCAGACCCAGATTGACTCGAAACGCAACGCGCGCAGCGCGATCAGCACAAAGATGGCGGCAAACAACGCGTTTTTCAGCGCGATCGCCAACGTTGTCTCGTACTGCGGCGCAAATCCCCAAAGCAGAGCGAGCAGCACGCTCATCTCGGCGATGACCGACGCTGCGAGCACCGGACGCGTTAGCTGATCGGACCAGGCGAACCACCCGCGCAGGCTGATCAGCAGCAAGAGTGCGAACAGGCCGAGCGGCAGCGCCGCGATCGGCGCGTCGGGGCTGAAGCCGCGGGGTGTGATGGCATAGGCCATCGCTGCGAGCACGATCACGGCGACCTGCGCGCCGCCTACCCAGACTTCCGACTCGCGTTGGCTGCGCGCGATTTCCTCGCGCACGCGCGCCGGCGGCTGCATGCGCACGCGTGCGCGCAGGCGCGAAACCCAGGCAGTCACGGCACGCGTTCGTCCATGTGGGCGCCGGCCAGGCGCAGGCAGGTGCCTTTCGGCACGGCGATCCATTCGCGCGTGTCGCGATCGGTGCCGGATTGTTTCGCGCACGAATGCACCGCGTTGGCACAATCGTTGGCGCCGGCGCGCGTAACGCCGTAACAGCGTTCGCGCTCCACGTTCGCCTGCGCGCCGTGGCGCATGCTTGCCGCCACCGCGCCGACCATTGCACCGGCAATCGCCAGCATCATTCCCGCGTTGATCGCATCGCGCGTTTTCATCTTCGCCTCGTCATGCCATCGCCAGTTCGCGTTCGCGCGTCCGCGACGCCACCGGCTGCAGGTAATCGTACAGCACGCGCCCGTACGGCAGACTCAAGTCGGCGACGAAATGCCGGCCTTCGACGATGCGTCGCACCGGCAAATCGGCCACGGGCGCGTTCGCGTGCGGGATCAGATGCAGACGCGCAGGACTCAGCCAGCCACCTTTGATCGTGATGTCGCACAGGTTGTACGCGACGAGTTGCGCGATCGCGTGCGTGCCATCGACGTGCGGGATCAGCTTCAGATTCACCTGCGTCCTGGCGAGCTTGTGCTCGAGTGCATGGAAATCGCAGCGCTGCGGCTGATCCGGACAATAGCGCAAGGTCTGGTGCTTGTATGCCATCGTCGCGATCGCGACCGGCTGTCCGGAAAATTCGAGCCGGCCGGTCAGAGTGCCGTTGGCGACGCCAAGCTTCGGCGTTGCGAGCTTCTTCGGGAAACCCCAGATCTCGCGGCCGCCGGCGATCGGTGGATCGCAATCCAGATACATCTGCGCCGTGAAGTTGACGGGTTCGTCGCCGAACTTCGCCGGGATCACGATGCCGCTCTCCGTGTAATCGCCGAAGCCGCTGGAATCGGGCATGCGGATGAATTCATACAGCACGGTGTCCGAGCCGTCGGGCTCGAGCGGCTCGGGCAAAGCCGCGCGAATCGCGTCCGGGTCGGATTCATAGGTGATGATGAAATACTCGCGGTTGACGAAGCGGTACGGCCCGCGCGGATAGCTCGGGCTGGCGACCGGCATCGAGGCGCTGGCAAGGATTTGTTCGCGGTTCATGGGGTTCTCCTCATCAAAGAAATTCGGCTTCGAGGTCCACCGTCGAGCGCACGCCGACATCGGCGTAGTTCGCGCGCAACCAGCGCTCGGTGACGCTGCGTCCGCTGTCCTTGAGCCGGCACAGGAATTCCCAGTCCGGGCTGAGCTTGGAGGCGACCGAATGCGCGGCCATCGCCTCGTCATCACGGATCGAGTGGATCAGCATCTGCTTCATTTCCGAACCGCTGATTTTGCCTTCGTCGATCAGGCGCGTGACGAACGCCACCGCGCGCATCTCGCGCATCAACGACGAGTTGAAGCTGATCTCATTGATGCGATTGAGTATCTCCGGCGCGGTTTTCGGCACACCGTGGCGCACGATCGGATTGATGTGCACGAGCACGACATCGCGGCTTTGCGAACCGTAGATCAGCGGGAAGATCGCCGGATTGCCGATGTAGCCGCCGTCCCGTTAATGAGCGCCGTCGATTTCGATGGTCTGGAACAGGAACGGCAGACAGGCGGAGGCGAGCACTGCATCGGCCGTGATTTCGCCGCGATTGAAGATGCGTACCTTGCCGGTTTCCACATTGGTCGCGCAAAGATGCACATGTACGCCTTGCGTACCACGCAGCTTTTCGAAATCGACGTGCTTTTCGAGCACCTGGCGCAACGGATTGAAATTGAATGGATTGAGCTGATACGGCGAGAACAGCCGCGTCATCGCATCGAACATCCAGTAGAACGGCGACTGCTCGATCGGCATCGCGCGGCCGAATATGTCGCGCATCGGTTTCACCGGACTGTACTGCTGGCCGGCATCGGCAATCGCTTTCCAGAACGCAGCGAGGCGTTCGCGTGCGTGTTCGCGGTCGCCGTCGGTCAGCGCGTCGGCGAGTACGACGGCGTTCATCGCTCCGGCGCTCGTGGCGCTGATTGCCTCGATCTCGATGCGCCGGTCTTCGAGAATCGAGTCGATCGCGCCCCAGGCAAACGCGCCGTGCGCGCCGCCGCCCTGCAAGGCCAGGTTTATCGACTTGGCCGATGATTTCTTCTGCGTGGCCATGTCAGTGCGCCGTCCAGCCGCCGTCGACCGGAATGATCGTGCCGGTCGTCGACGCCGCGGCATCGCTGGCCAGGTACAGCGCAAGCGCGGCCACCTGCTCGACGCTGACGAATTGCTTGGTCGGCTGTGCCGCGAGCAGCACATCGCGGATTACCGCCGCTTCGCTGATCCCACGCGCTTTCGCCGTGTCGGGAATTTGTTTTTCCACGAGCGGCGTGAGCACGTAGCCAGGGCAGATCGCGTTCGCGGTGACGCCGTATTCGGCGGCTTCGAGCGCGACCGTCTTCGTGAGCCCGGCAATGCCGTGCTTCGCGGCGACATAGGCGCTCTTGAACGGCGAGGCGACCAATGCGTGCGCGGAGGCAACGTTGATGATGCGGCCGAATGTGCGCGCCTTCATCTGGGGCAGCGCGAGGCGGATCGTGTGGAAGGCGGCGGAAAGGTTGATCGCGAGAATCGCATCCCATTTGGCCAGCGGGAATTCATCGATCGGGGCGACGTGCTGGATGCCCGCGTTGTTGACGAGCACGTCGACGCTGCCGAATTCGGCGAGCGCCGTTCGCATCATCGTCTCGATCGCTTCCGGCTTGCTCATGTCGGCGCCGTCGTAGCGCGCTTTGACGCCGAACTCGCGTTCGATGGCGGCGCGCAGCTGCTCGATTTCCGCAGCGTCGCCGAAACCGTTGAGGATGACATTGGCGCCTTCGCGCGCAAAGGCGCGCGCGATACCCAGTCCGATGCCGCTCGTGGAGCCCGTGACCAGGGCCGTCTTGTGCTTGAATTGCATTGTGGATTCCTTGAATGGGCCTAGGCGCGGGCACGATCGGTTTGCAGCAGTTCGTGACTGCGCGTGAAACGGAAATGCGTGATGTCGGGCGGAAAGAACATGCCCCAGCTCCACTCGACGAAGATGCGCAGCTTGCGGCCGAACGTGGGCATCTGGCTCAGGTAATACGCGCGCCACAGCAGCCAGGCCGGCAAGCCGCGCAGTTTCACGCCGAAGATTTGCGCAACGCCTTTCAGGTGACCGACCGTTGCCATCATGCCGCGCGATCGATAAGCGAATGGCTGCGTGGGCTTGCCGGTGCAACGCGCGATGAGATTGCGTGCAAGGTGCTTGGCTTCGGCCACGGCAAACTGTGCCGTCGGTGGCGCGTAGCCGTCGCTGCCGTTCTTGATCAGCGCGCAATCTCCGATCGCCCAGACGCCATCGGCATTCGCCACCGACAGATCCGCATTGGCGACGATGCGCCCACGCTCCGTCGCCAGCTGCTGCAGCCGCGCGGTCAGCGCGTTGGGCAACGTGCCGATCGTGCAGATCGTCGTCGCCGCACTGAGAACGCGACCATTGTCCAGCTGCACGCTTTGCGCGCCGACGGCCGAAGCGCCCGTCATGGTCAGCACATCGATGCCGCGCTTCTTTAGCGATGCCTGCGCGGCGTCGCCGAGCGATCGCGGCAGTTCCATGAGCAAGCGCTCGACGTTCTGCAGCAGCGTGACTTTGAGCTCGTCCGCATTGACGCGCGGGTAATAGCGGCGAATTTCGCGCAAAGCGTCGGCAATCGCGCCGGCGACCTCCACGCCGGAGAAGCCGCCACCGACGACGACGAAATGGCCGAGGCAACAGCGCAGTTGCGGGTCCGTTTCCAGTTCGATCTGCGCCAGCCGGCGCAGCACGAGGTTGCGGATGTGCATGGCATCGCCGACGGTCTTGAGCACGACGGCGTGCTCGGCCATGCCGGCGATCAGGTCCACGCGTGCACGGTTGCCGAACGCGAGCACGAGATGGTCGTAGTCGAGTTCGAGGTTGCCCTTGAGCGTGTCGCAGTTCAGGCGTTTGTTGGCGAAATCGATACCTTCGACCGTGCCCATGACAAAACGCGCGCGGCCGACCGTCTCGCGCAGCGGCGCGATCACGTGCTCCGGGAACACGGTTGCGCCGACCACTTCCGCAAGCATCGGATTGAAGGTGGTGTAACTTTCCTCGGAAACGAGCGTGATGTCGGCGAACTTCGCGCGCTTTTGCAGCAGCCGCGCAAGCTTGGCGCCGGCGAAACCGCCGCCCACGATGGTGACGCGTGGTCGTTGCTTTGCCATGAGTGTTCCTTCGGTTGTCCAGTCCGCGGATTGGACGCAACGATCCAGGTTTCCTTACACGTCTTCTGAAAAGAGTCACGGATCCAGATTGTTTTGTAAGGTTAGCGGTGAAGACTCGTCCAACGATGTCCGGCGCCGGCGCGAAATCGCGTATATAACGAACATGCAAAACCACAGATCCAAAGCGTCGCAACCGCTTTCCGGCGTCGGCATCGGTCTGCGCACGCCGCATTACCGCGAACTGCTGGCGCGTCCGCGTTGCATCGGTTCGCTGGAAGCGCACAGCGAGAACTACTTTGGCGACGGCGGCTACGATCTGCACGTGTTGACGCGGCTGCGCGAGCGCTATCCGATCAGCCTGCACGGCGTCGGGCTCGCGCTTGGCTCCGCGGCCGGATATTCGATGGAACACCTGCGTCGGCTGGCGGCGCTGGTGCGGCGAATCGAACCGGCACTCGTGTCCGAACATCTTTGCTGGGGCGCGGTCGAGGGTGGACACTTCAATGATCTGCTGCCGCTGCCTTTGACACGTGCGGCGCTCACTCTGATGCGCGCGCGCGTCATGCAAATGCAGGACGTGCTGCAGCGGCGCGTGTTGATAGAAAATATTTCCAGTTACGTGCGCTTCGCCGGTGACGAATACGGCGAATCCGCGTTCCTCAACGAGCTCGCCGCGCGCACGGGCTGCGGCATTCTGGTCGACGTCAACAATCTCTACGTAAATCAGTGCAATCACGGCGTCGATGCGGCCGCGCAGATTGAGGCAATCGCGCCGGATCATGTCGGTGAAATTCACTTGGCCGGGCACCTCGTCACGGAATTGGCGGTGATCGATCATCACGGCGATCGCGTTTCGGACACGGTCTGGTCGTTGTACGAGCTGGCACTGCGGCATTTCGGCGCCGTGCCGACACTGATCGAGTGGGATACCGACGTGCCGGCGCTCGACGTGCTGCTCGGCGAGGCCCGTAGCGCGCGCAATCGTCACGATGCGCTCGCGTGTGGGGCGAGCTGTGTCGCTTGAGCGCCTGCAAGCCGATTTTGCCGCCGCGCTCTGGGACGGCGATGCGGCATCGTCGCTGCTGCCGGCGCTTGATCCAGGCGATGTGCGCTCAGCGCATCGCCTCGGGCTTTATCGCGGCAACCTCCATGGCGCGTGGAATACGGCGCTTGCCAATGCGTATCCGGTCGTGCGCGCGCTCGTCGGCGAAGGGTTCTTTGCAGCGCTCGCGCGCGCGTACGGACGCGCGCACCCGAGCGCAAGCGGTGATCTCAATGAATTCGGCATGCAGTTCCCCGCGTTCGTGCACGCGTACGCGCGCACGCAGGCGCTGCCATATCTGAGTGATGTCGCGGCGCTCGAGTGGCGCGTGCATCGCGCGCATTACGCCGCCGATGCGCCGTTGCTCGCGCGCGAGCGCATGGCGGTCATCTCGCCGCACGATCTGCTCGTCGCACGATTCGGCCTGCACCCGGCCTGCACATGGCTGCAATCGCGTTATCCGATTGCGACAATCTGGCGTGCGCATCAGTCCGATGCGGACGTGGCGTTGCCGCTGACTCTCGATCGAGCGGAATGCGCGCTCGTGGTGCGGCCGCAGTGGCGGGCTGAGGTCGTCGAATCCAGCACGGCGGAAATTGCCGCGCTTGCGCAGTTGCGCGCGGGCGGCGCGATGGATGATGCAATCGGTGCGGCTTTCGATGCGGACGCGAAATTTGATTTCGCCAGAACACTGGTGCGCTGGCTTGATCTATCCGTGCTCACCGAAATCCGCTGAGCCGGACGAAAACGGCTGATTCGGCCGCGTTGCGGCTAAAATACGTGCATTCGCGACCGGGGATGCACGCATGAATGAAGTCCTGTTCCATATCCATCATCTTGGCGTCACGCCTTGGAAGCTGATCGGTTACGTCGGTACGTTCCTGTTCACGGCGCGCTGGTTCGTGCAGCTCTACGCGACCAAAAGGCTCAAGCGCGTGACGGTGCCGATGGCGTTCTGGTATCTATCGATCGCCGGCAGTGTGATGACGCTGGCGTATTTCATCTGGGGCAAGAACGATTCCGTCGGCATCATGCAGAACGCGTTCCCGATGTTCGTCTCGGCTTACAACGTCATCATTCACCTGCGCCATCACAAGCCGGAAGTGATCGAGCCGGGGAGTGCGGAGGAGACTTGACACGGGCTGTCATTGCCGCGCAGGCGGGGGGGCGCTTTTCAACTTCGCTGATGTGAAGCTCTTCCGGGCTCCGCTGCGCGGTCCCGCAATGACGAGCTTTATCACTCGGGATCGTAGTCCAGATTCGGCGCCAGCCAGCGCTCCGCTTCGGCGAGCGTCCAGCCCTTGCGCTTCGCGTAGTCTTCAACCTGTTCCTTGCTCACGCGCCCGACGACGAAGTATTGGCTTTCGGGGTGGCTGAAGTACCAGCCCGACACCGCCGCAGTCGGATACATCGCGTAGCTTTCGGTCAGCTCGATGCCGGTGTTTTTCGTCGCATCGAGCAGCGCGAACAGCGTGCCTTTCTCCGTGTGGTCGGGGCACGCGGGATAGCCGGGGGCAGGGCGGATGCCGCGGTACTTCTCTTTGATCAAGTCTTCGTTGCGCCAGCTCTCGTCTGCCGCATAACCCCAGAATTCCTTGCGCACACGCTCGTGCAGCGTTTCAGCGAACGCTTCGGCAAGACGGTCGGCGAGCGCCTTGAGCAGGATCGACGAATAATCGTCGTGATCGCGCTCGAATTCGGCGAGTCTCGTTTCAATGCCGATGCCGGCGGTCACGGCGAAGCCGCCGATCCAGTCGCGCATGCCGGCATCTTTCGGCGCAATGAAGTCGGCGAGGCAGAAATCCGGGCGGCCGGGCGGCTTGTCGACCTGCTGACGCAGGAAGCGCAACATCGCAGGCTTGGCTTCGACGGCAACTTCGACGTCATCACCGACGCGCGCTGCGGGCCACAATCCAATCACAGCTTTTGCCGTCAGCCACTTCTCGTCGACAATGCGCTTGAGCATGTCCTGCGCATCGTCGAACAACTCGCGCGCCTGCTTGCCGACCACGGCGTCGTCGAAGATCTGCGGATAGTGGCCGGACAGTTCCCAGGTGTTGAAGAACGGCGTCCAGTCGATGTGGGCGACGAGTTCGGCAAGTGAATAATCGTCGAAGACCGTGATGCCCGGTTTGTTCGGCTGCGGCGGGACATACGCGTCCCAGCCGCCGTTGAAGGCTTGCTCACGCGCATGTGTCAGCGACACCAGGCGTTTCGCCGGCCCGCGATCCTTGTGACGCTCGCGGATGTCCGCGTATTCGGCGCGCACCTTGGCAAGGAACTCGTCGACGAGCTCCCTGCTGATCAACGATTGCGCCACGCCGACCGCGCGCGAAGCATCCTTCACCCAGACGGTCGGCGACTTGTAGTGCGGCTCGATTTTCAGCGCGGTGTGCGCGCGCGACGTCGTCGCGCCGCCAATCAGCAGCGGTACCTGAAAATCCTGGCGTTGCATTTCGCGGGCGAAATGGCTCATTTCCTCGAGCGAGGGCGTGATCAGGCCGGATAGCCCGATCATGTCCGCATGCTCGGTCTTGGCCGCATCGAGAATCTTCTGTGCCGGCACCATGACGCCGAGATCGACGACGTCGAAGTTGTTGCAGCGCAGGACTACGCCGACGATGTTCTTGCCGATGTCGTGCACGTCGCCTTTCACGGTGGCGAGCACGATCTTGCCGTTGGACTTGTGCACCTCGCCGGTGCGCAGCTTTTCTTCCTCGATGAAGGGGATGAGGTAAGCGACGGCTTTTTTCATCACGCGCGCCGATTTCACGACTTGCGGCAGGAACATCTTGCCGGCACCGAACAGATCGCCGACGACGTTCATGCCGTCCATCAACGGGCCTTCGATGACGTCGAGAGGACGCGTCGACAGCTGGCGCGCTTCTTCGGTGTCGGCTTCGACGTATTGATCGATGCCGTGCACGAGCGCGTGGCTCAGGCGCGCACGCACGGGCAGTTCGCGCCAGGCGTGGGATTCGACCGCCGCTTCGCCTTTCTTGCCTTTGTAGCGTTCGGCGATCTCGAGCAGGCGCTCGGTGCCGTCGGCGCGGCGATTGAGCACGACATCCTCGACGCGCTCGCGCAATTCCGGGTCGAGGTCGTCGTAAATCGGCAGCGCGCCGGCATTGACGATGCCCATGTCCATACCGGCTTTGATCGCGTGATACAGGAACACCGCATGGATCGCCTGGCGCACCGTTTCGTTGCCGCGGAACGAGAACGACACGTTCGACACGCCACCCGACACATGGCAGTGTGGCAGCGTCGCCTTGATCTCGCGCGTGGCTTCGATGAAATCGACCGCGTAGTTGTTGTGTTCCTCGATGCCGGTCGCAATCGCGAAGATATTCGGATCGAAGATGATGTCTTCGGGCGCCAAGCCAACCTGTTCGGTGAGAATCTTGTAGGCGCGCGTGCAGATTTCCACTTTGCGCGTCCGCGTATCGGCCTGACCGGTTTCGTCGAACGCCATCACCACGACCGCGGCGCCGTAGTTCAGCACCTTGCGAGCGTGCTCGACGAAAATTTCTTCGCCTTCCTTGAGCGAAATCGAATTGACTACGCCCTTGCCTTGCAGACAGCGCAGGCCGGCTTCGATCACCGTCCACTTCGATGAATCGACCATCACCGGCACGCGCGCGATGTCCGGCTCGGCGGCGATCAAATTGAGAAAGCGCGTCATCGCCTGTTCGGAATCGATCAGGCCCTCGTCCATGTTGACGTCGAGGATCTGCGCGCCGTTGGCGACCTGCTGGCGCGCGACTTCAACGGCTTCCTCATAACGATCGTCCTTGATCAGCTTCTTGAATGCCGCCGAGCCGGTGACGTTGGTGCGTTCGCCGATGTTGACGAACAGCAGCTCCGGCGTGATGACCAGCGGTTCGAGGCCGGACAGGCGGGTGTAGCGAGGGAGGTCGGTCATGGGTTTTTTCTTTTGACGAATTAAGCAGCATTTTCGTCGGCTATGCGCAACTCACGTGGCTTCACGTTGCGCACAACCTCCGTGATCGCTCGGATATGCGCCGGTGTCGTGCCGCAGCAGCCGCCGACGAAGTTCACCAGACCGCTGCGCGCGAATTCGCCGATCACGGCCGCCATCTGTTCCGGTGTCTCGTCGTATTCGCCGAACGCATTCGGCAGTCCGGCGTTCGGATGCGCACTGATTCGGCAATCGGCAACTTGCGCGAGCGCGTCGACGTACGCGCGCAATTCCGTGGCGCCGAGCGCGCAATTGAGACCGATCGACAGCGGCTGCGCGTGGCGCATCGAGTAGTAGAACGCCTCGGCTGTTTGCCCGGACAGCGTGCGCCCGGACATGTCGGTGATCGTGCCGGAGATCATGATCGGCACGCGCGCGCCGCGGCGCGCGAATTCCTGCGCGATCGAAAACAATGCGGCTTTCGCGTTCAGCGTGTCGAAAATCGTCTCGACCATCAGCACGTCGGCGCCGCCATCGAGCAATCCTTTCGCTGCTTCGCGATAGGCAGTGTCGAGTTCCTCGAACGTGACGTTGCGGAACCCCGGGTTGTTCACGTCCGGCGAAATCGACGCCGTGCGGCTGGTCGGGCCGAGCACACCGATGACGAAGCGTGGCCGCGCGGGATTTTTCGCTTCAGCCGCGTCGCAACATTCGCGCGCGAGGCGAGCGCCTTCACGGTTCAATTCGTAGGCCAGGTGTTCGAGGTGATAGTCGGCCTGGCTGATCGTGGTCGAATTGAACGTGTTGGTCTCGAGCAAGTCGGCGCCGGCGTCGAGATACGCCGTGTGCACGGCCTTGATGATGTCCGGCTGCGTGAGCGAGAGCAGGTCGTTGTTGCCTTTGAGGTCGCAGCCGGCGCCGTGATGGGCGTGGGCATCGTGTCCGTCGCAGAAGCGCGTTCCGCGGTAACCACCCTCGTCGAGCTTGTAGCTCTGCAGCATCGTGCCCATCGCGCCATCGATGATGAGAATGCGTTGCGTAGCGGCGTCGAGCAGTGCTTGCGTACGCAGCGGATTGATCCAGGGTAATTCGGTTTTCATGGTGGACTCCAGTTTCCAGTCCCGCCATTCCCGCGACGGCGGGAATCCAGTTCTTCTACTTTCAGGGCAGGAACCGGATTCCGGACTGCGGCTGTGCCACATCCGGGATGACGAGCAGACCTATTTCTTTTTCGCAAGCAAACTCAGCACTTCAAAATGCGGCGGTCGCCGCTCGCGCGTAATGCGCTCGCAAGTGACGACTTTCAATCCGGCTTTCTCCGCGAAGCCGCGCAGCTCTTCGACGCGGAAACCGAGATTGCGGTGATCGAACGGCTCCACGGCCGCGCGATGCGCGTGCTTGCCGAGCGTGGTCGCGAGCAAGCGCCCGCCGGGTTTGAGCACGCGCGCGGCTTCGGCAATCACCTTGGCCGGCTGTTCGCTATAAGTGAGGGCATGCATCAAAAGAACCAGGTCGAAATGCCGGTCGCCGAGATCGAGCGCGTGCATGTCGCCGAGGCGAACTTCGACGTTGCGGAAAGGTCTCAAACGCGTGCGTGCGGCGGCGACCACGCGCTCGCTCGCGTCGAGGCAGACGATTCCGTGCGCGTGCGGCGCGAGCAATTCGGCGAGCACGCCGTCGCCGGAAGCGACGTCGAGCACGTCGCCGACTTCGACGAGCCCGGTCAGCGCGCGCGCGAGTGCTTCCCAAGTGCGCCCCGGCGAGTAGTGGCGTTCCATGTCCCCGGCGACGCTGTCGGCCCAGCCTTCGGCACGCGCGCGCTGCGCGAGAATCGTCGGCAGCCGGCGCAGGTCGGCGGCGATCAGCGTATCGTTGAGGCTTGCGCGCAGCGACTCGAGCAAGCCGGCCCACTTCGCATCGAGCTCGGTGTTGCAGCGATAATAGGCCGATACACCGGCGCGGCGGTCGCGCACGAGGCCGGCGTCCTTGAGTTTGGCCAGATGCGTGGACACGCGTGGTTGCGCCAGGCGCAGCACGCCGGACAGCTCGGCGACGGTCAGCTCTTCGCGTTCCAGCAGCGCGAGCAGGCGCAGCCGCGTCGAGTCGGACAACAATCGCAGCAGGGCCGATGTCGTGGCCAGATCCAAACTGATGTATCCTTTCATCTTGATTGAAAGATAGATGGCTAAATTAGCAGTGCGCAGGCGCAGCGTCAATCGATTTGTGGCCGTGTGGATGGTTTTCGCGCTGGCCATTTTCTCGTGCGCGCGCGCCGACGTGGACGAGTCCACGCTTGCGAAGTACTGGACGTCCGATTCTGCGCATGTGCCGTACCGCGCGCTGGTGACGCCAGGCCGCGAACACGGCGAGCGGTTGCCGCTCATTGTGTTTCTGCACGGCGCTTGGCAGGACGGCAATGACAACGAATCGCAGCTGGCCGGCTACGGCAACGGTTCGCTCGAACTTGTCGACGACGCGCTCGACGGCAACATCCCGCTCGTCTACGTCGCACCGCAGGTGGATGAGGAATACTGGCCGCCCGAGCGCGTCGCCGCGGTCGTGCGCGACGCGCTGCAGCGTTTTCCGCAGATCGATCCGAAGCGCATCTATCTCACGGGCATTTCCGACGGCGGCACCGGCGTGTGGGACGCGCTCAAGGCATGGCCGGCGTGTTTTGCCGCCGGCGTACCGATGTCGGGGATGACCGAAGTCGCCGGACTCGCCTCGATCCGCGACGTCCCGCAATGGATCTTCCATGGCGCCAAGGACAACGATACCGATGTGGAAACCGGCTACAACGGCGCGATGGTCGGCTCACGCGCGGTCGTGCGCAGCTTGCGTGAAATGGGCGGCAAGCCGAACTACACCGAATATCCGCAAGGCATGCATCCGATCTGGCACCAGGCTTACGCCACCGACGAATTGCTGCCATGGCTGCTGAGCCAGCGCCTGCGTCACGCGCCGTGCGACTTTGCGAATTTGCCGCCGCCGGGCACCGAGAGAGCGGCGGCGCGCTCGAGAAAACGGTAAAATCGCGCGTTCGCCATCGGGGAATCGTCATGGATTTTGGTTTCAGCGAAGAACAGTTGCAGATCCAGGCCATCGCGCGCGATTTCGCGCAAAAGCGCATCGCTCCCGTCGCGGCGGAATTCGACGCCAAAGGCGAGTTTCCGCTCGACAACATTCGCGAGATGGGCCAACTGGGCTTGATGGGCATCGAAGTTCCGGCCGAATACGGCGGCGCCGGCATGGATTCGATCGCCTACGTGCTGGCGATGATCGAGATCGCCGCCGCCGACTGCGCGCATTCGACGATCATGTCGGTGAACAACACGCTGTACTGCAACGGTTTGCTCAAGTTCGGCACCGAAGAGCAAAAGCACAAATATGTCACGCCGATCGCGAATGGTTCGGCGATTGGCGCGTTCGCGCTGACCGAGCCGCAGTCCGGTTCCGATGCGACCGCGATGCGTTGTCGCGCTACTCGGCAGGCGGACGGCAGCTTTGTCATCAACGGCAAGAAGAGCTGGATCACGTCCGGGCCCGTTGCCAAGTACATCCTGCTGTTCGCGATGAGCGATCCTGAAAAACACGCTCGCGGCATCACCGCGTTCATGATCGATACCGAGCGCGCGGGGTTTCATCGTGGCAAAACCGAGCCCAAGCTCGGCATCCGCGCCTCCGCCACGTGCGAGATCGAATTCACCGATTACCACGTGGCGGCCGAGGACGTGATCGGCGAAGTCGGCCACGGCTTCAAGATCGCGATGGGCGTGCTCGACGCCGGGCGCATCGGCATCGCCTCGCAAGCCGTGGGCCTTGCGCGCGCCGCGTACGAAGCCACGCTCGTGTACTCGCGCGATCGCAAGGCGTTCGGGCAATCGATCGGCTCGTTCCAGATGATCCAGCAGAAAATCGCCGACATGAAATGCCGGCTCGATGCGGCGCAGGTGCTCACGTTGCGCGCGGCGTGGACCAAGCAGCAGGGCGGGCGTTTCTCCACCGAGGCGGCGGTCGCCAAGCTCACGGCCTCGGAAAATGCCATGTGGATCACGCACCAGGCCGTGCAGATCCACGGCGGCATGGGCTATTCGAAGGAAATGCCGCTCGAGCGATATTTCCGCGATGCCAAGATCACCGAAATCTACGAAGGCACGAGCGAGATCCAGCGCATGGTGATCGCGCGCAACGAAACGGGTCTGCGATAGCTGGTGCGCCACGCTCGAGCGCGTTGCTGCGCAACGTTCGCTCGAACGCTCTCCGCGATGCCAAGATCACCGAAATCTACGAAGGCACGAGCGAGATCCAGCGCATGGTGATCGCGCGCAACGAAACCGGACTGCGTTGACGCGAAACTTCAGTCCGGCGTAGCGTTGAGTGCGCTCGCCGCCGCGACGCGGTTGCGTCCGGCTTTCTTGGCCGCATACAAAGCCGTGTCCGCGCGGCGCAACAGGTCCTCGCGCCGGGTGGCATCCAGCGGGAACATCGCCGAACCGATCGATACGGTGACGTGTTCGAGGTGCTGCTGGTGGTACGCCACGCTCATCTCGGCGACGCGGGCGCGGATTCCTTCCGCACAGCGCTGTGTCGCTTGCGCGTCGGCTTCGAGCAGGACGACGGTGAATTCCTCGCCGCCGTAGCGGCAGACGATGTCTTCCGCACGCACCGAGCTCATGAGGACTTCGGCGAACTGGGCGAGCAGCGCGTCGCCCGCTTCGTGGCCGTAGGTGTCGTTGAAGCGCTTGAAATGGTCGATGTCGAGCATCAACACGGCCAAGGGCTGATTGCGGCGCGCGGCGCGCATGACTTCGCGTTCCAGCGAAACCTCGAGATAGCGTCGGTTGAACAGACCGGTCAGCGGATCGCGGACCGATTGCGTGCGCAGGGTTTCCTGCAGGCGCAGGTTCGCTATCGCGAGCGCGATCTGCTCGCCGGCGGAGATTGCCACGCGGCGCTCGCTCGCATCGGGCGCGCGCTCGGCGTCGAACGTCAGCACGCCGATGATTTCGCCGTGAGCGGCCAGCGGGACGCACAGATAGCCGGCGTTCGGATGGTCCGGATTCGGCCAGTGCATGTGTTTGCAGACAAAACCTGCATTCGTCCCGGCGAGCGGGTAGGCCTGGCCACGGCGCAATGCCCAGCAGTCTTCGGGCGCGAAGATCGATTCGGCGTCCAGGCCATGGATTCCCCAATGCGCCGCGTTGGCCGCCAGGTTCTGCGAGGGATTGATCAAGGCAAGCCGGCCACCTAAGGCGGGCAACATGTCGGCGAGCGCCGCGCCGAGTCCGGCGCGCACTTCGTCGATCGAGCGGCAGCTCTGCAACATTTCGCCGAAATGGCCGAGCTTCGTCATGCTTTCGCCGATCGCGGTCGCCGACGCCAACGCCTGTGCAAGCTTTGCATTGGCAGCGCGCAGCTCGGCCCGCGCCCTGGCGCTGCGCGCATGGGCGGCGAGCACAATCCAGTAAGTCGCCGCGAGGAACAGCAGGCTCAGCACGATTGCCGCCGAGGTCAACAGGCGCGTGAGCGTCGCCGTATTTTCCGTGGTCATGCGGCGCTGGAGCAGCAGACCATCCTCCTCGTCCAGCATGAGCCCTGCGAGTTCGCGCATGCCGCTCATGCCGATCGTTTGCAGGCTTTCCGGGACCTTGCCGGTGGCGTGGCGTTGCTCAACGAGCTGCCGCACCAGTTCGGACTGGTGCAGGATGCCGGCGGTCAGCGCTGCGGCTCGCGCAGCCTGGGCGGGGTTGTCCCCGACCAGTTCGCGCAGCGCGGAGAGATCGTTTTCCATTTGCGGCAGCTGCGTATCCAAGCGCGCGCGCCGCGCTTCGTCACCGAACGTGGCGTAGCCGATCGCATCCGTCTGCAGCGTGCCGAGGCGCGCAACGACCGCCTGGATCTGGGCCTCGACCTTGTAGGTATGCGAAACCCATTCGTTGTCGATCGCGTATTGGTTGGCCGATCGCCAGACCTGCCAGCAGACGATCAGCAGGATTGCCGCGACCACCAGATACAGCGCGGACAAACCGGCGGTGAAACTGATACGGGCCGGAAGACGCATCCGATTTCGCGGCTGCTCGTCCATCCAGCGATGATGCAACACCGAGCGCGAAAAAGACATGCTGTCGTGCAGCAAGGATCGGCATAAATAGCCGGACCACAAGGATTTTCCGCGATTTCCTGCATGCGCTCATATGGTCATCGGCTGGGTCTGGCGTTATCCTATGCGGCCCGAAAACGCGCGATCCGAGCGGCCCGCGCCAAAAGCGTTGGTCCGCACGCGGTGTGTCGCGAACTCACCCTTCCAAAACAACGTTGCGGATCGCACCAATATGAACGCCCAAACCATTCCGGCGCCGAGCGCCGCCGATTCCATTTTGCAGCAGATCATGCAACGCCTCGGCCCGACGCCGAACGCGCAGACGTTCGCCACGCATTTCCTGCGGCGTATCAGCGCCGACGATCTCGCCGCGCGCAGTGTCGACGACTGGGCCGGCATGATCCGCGGACTGTTGGAGTTCGTCGGCGTGCGCAAGCCCGGCGTGCCGAACGTGCGCGTGTTCAACCCGCTGCGCGAGCAGGACGGTTACGACACCACGCACACCGCCGTCGATATCATGACCGACGACATGTCGTTCCTCGTCGATTCGGTCGGCATTGCGATCGATCAGGCCGGATTGGGCATACACGTCGTGATTCACCCGGTGTACGGGATCGAGCGCGACCCCGGCGGACACGTGCTGCGGCTCGCCGCCGAAGGCAGCGGCGGCAAGAGCGAATCGCTGATGCATTTCGAGATCGATCGCGTCGCTGAACCGGCTGAGCGTGCGCAATTGGAAAAATCGATACGCAACGTGCTCGAGGACGTTGCCCAGTGCTATGGCGACTGGGCCGTGATGCGGCAGACGATGCTTTCGATCGCCGACAACATGGGCAAGCAGAAGTTGCCGATCAGTGCCGAAGGCGTGGCCGAGGCGCAGGAATTCCTGCGCTGGGCTGCGGCCGACCACTTCACGTTCCTGGGCTTTCGCGAGTACGCCGTCGCCAAAGTGGGTGGCGAGGAAGTGCTGCAGGCGGTGGAAGGTTCCGGCCTGGGCATTCTGCGCGGCGTGGAGCGCTCGCTCGCGCCGCGTTCGCTGAAGTCGCTGGTCGCGCGCGACCTGCCGCAGTCCGGTTCGATCGACGCGATCATCCTGACCAAAACCAATGCGCGCGCCCGTGTGCATCGGCCAGGTTATATGGACTACATCGGCGTGCTGAAATTCAACGATGCCGGCGAGCCGATTGCCGAACAGCGTTTCCTCGGCCTGTTCACTTCCGGCGCGTACACGCGGCGACCGTGGGAAGTACCGCTCGTACGGCAGAAATACGAAGCGGTGATGACGCGCTCCGGCCTGCGCCGCGATTCGCATTCGGGCAAGAATCTGCGCCATATTCTGGAAACACTGCCGCGCGACGAGCTGTTCCAGTCCGGCGAGGACGATCTGCTCGGCGTGGCTACCGGGATCCTGCAACTGCAAGGCCGCGCGCGGTCGCGTCTGTTCGTGCGCCGCGATACGTACGGCCGCTTCTTCTCGTGCCTGGTGTTCATCCCGCGCGACCGCTTCACCGCCGACATCCGCGATCGCATCGAAGGGCTGCTCAAGCGCGAATTCCATGGCGAAAGCGTGGACTCCTCGATCCAGCTCGGCGAGTCGCCGCTGGCGCGGCTGCACCTCGTCGTGCGCCCGAAGCCCGGTGAAAAACCGCACTACGACGTGGCCGATCTGGAGAACAAGATCGGCCAGATCGTGCGCAACTGGCACGACGAACTGCGCGACACGCTGGTCGCGCGGCTCGGCGAGGACAAAGGCATCAAGCTCGCCAACCGCTACGGCAAGGCATTGCCGGCCGGCTATATCGAGGAAGTCAGCGCGCACGTTGCCGCCGCGGATGTGGAATCGGCGGCCACGCTCAAGGACGAAAACGACATCCACCTGCAACTGTACCGCTCGCGCAAGATGGGCGACAGCCTGCGTTTCAAGCTGTTTCGCTATGGCGCGCCGATCACGTTGTCCGAAGCCCTGCCGATGCTCGAGAACATGGGTCTGAAGATCCTCTCGGAGCATCCGTACGAAATGAAACTCGATGACGCGACGACGATCGTCATCCAGGATTTCGAAGTGCAGCCGGCGGTGCGCTGCGACTTCGACATCGAGCAGATCAAGGACTCGTTCCAGACCAGCTTCGAGCGCATCTGGCGCGGCCAGGCCGAGAACGACGGCTTCAATCGATTGATCCTCGGCGCCAACATGGAATGGCGCCAGGTCGCGGTGTTGCGTGGCATCGCCAAGTACCTTCTGCAGACCGGCGTGCCGTTCTCGCAGAGCTATATGGAGGAAACACTCAACCGCTATCCGCTGATCGCGGGCTTGCTGATCGAGTTGTTCGAAGCGAAGTTCGATCCGAACCGCGAAACCGGCAAGACCGTCATCGAAGGCGCACGCAAGCGTCTGCGCCGCGAACTCGAAACGCTGCTGCCGGAGGATGTGGCGAAATCCCATAGTGGATTTGTGGAGAATCTGGTCAGCGCGCGCGGTGAGCCACGCGACACGCAGGCGCAGGCAATCGTTGCCGCGGTCAAAGTGCTGCTCGATCGCGTTGCCAGTCTCGATGAAGACCGCATTCTGCGCGCGTTCCTCAGTGTGATCGGCGCGATGCTGCGCACGAGCTTCTATCAATTGCCGGGCGGCCGGGCCCGCGAATACATCAGTTTCAAATTCGATCCGGCCAAGGTGCCGGATCTGCCCAAGCCCAGACCCTATCGCGAGATTTTCGTCTACGCACCGCGCGTGGAAGGCGTGCATCTGCGTTTTGGCCCGGTCGCGCGCGGTGGTCTGCGCTGGTCCGATCGCCGCGAGGATTTCCGCACCGAGGTGCTCGGTCTGGTCAAGGCGCAGATGGTCAAGAACACCGTCATCGTGCCGGTGGGTTCGAAAGGCGGCTTTTTCGTCAAGCGACCGCCCGTCGGCGGTGATCGCGATGCGCAGCTCGCCGAAGGGATAGCGTGCTACCGCCTGTTCATCAATGGCTTGCTCGACATCACCGACAATCTCGTCGAAGGCAAGGTCGTACCGCCGCAAAATTGCGTGCGATACGATCAGGACGATCCGTATCTCGTTGTCGCCGCCGACAAGGGCACGGCGACGTTCTCCGACATTGCCAATGCGGTCAGCGCCGAGCACGGCTTCTGGCTCGGCGACGCGTTCGCCTCAGGCGGTTCGGTCGGCTACGACCACAAGGCGATGGGCATCACCGCCAAAGGCGCATGGGAATCCGTCAAGCGCCATTTCCGCGCCATGGGACGCGATTGCCAGTCGGAAGACTTCACCTGCGTCGGCATCGGCGACATGTCCGGCGACGTGTTCGGCAATGGCATGCTGCTGTCGAAGCACACGCGATTGCTGGCGGCGTTCGATCATCGCCACATCTTCCTCGATCCGAATCCCGACACAGCCGCTTCGTTCGCCGAGCGCGAGCGCATGTTCAAACTGCCGCGTTCGTCATGGGCCGATTACGATGCCAAGCTGATTTCCACGGGCGGCGGCGTGTTTCCGTTGTCGTCGAAATCGATTGCGCTGTCACCCGAAGCTCGCGCGGCGCTCGGCATCGACGCCGGCGTCGCGGCCTTGTCTCCGAACGACCTCAAGCGCGCGATTCTCAAGGCACCGGTCGACCTGCTCTGGAACGGCGGTATCGGCACCTACGTGAAAGCTGAAACCGAGACGAATGCCGACGCCGGCGATCGTGCCAACAACGCGATCCGCATCAACGGCAAGGAGTTGCGCTGCAAGCTGATCGGCGAGGGCGGCAACCTCGGCATGACCCAGCGCGGACGCATCGAAGCGGCGTTGCACGGCGTGCTGCTCAATACCGACTTCATCGACAACTCCGCCGGCGTGGATACGTCCGACCACGAGGTCAACATCAAAATCCTGCTCAACGACGCTGTGCAGCGTAGCGAACTGACGATGGAGGGGCGCAACACGCTGCTCGCGTCGATGACGGACGAGGTCGAGCAGCTCGTGCTCAACGACAACTACCGCCAGAACCAGGCGATCAGCTTGATGGAACGCATGTCGGTCGCGCGGCTGGGCAGCAAACAGCACTTCATCCGCACGCTCGAAGCGCAAGGCTTGCTTGATCGCCAGATCGAATTTCTGCCGTCCGATGCGGAGTTTGCCGAACGCAAGGCGCGCGGGCTCGGCTTGACCCGACCGGAGCTGTCGATCCTGCTGTCGTACTCGAAGATCGTGCTGTTCCAGCAGCTGCTCGATTCGGACGTGCCGGAAGACGCGTACCTGTCGAAGGAGCTGCGTCGTTATTTCCCGGGGCCGCTGCAGGACAAATACGCGCAGCACATGGAGCGTCACCGCCTGAAGCGCGAGATCATCGCCACCGCGGTGACGAATTCGATGGTCAACCGCATGGGCGCGACGTTCGTCATGCGCATGGGCGAGGACACCGGCAAGACACCGGCGCAGGTGGCGCGAGCTTTCAACATCGCGCGCGAAGTGTTCGACGCGCGCGACATGTGGGCGCAGATCGAATCGCTCGACGGCAAGGTCGATGGCAATGCGCAGATCGACGCGCTGCTGCTGATCTGGGCGGCGTTGCGCAATTCCACGCGCTGGATGCTCAATCACGCCGAGGCGAATCTCGACATTGCCGCCTCGGTGGAGCGTTTCCATTCCGGCATGCGCGAACTGCGCTCGCACCTGACGTCCGCGATCACTCCGCGCGAGCGCGTGCGCTACGACGCCGACAAGCAGCGTTGGCTCGACGCGGGTTTCCGGGAGCAGTTGGCGACGGATCTTGCCGGCCTGCCGACGCCGGGATCGGGACTGGACATCATCCATGTCGCCACGGCGCACCACCTGAAAGTCGAACGCGCGGCGGAAGTCTATTTCGCGCTCGGCGAAGCGTTGCACCTGTCCTGGCTAATGGGCAAGATCGAGGAGTTGCCGGTCGAATCGCGCTGGCACGCCCAGGCGCGCGGCAGCCTGCGCGATGAACTGTACTCGCAGCATCGCGCACTGACTGCGCAGATCATCGAACGCGGCGGGAATGGCAAAGCCGCCGAGTTGGTCGAAGCCTGGATGAATCGCGACGACCAGGCTTTGAAGTTCACGCTTGGCATGTTCGCCGACATGCGTACGCAGATCATTGCCGATTATCCGATCGTCTCGGTGGCGGTGCGGCGACTGGCGAC